>ERZ836939.4069-NODE-4069-length-11456-cov-2.639330_pt1 | contig 11456 bp, 6 predicted proteins | sample MGYA00519912_ERZ836939 | MGnify/ENA primary metagenome ERZ836939 (study PRJEB31850, sample SAMEA3708810) | human gut metagenome | biome: human gut; feature: human-associated habitat; material: faeces | place: China | collected 2014 ... | reverse complement strand
GCTATCTTATCTGACAGACGGACAATGGCGCCCTCCAGGGTGGAGGGATGACCGGAGGTCCTGTGGTTGCGTATGCCGTCCCGCACCTCACAGGTCAGGTTCAATCCTCTCCCGTCCTTTTCCAGCACCTCCACAATGCGCACGCTCTGCTCATAGTGGGTGAATCCGTCCTCGCATATCTTATTCAGTATGTATTCGCCGGAATGGCCGAAGGGCGTGTGCCCCAGATCATGGCCCAGCGCAATGGCCTCTGTCAGGCTCTCATTGAGCCGCAGGGTCTTGGCTATGGTACGGGCTATCTGGGATTCCTCCAGGGTATGGGTGAGCCTGGTCCTGTAATGGTCCCCCTCAGGCGCCAGAAACACCTGTGTCTTGTGCTTCAGCCGTCTAAATGCCTTGGAGTGAAGGATGCGGTCCCTGTCCCGCTGGTACTCAGGCCGCATATCGCACAGCTGCTCCGGCTTGTCCCGTCCCCTGGTCCTGCTGCTAAGGGACGCATAGGGGCTCATGTACGATTCTTCCAATTCTTCCAGTGACTCCCTGATATTCATCCATCCACTCCCTATCTCTATTATTATATTGTCGGATTCCTGTTTTTACTACAAAAATTTCAAATATTGCGTAAGCAAAAGAGCATCAGGCCGGTAAACAGCTGCCTAATGCTCACATTATATCATAAATTCTAACTATTTCCTAGAGGCAGACTGTCCCTCACACACAACGCCCCATACCCCAGCTGCGGATTCGGCCACACCTCATATCCGGGCAGGTGCCTGGCGCCCCGGGCCAGATATGCCTTTACCTTCTCCCCATAGAGAAAGGGGTCGTTTCCATCCACGATTCCCCATTGCATGAGAAGAGCAGCGCTGCCGGCCACAAAGGGCGCTGCAAAGGAAGTGCCGGTTACCGCCTCATATCCGCCGCCGCTTCTGGCTGTCACGATGTCCACCCCCGGAGCCACAAGGTCCGGCTTTACCTGCTGTGTCTGGCGCGTAAAACCGCGCCCTGAAAAATCCGCGTACGATTGGTAGGAATCATCATAGGCGCCCACGGATATCACATTGGCAGCCGTAGAAGGGATGGTAAGGGTGGTTTCCGGCACAGGCATAAGGAACCGGGTGGAGGGATTCAGGATTCCCCTGGAAGGCAGCCACATATCATACTGTCCTGTTACAATCCGTTCCGGCGTAAGGCGGAAGGTCCAGATCCCGCTGTCCAGGTAGTCCCTTATGGGGATGAAATCAAAGTAGACCTCCTGGGCCTTGCTGTAAGGGCTGGGCTTGCCATAATAAATCAGAATCCTGGTTCCCCCGTAATTCAGGGTCTGAGGTCCCAGTCGGCTGTCTATGGGACCGATGCTGCCGCCTGAGGGCGTTATCAGGCGGATGGCAAACGCGTCCACATAGGATTTCCAAAGCTGGACCCCCATGCCGGTCTCAAAAGGCGCAATGGATAATTCCACATCCGTGTCACTGCCCATGACCAGCCGGCCCGCCGTGTGCCCGTTGCCCGTGCCTTCATTGCCAGTACCTGCTACCAGCACGCTCCTTCCATAATTCGATATATCGTTCATGAAGGTCTCCAGAAGACTGGTGCCGTCATGGGAACCATATGTGTTGCCAAAACTCAGGTTCACCGCAACAGGACGCCCCAGCTCCTGGGCCTGGCGGATCACAAAGTCCAGCCCCTTCATCAGCTGTGTGGTCCTTGGGAAATTGTCAGCCAAAGGCGCGCCCAGTTTTACCACCAATAAATCACTTTCATAGGCAACCCCGCGGTAGACCCCCTGGCTTCCCCTTCCATTCCCGGCCGCAATGGCGGCCACGGCTGTCCCGTGTCCGCTTAAATCCACGGAGGGCACACGTTCAAGGGCGCCTGCCCGGTCAGGGGCGTCCAGCGCCTCATTGATTTCCTCCCGTGTATAAATCCTGCCCCTGTCCTGGTCCATCAGCATGAGGATCCTGGTGCTTCCGTCCTCATTCCTGAAATCCTGGTTCAGATAGTCAATACCTGAATCAATGACCGCCACCAACACACCGCGTCCTGTCAGGCCCCCTGACAGCCCGCTTATGACCCCTCCTGTCACATTGCCTGTTCCTGAGGGGGATTGGACCACGGAAAGACAGGAGGCCGCCCTTGCCATGTTGCTGGCAAAGAACAGCCTCTTTGGTTTCTCAATATATTCAATCTGGTTCAGCTCACTGACCTGGTCCACAAGATGTTCCGGCACCACGAGGACAGCGTACCCGTTTAGAAGTTCATCCACCTGGATTCCTGCACCTGCAAGGCCCGCAAGGCTGCCTGAATGCCGGACAATCAGTTCCCATGTCCGTTCTTCAGGGTCATAACCCACGTCCAGGTTTTCGGAGCGCTCCCGCTCCTCGTCCGTGGCGCTGAGGGCCAGATTCAGTAGATTTTCCCGTTTTTGGTTCTGCATGGTTGTTCTCCGGCATTCCTTATCATTAGATGCTATTGATCAATGCTGGAAATTATTCCAATTATATGGGGATGCCAGGAATAGATTTACAAGCGCGCCTAATTACATTTCCCCATTCCCATGCTTATCCGCGGACCGTCATGTAGATGTTATAGAACCCTGTCAGGGTCACCACCAGGACCATGATCGGTGTCAGGAAACGGATGCAGAGTATCCACAGTTTTTTAAGTTTAAAAGGTATCCCGTCTTTTTCGATTTCATCCACCAGGTTGTTGGGGTCCCATTTCCATCCGATGTAATAACACATGGTCACGCCGCCCATGGGAAGCAGGATATTGTCTGTTATCATTCCCACAAAATCAAATACGCTGTAGTTTAAGATGGTCACATTGCCCAATGTCCCAAAGGAAAGGGCGCTGGGAATCCCCACAAGGAAACATGCCGTACCAAGAAGGATGGTGCCGGTCCGTCTGCTCAGGCGCATGGTGTCCAGGGCAAAGGAAACCGTTACTTCCAGCAGGGCAATGGCGCTTGTGACTGCTGCAAAAAATACAAGGGTAAAGAATACAAGGGCGAAAAACGGGCCGAACCGTATGGATGAGAATACCTTTGGAAGGGTTCCGAAGATTAATCCAGGCCCCTGTCCCGGTTCCAGGCCAAAGGAAAACACGGCCGGGAAAATAGCGGTTCCGGCCATCAGCGCAATGATGGTGTCAAGTCCGGCCACGCTAAGGCAGCCTTGGTATATTCTCCTTGTCGCTAAGGTAGCTTCCATATGTGATGGTAATGCCCATACAGAGGCTGAGGGAATAGAACACCTGGCCCAGGGCAGCGCTGACCGCTGTCATATTAAATGCGGAACGGTTGGGTATGAATATGAACCTGAGGCCCTCTTCTGCATTGGGAAGGGTCACGCCCCTTACAATGATCACAATCAGCAGCAGGAACAGCAGCGGCATCATGATCTTGCTGACCTTTTCGATTCCGTTGATACCAAAACAGCAGATGACCGTGGTCACAAACAGGAACAGGAAATGCCAGAATACCGGTTCCACCGGGGAACTGATGAAGGCGGTAAAGTCCTCAGGCGCCTGGTAGGTGGACGCATAGCTGACAATGTATTTTAGGATCCATCCGCCAATCACGCTGTAATAGGACAGGATGAGGAATGCCGCCGCCACCCCAAACATACCCACGATACGGGCATTGGAATTGATATCGCCATAGGCCTGTACCGGGTCATGGCGCGTACGCCTTCCAAGGGACATTTCAATCATCATGACCGGTATGCCCAGTATACAGATAAAAAACAGGTAAACAGCCAGAAAGGAGGCTCCTCCGTTGCGCCCCATCAGATAAGGGAATTTCCACAGATTGCCCAGTCCGATGGCAGCCCCTGCCGTAGCCATGATAAAGCCCAGTTTACTGGCCCACTGATTCTTTGTCTTCATATTTTAGTCTTCCTACTCTCTTGTGCGTTTTTTTATAAATATAAATACCAGTCCGCTGACCCCCATCAAAAGGGGATAAAAGCAGTACGGGATGATTTCAAAAGGCGTAAGGCCTGTAAGGGTGGCTGCCGCAAGGAGCTGGGCCCCATAGGGGATCAGTCCCTGTCCCATGGAGCTGAACATGTCTAACAGGGAAGCGCTGCGTCTGGAAGTCACGCCAAAGTCATCGCTGATTTCCTTTGCAATGGGTCCGGACATGACAATGGCCACCGTATTATTGGCCGTGCACATATCCACCAGCAGGGCCAGGGCCGCAATCCCCAGCTCCCCTCCCCGTTCCCCGCTAATCCTTTTCCTGATAAAGGACAGGATGAAATCAATGCCCCCGTACTCCTTTACCAGGGCCACGATACTGGCCACAATGATGGAAATCACAGTAATATCATACATTCCCATGATTCCCTCTCCCACATGGGTGAACATATCCCCCAGACCGAAGGCCCCCGTACCCACGCCGGCAATCAGGGACAGCACTGTTCCTGCAATCAGGACAATGAATACATTCACGCCGGCCAGGGCTCCTATCAGGACCACCAGATAGGGAAGCACCCGGAATATGTTAAACGTCAGTTCACCCTTTAGCTGGAAAGCCGCGTTCCTGCCAAGGACCAGGAACAGGAGGATGGTCACAATGGCTGCCGGAAGCACAATCAGGAAATTCTCCCTGAATTTGTCCTTCATCTCACAGCCCTGGGTCTTTACCGCGGCAATGGTTGTATCGCTTATCATGGACAGGTTATCCCCAAACATGGCGCCGCCCACAACAGCGCCAGCGCATATGGCCATGGAAAAACCGGTTTTCTGGCTGATTCCCACCGCAATGGGCGCCAGCGCCGTGATGGTCCCCACGGAGGTTCCCATGGATATGGAGATGAAGCAGCCGATAAGGAACAGCCCCGCCACCGCCACATTGGAAGGCAGGATGGACAGGCCCAGGTTCACCGTGCTGTCCACGCCTCCGGCCGCCTTCACAGCCCCTGTAAAGGCGCCTGCGGCCAGAAATATAAGGCACATGGTTATGATATTCTCATTCCCCACGCCTTCTGCAGCCAGCCTGATCTTGTCTGCAAAGCACAGCTGCCGGTTCTGTACGAATGCAACCAGAAGCGCAATTAAAAAAGCCGCAATCGCCGGCATGCTGTAAAAATCCCCGGTGATGTATCCAGAACCTAAGAATATTAACAGAAACACCAGAATAGGGAGAAGGGCAGACGCCCTTCGCTCTTTTGTATTCCCCTTCATCTTTTCCCCCCGCGCCTGCTTTTATTTCAGGAATCCGTTAACGATCTGGGCCTCTGCTTCTTCCTCGGTCAGTCCCAGGGTCATCAGCTTCACGATCTGTTCTCCTGCGATCTTGCCAATGGCAGCCTCATGGATCAGGGCCGCGTCAATGTTATTGGCAATAAGACCCGGTATGGCGAAAATCTTGGCATCGTCCATGATAATGGCATCACACTCCGTGTGGCCGCTGCACTTTGCATTGCCCACGATTTTGGAATTGAAGGTCTGTTTTGACCGGTCCTTTGCAACGGAACGTGATACCACGTCCGCACTGGAGTCATCCCCGTTCAGGTTCACGATATAGGTGCTCTCCGCGTCCTGGGTCCCGTGGGTCAGAAGGCGCTCCCTTACAATCAGCTTGGCGCCGGCTGCCAGTTCCGCTGTGCTGGTCCTGTTGGTGGAGTCCACGCCCTTAATCTGGACCATTTCCATCTCCATGTAGCTGTTTTCTTCCATATATACTTCGGTTCCCGGATTCAGGATACGTTTGCCCTCCCCGTCTCCTTCGCCGTAGTGCTTTTCCACATATTTGACCCTGGCATTCTTACCCACGAAAAAGCGGTGGATACCGTCGTGTTCGGAATCCTGGTCCCCGCAGTTATGGATGCCGCAGCCAGCCACGATGACCACATCCGCATCATCCCCGATAAAAAAGTCATTGTATACCATTTCTTTTAAACCGCTGGCGCTGACCACCACCGGGATATGGACGCTTTCATGTTTTGTCCCCGGTTTGATGCGTATGTCAATGCCCGCTTTGTCTGTCTTGGTGGTTATATCTATATTGGCCGTTGTGGCACGTGCTGATGTCTTTCCATTGGAACGGATATTATAAGCTCCTGCCGGCACGCCGTGCAGGCCGGCCACTTCCTCTAACATTCTCTCCTGTATTGCGTCTCCCATCGTACTGGTTCCTCCCCTTACTGTGCTGTCTCGTAAAATTTACTGCATGCATCCACCGCGGAAGCAGTGCCCATGATCTGAGGAAGCACTTCGTCCTTGGGGCCCTGGTTCACCACCCGGCCGTCTGCAATTACCACGATTTCATCTGCAATATTAAGGATCCTCTCCTGATGTGAGATGATCAGGATGGAGCCATTGGTGTTCTGACGCATGCGCTCAAATACCTGGATCAGGTTCTGAAAGCTCCATAAATCGATTCCGGCCTCAGGCTCATCGAACACGGAAAGCTTGGATGCCCTGGCAATGACTGACGCAATCTCTATCCTCTTAAGCTCGCCGCCCGACAGGCTGGCATTGACTTCACGGTTAATATAATCCTTGGCGCAGAGTCCTACCTCAGCCAGATACTGACAGGCCTCGGCCACGCTCAGCTTCTTCTTGGCCGCCAGCCGCAGAAGGTCCAGCACCTGCACGCCCTTAAATCGGACCGGCTGCTGGAATGCAAAGCTGATTCCCAGATTGGCCCTGTCCGTAATGCCCATATCCGTGATATCCTGCCCGTCAAACAGGATACGGCCCCCAGTGGGCCTCTCTATTCCCATGATCAGCTTTGCCGTGGTGGACTTGCCCCCGCCGTTTGGTCCGGTGATGACAACGAACTTCCCATCATCCACTGTAAGGCTGATATCTTTGATAATCCCCTTTTCTCCTTTTTCGTCATTCACATCAAAGGAGAGATTCTCTAATGTAAGCATTTTGTTTCCTACCTCTCTTTATCTCTTCTTTTTATTTCCGGGTACGGCAAAAAGCCTGTCCCCCCTACGGTTTTTAGGCCACAACTTACAGTATAAACCATTTCCCACCAAATTACTATCAAAACTTTACCTCTTATGGCATAAAATGTCTGTTGCAAATGCAACATTACTAGTTTTCCCTTAAAACCGTATTTCTATTTACGTGTGGAAGGATTATTCCCTGCACGCAAAAAAACAGGAAGCCATCAGCTTCCTGCCTGTACTGCAGAAGAAGGGAGTCGAACCCTCAAGGTATTACTACCACACGGACCTGAACCGTGCGCGTCTGCCAATTCCGCCACTTCTGCGTTACGCTGCTCTCACAAGCAACGTAGGTAATTATAATAGATGAACCGGATTTTGTCAATGGATTTTTAATAAAAACTTTTCAAATACTTTTCAAAGAAATCATCCATGGGAATGGGCTTTGAAAAATAGTAGCCCTGCCCAATGGAACATCCCATCTCCGTCACCATATCCAGCTGCTCCTTTGTCTCAATCCCCTCGCACAGGGAAACAAAACCCATCTTGTTGGTCATCTGGATCAGCTGCCTTAAGAATTCCCTGCCCCTTTCCGTATTCCGGCAGGACTGTACGAAACCGCAGTCCAACTTGATCACGTCGCTGGGGATATCCGCCATCATGTTCATGATGGAGTACCCTGAACCAAAATCATCAATGGAGGTGGTAAAACCGCTGTCCCGAAGTTCCTTCATCACGTGGAAGGTGCGCTCCGTGTCTTTCAGGAATGCTGTCTCTGTCAGTTCAAACTCCAGGAACCTGTGGTCAATCCCGTACTCCCGTGTCCCCTCCATGATGTCGGACAGGATATGGTCCATCTGGATATCCACACTGGAAAGGTTAAGGGAAATACAGACAGGGCGCACCCCCTTGTCCAGCCATTCCCTGAGTTTCCTGCATACCTGCCTGAAAATGCTTAAATCCATCTGGGAAATGAAACCGTTCTTCTCAAACAGCGGCAGGAACTCCCCCGGCGCAATGACGGTGCCGTCCTCCCTCTGCCATCGGACCAGGGCCTCGGCTCCGGCCAGACTTTGGTCCTTCAGCCAAAGCTTGGGCTGCAGGTATACCTTAAACTCCTGGTGCTTCAGGGCATATTCCATCCGGTTGATGATTTCATGTTCCCGGAAGCCGCTGTCAAATGGACCGTCGTTAAACACCACTGAGGCAGACTGTATGATATAATCCACTGACCGCCTGGCTATATTGGCCCTGTCAATGGCCGCGTCAATCTCCCTGCAATCCTGTTCAATGAAATAAATCCCGGAACGCACCATGATATTCACATTCGTGAACATCTGGTTCTGTATCCTGCAGAAGTCTTCATTCAACCGCTGGACCATCCCAACAAATTTAACCCGGTCCATCCTGCAGATGCCGAAACACAGGAACTGGTCCGCGCTTACCCTTGTGTAACGGTTTTCCTCCCGTCCGTTCTGTGTCAGCATATCTGCGAACATGCGCAGGATATTATCCCCCTGGGTGTAACCCACTGCCTCGTTGATGAATTTGAATCCCTTGATATCGCTGGCAATGATCACGTACCCATCTGCCCCTTCATCCATCATCCTCTGGCATTCATCCTTAAAACAGGCATAACTCATCAGCCCGGTAAGGATATCCCTGTTTTTGTAATATTCAGCCTTCTGTCTGGCTTCCAGAAGGCGCAGGGACGTCCTGGCATTGGTCCCCACCACCTTAGCCAGCTCCGATATGCTGCTCCGCTCAGACCGCGTCCACTCCCTTACCTCCTCCGTATTCACAAGCACCATCATACCGACGTACCTGCCGTCCATGAAAATGCCTGCAAACAGCATGGTCCCTGCCCTGGCCCGGTCCATGATCCTTCTCATGCCTGTATTGTATACTTCCAGCTTGTCCCGGTTCAGCACGGCAATCCCATCGCTGTCATACAGATTATAACTGAGATAAAATTCTTCCTGCCGGAATGTGTCCGAAGGGTCAAAGAGCATGGCCGTCCTGTCATCCACCCACTGGAAGGCGCTGTGTCCCGCCCCTTCCCTTTCCCAGTTCATGTAAACGGCAATACGGTTAAGGCGGAACCGGCTGGCGATAAAGCCCATGAGGATATGCAGCGCCTCCTCAAAAGAAGAGGTTTTCTCAAATACCTCCAGGGCAACCGCGGTACTGGTCTTTCCCTGCAGACTGCTTTGCTCCTTCAGCTTTTTATCATTCAGTTCCTTCAGGCGCTCATAGGTAAATATGTCATCCTCTTTATCCGTTACAGACTCATAGAACCTGACCCCGCCCTTGCCCTCCTTCTTTACCTGGTGCATGGCCTGGTCCGCCTTTACCATGATATCGTAAAACCCTTTTTCATCCTCAGCAATCATCCGGCCGCCAATGCTGCACCCCACCGTCATACCGCCGTACCCGCTGCTGTCAAGCATACTGCTTATTTCCCGAACCATCAGTGACGCTGTCCTTAATGCGTCCTTCATGTCCGTGTCCTTTAACAGCACAAGGAATTCATCCCCTCCAAACCGTCCAATCAGGTCCCCCTCCCTGCAGGTACGCTTCAGGCAGCTGGCAATGTTCATCAGGACCACATTGCCGAACAGTTTGCCGCGGGCCTCATTAATCTTGTGGAAGTCATCCATATCCAGCAAAAGGGCAGCGGTCCGCTCCGGTTTTGGGCCTGTTTTCAGGTATTCTTCCATCTGCCGTTCAAATGCCCCTACCGTAAGCAGGTTGGTAAGCCCATCATAGTCCTCTGACGCCGCTTCTTTCCCGCTCCGCGATTCCGTCACATCGTTAAGCACGCTCTGAAGGTGGTCCAGTTTCTGCATCAGTATGTTCTGGACCCTGTCCTTTAACAGGAAGGTTCCCACAATCTGGGCCACATAGGTAAGGACCGATATCTGTTCCCTGGTCCAGCGCCTGTTTTCCCTGCACTCGTCAAAACCGATAAAACCAACCAGGCGTCCGTCGTCATAAATCCCGCACTGGAGGATGGCCTTGATGCCCTGGGAGGACAGGACCTCTCTCTGCACCGGATGGAGTTCATCCACATCCATGCACAGGAAAATCCCGTCCTTGTCAAAATTATCCCTGTATCCCGGCGCATCCTCTTCATAAGACATATGCTGAAGATTATCCATCTGGGGGCTGATTCCCTGGTTGCACCACTCAAAGGTATTGCTCATGAACAGCCCGTCCGGGCTGTCCTCAAATATATAGACACGGCTTACATTGAACTGAAGCCCCACAATCTTAAGGATGGTGTTGATGGCCTTGCGGGTGTCCTCTGATTCATACAGCGCCTTAAAAACATAGTGGATTACCTTGTCGCTCCCATATATCGAGCCATTATCGGAATCAATTGCAGGTACGCGTCCTGAAAATGCCTCCCACTTCTTTACATCCACCGACGGCAGGGAAGGTTCATAAAACACACACTTGCCTTTTCCTGTCTGTTTGCCGGAATAAAGGGCGATATCTGCTTTTGTAAACAACTGGTCGAACCCACTTCCATTCTCCGGATACATGGAAACACCGATGCAGCATCTGAGCTCAATGGGTTTATCACCGGCAATGGAAATCCCGGACATCCCTTCCATGATTCGGTCTGCATAAGCCCTGACCTCTTCACGGCTTCCCATACCGGCAAGGAACACAAGGAACTCGTCCCCGCCAATCCTGGCCACCACATCGCTTTTCCTGGACACACGGTTTATGCATCCGGCCGCCTCGGTCAGCACGCTGTCCCCAAACAGATGTCCTTTGGTATCGTTCACTTCCTTAAAATTATCCAAATCCACAATCATAAGGGCGGCCGTCATCCCGTCCTTCCCATCCGCTTCCAGGAATTCGGATATCCGTTCCCTGGAAGCTTCCCGGTTCAGGAGTCCTGTAAGTGGGTCCCTTCTGGACTTCTCCCTGTAGGTGCAGATCCGGTCCTTATCCTCCGTGTCATCCAGCATCATGCATACAGCCAGACCTGTCCCTCATCCCCTTTAATGATGCGGCCGCGGCAATCCACCCAGCAGGTACTTTTATCCTTCCGGACAATACGGAACTCCGTCTTAAGGACCTCCCTGCCCTCCCTCAGTTGCTTCCTGCACTCTGAGATTGCATGATGATAGTCTTTATCCAGGATCATCCCGCCCAGCCTGCTTCCGGTCAGCGCATTAAACTCATCCTCATCCGCGCACCTGAAAAGCTCTAGGATGCCCCGGTTCACAAAATCCACCCGTCTTTCCCGGTCCGCTGAACAGCGGAAGAAACCAGCCGGCATGGAATCCATCAAAAAATGAGTCCCCCATTCAGACCGCGCCCCTTTTATCATTTGTTCATAATCACCCATATCCTGTGTGCCTCCGCATACGCCGACCTTATATCATGAAATGATTATACTGGAGATTCCAGACATTTACAAGTGGGAGAATTTTGGTTTTGAGGGCGGGCGGTAGGGGGAGGCGCATCCGTCCGTGAGGGGAATGGCGGCAGGCCCCGCACCCCCGCCCGCCTCCCGCCCCTGGCTCTGGG
>ERZ836939.4064-NODE-4064-length-11464-cov-2.935490_pt1 | contig 11464 bp, 9 predicted proteins | sample MGYA00519912_ERZ836939 | MGnify/ENA primary metagenome ERZ836939 (study PRJEB31850, sample SAMEA3708810) | human gut metagenome | biome: human gut; feature: human-associated habitat; material: faeces | place: China | collected 2014 ... | reverse complement strand
CGAGCTCATCCTCTACCGGCTCTCCAATACGCCGCTCAAGGGCGTGCTGCTCGGCACCGCCGTCACCGCCGTGATCCAGTCCTCCTCGGCCACGTCCGCGATGGTCGTCGGCTTTGTGAACTCCGGCATGATGAAGCTCTCGCAGGCGATCGGCATCGTGCTCGGCGCGAACATCGGTACATCCGTAACGGGCTGGATTCTCTGCCTTTCGTATATCAGCAGCAGCGACGCGCTCTCCCTTCTGAGCTCCGCAACGATCACCGCCATCGCCGCCATTGCCGGCATACTGCTGCGCATGCTCGGGAAAACGTCGCAGAAGCGGCACACCGGCGATATCCTGCTCGGCTTTGCCGTTTTGATGTACGGCATGAACGCGATGAGCGGCGCGGTGTCCCCGCTGCGCGAGAGCGAGGGCTTTCTCCGTCTGATGACGATGTTTGAAAACCCGATCCTCGGCGTTCTCATCGGCACGCTCATCACCGCCGTTTTGCAGTCCAACTCCGCCTCCGTCGGTATTTTGCAGGCGCTATCCGTGACCGGAACGATCTCCTTTGCCACAGCCTTCCCGATGATCATGGGCATGGGCATCGGCGCGGCGGTGCCGGTGCTCGTCTCCGCCATCGGCGCGAACCGCGACGGACGGCGCACCGCGCTCATTTATCTTTTCACCGGCATTTTCGGCACCGTCATCTTCTCTGCGTTCTTCTACGGCGTCAACGCCTTTTCCCCGTTCCCGTTCATGGAGACCGCGCTCGGCCCGGTCGGCATCGCGATGGTGAACTCCCTTTTCCGCATCGGCTCGATCCTGATCCTTTTCCCGTTCCTGCGCCAGCTGGAGGCGCTCACCGGAAAGCTCATCCCCGAGAAGACCTCGGAAAAATACAACGAGCTCACCGCGGGCATCGAGCGGCTGGAAGAGCGCTTTCTTGTCCACCCCGCGCTTGCCATTGAGCAGTGCCGCCTGACGATCAACGCCATGGCGATGCGCTCCCAGGATAACCTTGTCGCCGCGCTCGAGCTGATAAAGAATTTCTCCCAGAAAGGCTTTCAGCAGGTCGTGGACATGGAGGACGCCGTGGACCAGTACGAGGACCATCTCGGCACGTATCTCGTCAAATTCACCGGCCGCGAGCTTTCCACCGCGCAGAACGAGGAGGTATCCAAGTTCCTGCACACCATCGGCGATTTTGAACGCATCAGCGACCACGCGATGAATCTCGCCGAGGTCGCGCGCGAAATTTACGAAAAGGACATCCGCTTCACCGACGCCGCTCAGCGCGAGCTGGACGTGCTCCGCACCGCCGTGAGCGAGATCGTCTCGCTTGTTGTCAGCGCGTTCATCGGGAACGATCTGGAAATGGCGCTGCGCGTCGAGCCGCTGGAGGATACGATCGACGGATTATGCGACGAGATGAAGCTCCACCACATCATCCGTCTGCAGGACGGCTCCTGCACGCTCGCCATGGGCTTTGTTTTTAACGACCTTCTCACGAATTATGAGCGTATCGCCGACCACTGCTCCAACATCGCCGTGGCGATGATCGAGCTGGAGTCCGACAGCTTTGATACCCACGAATATCTCAAAAGCCTCCGCGAGATGAAAACGCAGAAATACATGCAGTACGCGGAGGAATACGGCAAAAAATTCGCGCTCTGACGGCGTGCGGCCTTGTTTTTTCCGCGGAAAAACCGTATAATGAATATAGACACGATCCCCCCCCTGTCGGAATGCTTTCTCTTCTTTCCGCCGGCGCGGTATCGTGTCTTTTTTATCATGGTAAGCCGTGTAAGGAGGCGCGTTTATGGGTTTTCTTCTGGATTTTCTGGATTCACATACCAGCATAGACTGGAACGGCGACGGGAAAATCGACTGCTGGGACGATGTTCTGGAAGTAGCGATGCTGACGCAGATGTTGGACGACGACGCGCGCGAGGAGCGTATCCGCAAGATCGTCGATGCCATCGTGCGCCGCGGCACCTGCCATATCGGAAACGAGGAATTTGAAGAGCTGTGCCGGCAGGAAGGTCTGCGCACGGAAGACTTTGACCAGAGCGATATCGACGAGATCCAGCGGCGGCTGGATCGGTACTGAGCCGCATGCCGAAAGGTGACCGTATGCGTTTCTTGGAATGGGCTGACCCGGCGGGAACACCGCCGCCGCCGGTCTTTCTTCACGACAGCCGCATCACGGAAGTGCGGTGTGAGAAAAACGCCGTCACTTTCTGCTTTGCCGACGGCTTTTCTCTCGTTGAAAACGGGCAGCTCACACGCGCAGTGCGCGGCCTCGTGACGTTTTCCGACTGCCAGCCGTCGGACTTTTTCGTCTGGCGCGTCACTGGGCATCCGTCCCGCTCCGGCTTGCAGCTGCGTGGGAAGGAGATACCGCTCGAAGCGCTGGACCGGCGCTTTTTCGCCCGTCACGGTTTTATCGAGCTCTTCGCCGAGATGTATTCCCCCGACCGCATGCACTGGCGCGGCGTACTCTATCTCCCGCAAAAGCGCCTTTGGCCGAGAACGAACTCCTATATCGTCATCGAGACCATGGGCTGTTACCCGATGACGTTTTTCTGGGAATATTTGTAAAGAAACATTTCATGAAACGGAGGCGGTGCTGTGAACTCCATGGGGATGATCTATGATCTTCTCTGCCAGATCCGGCAGAAATACGCTCTTTACATCGGCCGAAAGGACGTGCGGCGGCTGGGCATATTTTTGAGCGGATACGAATGCGCGCTCTTCGATGCCATGGGCTTTTTTCCGGAGTTCAATGGCCGCTTCCAGCAGTTTGTCGGAAAGAAACTCGGCATGCTGCACAGCAGCCTGCATTGGACAGAGATGCTGCTGGACGGCGCAACGGAAGACGAGGCATTTGATAAATTCTACGTTCTGGCTGACGAGTTTTTCGCTTCCGAAGAAGAGGTCAGCGCAGAGGAGATCGCCAACACGGTCAATATCGACACCATTTTCTCCATGCTCGACTGGAACGCTCCGGAAGCCACACAGGCGCAGGGGCGAATGCTGGCGCGCAATGTGCGCTCCATTAATATGTTTCTCCAGCCGCAAATGGGAAAGCACAACAAAAACGTCTGGGACAACTGCGCGCGCATCCTTGCCGAGCGCTCCGATGACGAGCTGCGGCCACATCTGTTCTATATTTTTCGCTGGCTGCAGGATATGAACTGGCCGGGCGCCTGGGATATTCTCGAGCGTCTGAAGGCCTTTCACAAGCCGGATGCGGCGTTCAAGTCCACTTGGCAGGCCTGCATCAATGAGGCAAAAAGGACGGGAGACACCATCTGGCTCGACAATCTGCGGATGCTGCGATGACCTGCATATAGAAAAGCTCACGGATCGGGTCCGTGAGCTTTTTTGCGCTATAAAATTCAGAGTCCCTCGTCTTCCACGAACTGGTAGAAGGCGTTTTCTTCGGTCAGGTCCTCGTCGCGGATCGTGCCGACGGGGGCGGTGTAGATGATATACTCCTCCTCGCCGTCAAGCCCGAAGAGATCGCAGCATTTCTCGTGCTGGAAAGCGCCGAGACCGCACGTCCCGAGCCCCAGCCCGGTGCACGCTGTATAAAGTGCCTGTCCCACGTGACCGGCGTCGATGAGCGCAATGCGGTGGGCGTAAATGCCGTAGCGCCATTCGGCGCGGTAGGGAACGACCGACCAGTAGAACACCACATTGGCCTTGGCCGCCCATTTCTGGCCGCACAGCGTCTGGTTTATGGTCTCCGGGATGTCATCGACCGGTTGCAGGAACTCGAGCGCGTGGAGCATCGGCAGATAGTGGTACGCGCCGGGCCGCAGGCCCTCCACGTTCCGGACGATCAGATACGTTTCAAACTCATGGCGCGCGCCGCCGCACGGCACGGTGCGGATCGTCGCATACGCCTTGCCGCGGATCTTCTTGATGCCCTGCGTTGCCCACAAAAGGAACGAGAGTTCGTCCAACGTCATGGTTTCGTTCGTATAGATCCGGGCGCTCCGCCGGTCACGGATGAGGCTCACAAGATCGTTTTTGAGCGCGAGAGAGGAAAAGTCCCTCGTGAGGGCAATACGAGCGCTCTCGTCCGCCATGGGCGCTTTCACGAGCGGCGGCTGCGGCAGCTTCCGGTCCTGATCGGACTCGAACGCTTCCTCGTAGGGGTCTCGTTCCAGCGGGCTTTTGAGAAAGTCGCGTCCCTTTTGAATGATCTCTTTCTGAACGGCTTCATCAAGCATGGGTGTTCTCCTTCCCGAAGCAGATAACGTGCAAAATCAGATGGCGCGGGTGACGTCGCGCAGCCAGACGCGCTCGTCCTCGGTGAGGTGCGGCGCGACGGTCTCGTACACGGCGGCGTGGTACTCGTTGAGCCAGCGGCGCTCGGTCACGGTGAGGGCGTTAACGTCGATCGCGTCGAGGTCGATCGGCGCGCAGGTGAGATTTTGGAAGTACATGAACTGTCCGAACTCGTTTTTGACGCCCTTTCGGCAGAGAAGCTCGCTCTCGATGCGGATACCGTAGGCGTCCTCGATGTAAAGGCCCGGCTCGTCGGTCGTGATCATGCCCTCTTCGAGCACGCTTCCCTCGCTGCGCTCCGGCGACTGCCGCCAGCGGAAGCCGTTCGGCCCTTCATGGACGTTCAGGATGTGGCCGACGCCGTGGCCGGTGCCGTGCTTGTAGTCCAGATCAGCCTCCCACAGCGGCTCGCGGGCGAGAATATCCAGATTCAGTCCCGTGCAGCCGTGGAGGAAGCGGGCGTTCGCCAGATGCAGATGCGAGCGGAGGACGCGCGTGAAGTCGGCGCGCTCGGCGTCCGTCACGGGGCCGAGGGCGATGGTGCGGGTGATGTCGGTCGTACCCTCGAGATAGTGTCCGCCGGAGTCCACGAGCAGCAGGCCGTGCGCCTCGAGCAGGATATCCGTCTCCGGCGTGGGGGCGTAGTGGATGATGGCGGCGTGCGCGCCGTAGGCGCAGATGGTGTCAAAGCTGAGATCAAGAAAGCCCTTCTGCTCGGCGCGGCGCGCGGCGAGATAGTCAGAGGCGGAAAGCTCGGTCATCGGCGTCTTGCCGATGTTCTTCTTGAGCCAGTAGATGAATTTCGTCACGGCGACGCCGTCCTTGATGTGGGCGTTGACCGTGTTCTTCTGCTCGGTCTCATTCTTGATGGACTTCATAAGCACGGAGGGGTTCGTCTCGTCCACGATCTCGACACCCTCACAAAGCTCGGAAACAAGGCGGTAGTTGCACACGCCCTTGTCGAGCAGCACCGTCTCCCCGGCGGGGATGGCGGCGGCATAGTCGTAGAAGCTCTCATAGGGGCGCGTTTCGATGCGGTTCTCGGCAAGATAGGCGCGAAGCTCGTCCGTGAGAACGGCGTTCTGCACGAACCAGAAGCACTGCTCCTCCGTGAGCGCGAGATAGGAGAGCACAACGGGGACATAGTCGATATCGCCGCCGCGGACGTTCAGCAACCACGCGATATCATAAAGCGACGTGAGCAGATGGACGCTCGCGCCCTGCTTTTCCATCTCGGCGCGCACGTCCGCGAGCTTGTCCGCGGTGGAACGGCCGGAGTATTCCGCCGTAAGGATGCGCACCGGCGCGTGCGGCAGCTCGGGGCGGTCGTCCCAGATGATGCCGACAAGATCCTCACCGACGGCAAGCTTTGCGTTCTTTTTCTCGGCAAGCGCGAGGAACTCTGCGCCGAGGCGCGCGTTGATGACGCGGCCGTCAAAGCCGAGCGTGCCGCCCTCCGGCAGCGCGGAGCGCAGGTATTCCATGATCGTCGGCACGCCCTCTTCGCCCATGCGGTAGAGCGTCACGCCGGTATTTTCCAGCTGGTGCTTCGCCTGCAGGAAATAGCGCGCGTCCGTCCAGAGACCGGCCTCGGTCATTGTTATAATGGCCGTACCGGCGCTGCCGGTAAAGCCGGTGATGTAGGAGCGTGCCTTGAAATGCGCGCCGACGTATTCGGATTCGTGGAAGTCCGCCGTGGGAACGACGTACACGTCAATACGGCGCTGTTCCATTTCCCGGCGCAGCCGGGAGAGTCTTTCAGGGATCATGGTTGTTCCTCCTTTATATTTTCAGACCCGCCGTTCGGCGGTGACGAAGATACGGTCTTTTCGCGAACGGCCGCCGGTGTCGGTGACCGTTCCCTTGCCCTTGCCGCGCACGGAAATAACGTCGCCGTCGCGGATGGCGGCGTCCGTGTGCAGGCACGGCACATAGTTGAGCGACACGCTGCCGAGACGGATGAGCTCCGCGGCGCTCGTGCGGGAGACATGGAAAAGCCCCGCGGTCACGGCGTCGAGCCGGAGGCTCTGCACCGTGAAGCTCACGGTCTCGGTCTTTACCTCTTCCGCCGGTACGTCCGCAAGGGCGATCTCCTCGCCGCGGACGGTATAGCGCCCGGCACGGTCAAGCTCCGCGAGCGTTTTTGCAACGCTTGGCAGACAGAACACCCACGCCTCCGTACCGCGGATGCGGATATCCCCCACCCACTCGCGGCGCACGCCGAGAGCGAGCAGCGCGCCGAGATAATCCCGGTGGCCCGGCTCGCCGAAGAAGCTGCGGAAATGCACCGCGCTGATATACTCCGAAGGGTCAAGCTCCTCCGCTGTGAGATAGAACGGGAGGAAGAACGCGCAGGTGCGCTCGCACTCCGTCCCGCCGCCGGAATAGACGACGGCAGCGGAGCGCAGCGAGGGGGCATTTTGCAGCTCCATGCGCTCCGCCGGAGTAAAAAAGGCGGTCGCCGTCACCGACGAGGTGCGCTCACAGCGCGCGGCAAGATCCTCCGCGCGCCGAATAAGATCGTTCGTTTCCATAGCTGCGATTATATCACGCCGGTTTTGCGTTTACAATGCAAAAAGACCGCAGAATGTTTTCCACGGTCTTTTGTGCTTAAAATGTCTTGCCCGGGTTTGCCTCCGCAGGAGTCAAACAAGGTTTGTTTGAAGCGTTTAGCCGTAGTCCTGCGTGGCAACAAACGCCTCATGCTCGGCGAGCGTGGCGAAGAAGCGCATGCTCTTCGTTTCCATGTCGAGCGCAAAGTAGTAATACCCGGTCTGCTCGGGGTTGAGCGCGGCTTCAATAGACTTCATGCCGGGGTTGCAGATCGGTCCGGGCGGCAGACCCTGATAGAGATAGGTGTTATACGGGCTGTCGGTGGCCTGGATGAGCTCGGTAGACATCGTCGTCTCGCCGGTCTCGCGGATGGCGTACACGACCGTGGAGTCGAGCTGCAGCGGCATACCGATGTTCAGGCGGTTATAGATGACCGAGGCGATCGTCGCGCGCTCGGCGTCGTTCGCGGCCTCTCGCTCGATGAGCGAGGCGACCGTGATCACCTGCTTGAACGTCAGATTCATGGCCTGCGCTTTCTGCCACATCTCGTCCGTGATGCGGTAATGGAGGTTCGAGAGGAATTTGTTGATCGCGCTCGAGGCCTGCATCCCCTGATAGAAGTAATACGTATCCGGGAAGAGGAAGCCCTCGAGCCGGTAGGGATCGCCCGTCTCCACGCCTTCAAGAAACGTATACGAGAACTCGGCGTTCGCCGCGGCAGCGTAGAGATCCTCCCTGCTGCACACGCCGTTTTCCTCAAGCCTGGCGAACACCTGGTCAAGGTTGTAGCCCTCGGGGAACATGACGAGCGTCTGGAGCTGCGAATCCGCGCCGGTCTGCATCTTTTTCACAAGAGCGCGGTAGTCCAGATTCGTTGTGAGCGCGTATGTCCCGGGGCTGAGCTGCACCTCCGCGTTCGAGAAGCGCGAATAGAGCTGGAAGAGCCACTTGTAGTTGATGAGGCCGTAATCCTTCAAAATGCCGGAGACGGTGTTCATGTCCGCCACTCGGACGGTTTTCGTTCCGGTGACGTTGCCGTCGTCGTCCGTCACGTCCACGGTCTTCTGCGTAAAGGCGCTCTCCGGCAGCGTGATCTCCACGCTCTCCGCGCTCTTGTTGAGCGCGAGCACGTCCGAGGCCGCCATCCAGCCGAACACCGCGAGAAGCACGCTTGCGCAGAGGATGAACGCAGCGTACATAATGCCGCCCATGCATCCGATGCGCCCGTCGCGCCGGGAGCGGATGGGCATATACGCACGCTCCGCCTCGCGCGGGTCCAGCTCGGCCTCGACCGGCTGCGGCGCGGCTTTTTTCTTTTTCGGTTCCGGCTCCGGCTTCTTTTCCGGACGCGCCGTCCGGACGGAGCGCACCGGCTTTTTCTTCGCCGGCTTCGCGCTCTTCGCCGCCGGGGCCTTCGGCGTCTCCGGCGCTTTCGGCGCGGCGGTCTCCGGCGCTTCCGGCGCGGCCGGGACACCGGCAGCCTTTACCGGCTCCTCCGCCGGAAGCGGCGTGGGCGCCATGTGTCGCCCGATGTGGTTTTCCTCTTCGGGCCGGATCTTTTCTTCGTCAGACATAAATGCTCTCCTTGGAGTTGTAACCGCCCGCGGCGCACGGGCATAGAATACCGCAGACGGGGCGGAAAGCCCCGGCGGAACTGCGAAACGATGTTACCGACCGGCCGGAGCGCCGTGCGCGGCCGGGGCGCAAATATGGCACGGGGAAAGGGTATTCTCCATGTTCTGTGGAAATAATAACGGCTGTCTCTGGATCATCATCATTCTCATCCTGCTCTGCGGCTGCGGGTGCGGCGGCTGCGGCAACGGCTGCGGCTGCGGAAACAACAACGGCTGCGGGTGCGGCTGCTGACTTATTTTGCGAGACCCCTTCGGGGGTCTCTTTTTTTATTTCCGTTCGCGCGCCGCGAGAAGCAGTATTTTGGGCAGACGGATCATGCGCTTGAGGCGCTTCGGCTCGCGCAGCAGCCGGTAGAGCCATTCCAGTCCCAGCTGCCGCCAGCTCTCCGGCGCACGGGGAATGTCCCCGGCGAATACGTCGAGCAGACCGCCGACGCCGATCATCACGGCATTTATTTTCTGCCGGTTTCGCGCCATCCAGAGCTCCTGCCGCGGCGCGCCGAGACCAAGCAGCAGCAGATCGGGCTTTTCCTGTTCCAGCGCCGCGAAAAGCGCCGTTTCATCGGAAATATACCCATTTTCCGCTCCGGCGATACGAAGGCCGGGATAAGCGTTTTTCAGCTTTTCCCCCGCTCTTTGCGCGACGCCGGGGCGCGCGCCGTAAAGGAACACGCTGCCGGAGCGCTGCGCGAGCCGGGAAAGAAGCCGCGGCACAAGGTCTGCGCCCGTAACGCGCTCGGGAAGAGGCGTTCCCAGAATGCGCGCAGCGCAGAGATCGCCCACGCCGTCCGCGAACACGAGCGCCGCGCCGTTGACCGCGGCGGCATACGCCGCGTCCTCCCGGCAGTGCAGCACGATCTCGGGGTTGGCCGTTACGATATACCCGCCGGCGCCGGAGCGCAGCAGCGCGTCGGCACGCTCCTCGGCTTCATCGAGCGTCAGCGCATCGAACGCGACGCCGAGAATGTCTGTCTTCATACCTCCGAAAATACCTTGCCGATCTTTTCGCGGATGAGAAGGTCGGCCGATTCGTCATAGCTCGTAGCGCCCATATTCACGAGCGCGAGCTTGCGGCCTTCGTAATAGCGCAGCAGTCCCGCCGCGGGATACACCGCGAGCGACGTGCCGCCTACGATTAGGACGTCCGCCTTCCGGATAAAGTTCACGGCATCGGTGATGTCGCGCTCGGCGAGCGGCTCTTCATAGAGCACGACCTCCGGGCGGAGCACGCCGCCGCAGGAGCAGCGCGGCACGCCCACGCCGGTGTTGACGGCCTCCTCGGGACAGGGCTTGCCGCATCTGGCGCAGCGGCAGCGGTGGATCGAACCGTGCAGCTCAATGACGCGCTTGCTGCCCGCGGCCTGATGCAGCCCGTCGATGTTCTGCGTGATAACGGCGCGCAGCTTCCCTTCCCGCTCGAGCTCAGCGAGACGCCGGTGCGCCGCGTTCGGCTGCACCGATTTGTCCGGGATGAGCTTGGCGCGGTAAAAGCGGAAGAATTCTTCCGGGTTTTGCTCGAAAAACGTGTGGCTCAAAATCGTCTCCGGGGGATATTTATATTCCTGCCGATACAGCCCGTCCGTGCTGCGGAAATCCGGGATGCCGGATTCCGTGGACACGCCCGCGCCGCCGAAAAAGACGATGTTGCCGCTCCCGGCGATCCACTCGCGGAGCACCGCGATATTGTCCTGCATGGAAACACTCCCCCTTTTACTAAGGGTATTATACCAACATTTTCCGATTTGCGCAACAGAAAACGGGAGACGGCGATTCCGTCTCCCGTTTTATCATAATATGAATATGAAAGGCCTCGCAGAGTTTGCGCTGCGGCGAGCCGCAGCCCCTCAAGCAACCCCCTCAACGGAGTGGGGGTTGCTTGAATTTGTTTAGGTATTCGGCCCCATGGTGTAGTTGGGCGCTTCGCGGGTGATGTAGATATCGTGCGGGTGGCTCTCGCGCAGGCCCGCGGCGGTGATGCGCACGAACTGCGCGGTGGTGCGCAGCGTTTCAATGTCGGGCGCGCCGCAGTAGCCCATGCCGGAGCGGAGACCGCCGACCATCTGATACACCGTGTCGGACACCGGTCCGCGGTACGGTACGCGGCCCTCGACGCCCTCGGGGACGAGCTTGGAGTTTTTCTCCTGGAAGTAGCGGTCCTTCGAGCCCTTCGCCATCGCGGCGAGCGAGCCCATGCCGCGGTAGACCTTGAACTGACGGCCCTGGAACACCTCGGTATCGCCCGGGGCTTCCTCACACCCGGCGAGAATGGAGCCGAGCATCACGACGCTGCCGCCCGCGGCAAGCGCCTTGACGATATCGCCGGAATACTTGATGCCGCCGTCGGCGATGATGGGGATGCCGTATTTGTTGGCGATCTCCGCGCTTTCCATCACGGCGGTGATCTGCGGCACGCCGACGCCCGCAACGACGCGCGTCGTGCAGATGGAGCCGGGGCCGATGCCGACCTTGACGCAGTCCGCGCCCGCCTGGATGAGCGCTTCCGTGGCGGCGGCGGTGGCAACGTTGCCCGCAATGAGCTGCGCGTCGGGGTACTTTGCCTTGATATTCTTCACGGCCTCCATGATGTTGCGGGAGTGGCCGTGGGCGCTGTCGAGCACGAGAGCGTCCGCGCCCGCGTCGAGCAGCGCGCCCGCGCGGTCGAGCACGTCCGCCGTGACGCCGATGGCAGCGGCGACGAGCAGACGGCCGCGGCTGTCCTTTGCGGCGTTGGGATACGCCACAGCCTTTTCGATATCCTTGATCGTGATGAGACCCTTGAGATGGAAATCCTTATCGACGATGGGCAGCTTTTCGATCTTGTGCTGGCGCAGCGTCTCCTTGGCTTCCTCGAGCGTGGTTCCCTCGCGGCCGACGACGAGATTTTCGCTCGTCATGAGCTCGCGGATCTTCCGGTCGGGGTTGGTCTCAAATTTCATATCGCGGTTGGTGATGATGCCGACGAGCTTGCCGGATTCGTCCACGATGGGAACGCCGG
>ERZ836939.4061-NODE-4061-length-11468-cov-9.742224_pt1 | contig 11468 bp, 9 predicted proteins | sample MGYA00519912_ERZ836939 | MGnify/ENA primary metagenome ERZ836939 (study PRJEB31850, sample SAMEA3708810) | human gut metagenome | biome: human gut; feature: human-associated habitat; material: faeces | place: China | collected 2014 ... | reverse complement strand
TGGAGATCTGAGCTATCTTCCGAAAAGCTCTGTCCGGTTGCGCTACGCAGTAAAAATAGATAATTTGAATAATTTTATATAAAAATGCCGTAAAATCATATGATTTTACGGCATTTTTGGTACGCCCGACACGATTCGAACGTGCGACCTACAGAGTCGGAGTCTGTCACTCTATCCAACTGAGCTACGAGCGCATTTATGAGATAAACGGCGAAGTGCCGGTCATCGCTTTTTGAAATCGGTAGTCAAACAGTAGTCAAAGAACACGCGGAAAATCGTTCTCACACCCGAAAAGTCCAGTCGTATCAACGGCTTTGGGCTTCTCTCAGCCGAATGGGGCAGAAACGTCGGAGTCTGTCACTCTATCCAGCTGAGCTACGGGCGCATATTTAACTGCCCGTATAGTATAGCAGACCGGGGGCGGAAAGTAAAGAAGAAAAATGGCGGATTGCATTTTTGCGGGGAATTGATACAATAAAGAAAAAGGAGGCGGGCGGATGACGGCGGAGGAGCGGATCTTTTCCATTGTGCGCGGCGGGCTGTATGCGAAGCTGCCGTCGCTTGCGCTGCCGCTGGGCAGGCTGACCTGCCGTGAGGGCGATGTGGACCCCGCCGGGACCGACGGCGAAGCCGCCGTATTTGCCCCGGGGCTTCTGCGGCGGGAATTCCTTGCGGAAAGCGACCTGCCGGAGCGGCTGACGCTGCATCTGCTGCTGCACCTCATGCTCGGCCACCCGTGGGGGCGGCAGGGGAGAGCGCGGGCGCTCTGGGATACGGCCTGCGATCTGGCGGTCGGCCTCGACCGCCACGCGCTTTTGCCGCAGGAGCCGGAGACGCCTGCGGCTTTTTCCGCCCGCTGCAAGCTGCAGGCGAGGCGGGCGGTCCGCGCCCCGGCGATCTACGCGCTGCTGCTCGAGCAGCCGGACGTGCTGACCGCGGAGGAACAGGCCGCGTTTCACCTGGACGACCACCGCCTCTGGCAGCTCTCCGCGTCTGCTTCCGCGCCGAAGACCGCGGACGGCGGCGCGGAGACGGGCTGGCAGGCGCTCGGCCGGAAGCTGCCGGACCCGCTGCCGCCGAAGCCCGTGATCGGCAGCGGAAGCGGGAACGCCGCCTTCGCTGTGCGCCCAGATGCGCGCGGCAGCCGGGCCTTTGCGGCGCTGCTGCGCGAATGCTCCGAGATGCGGGAAAACCGCCATGTCTCCGGTGACGAATTTCAGTACGCGTGGTATCTCTACGGTCTGGAGCACTACGGCGGCATGCCGCTCATCGAGCCGCTGGAATATTCGGAGGAGCGCCGCCTGCGCGAGCTTGCCGTTGTGATCGACACGTCTGCGTCCTGCTCGCGCTCGCTCTGCGCGGCGTTTCTGGGGGAGCTGGCCGGGATCCTGACGCGGGAGGACCTGTTTTTTGAGCGCTTCAATCTGCACATCCTCGAGTGCGACTGCGAGGTGCAGCAGGATACCCGCCTGACGACCCTCGCGGAGCTGACCGACTGGCTGCGGACCATGGCGCTCCACGGCGGCGGCGGGACGGATTTCCGCCCGGCCTTCCGCTATGTGGACGGGCTGGTGGAGCGCGGGGAATTTGCGCACCTGCCGGGACTTTTGTATTTTACCGACGGCTACGGGGTCTTTCCGGATGTGCCGCCCGCGTACCGGGCGGTCTTCGTGATGCTCCGGTACCGGTATGACGATATCGACCTGCCCGCATGGGCGGAGAAACTGATTCTGGAGGCCGAAGCGCCGAAAGGAGACGAACGATGGATATAGCACAGGCAAAGCAGGAGCTGCGGCGGACCATCCGGGCCTACACGGCCAAGACCGAAGACGGCGTGTACCGCATGCCGCGGAGGATGCAGCGGCCGGTCCTTCTCATGGGCCCGCCGGGTATCGGCAAGACCGCGATCCTTTCCCAGCTGGCACAGGAGGAGCACATCGGCCTCGCCGCCTACACCATGACGCACCACACGCGCCAGAGCGCGCTCGGCCTGCCCGTCATTGTGGGCCGCACGGCGGCAGGGAAGACCTTCCGCGCCACGGAATACACCATGAGCGAGATCATCGCCTCCGTCTACGAGCAGATGGAGAAGACCGGCCTGCGCGAGGGGATCCTGTTCCTCGACGAGATCAACTGCGTGTCCGAGACGCTCATGCCAGCGATCCTGCAGATGCTGCAGAACAAGACCTTTGGCGTACACAGTCTGCCGGAGGGCTGGCTCATCGTGGCCGCGGGCAACCCGCCGCGCTACAACCAGTCGGCCCGGAGCTTCGATATGGCGACGCTCGACCGCGTGCGCTGCATCGAGCTTGAGCCGAGCCTTGCCGCCTGGCAGCCCTATGCCGCCGCCGGCGGCGTGCATCCGGCCGTGCTGAGCTATCTGCGGCTGCACCCGGAGCACTTTTTCCTCTGCAGCGCGAGCGCCGCGGCAGGCCAGTTCGCCACGGCCCGCGGCTGGGAGGAGCTTTCTGCGCTTTTGATTGCCTACGAGGCGCTGGGCTATCCCTGCACGCTTGTGCAGATGCAGCAATATCTGCACGCGCAGGAGGCGGCCGCCGGCTTTGCCGCGTTTTACGAGCTGTTCCGGCGCTATGCCGCGCAGCTTCCGCTCGAAGAAATTCTGACCGGCGGCGCGAGCCCGGAGGCCGGAGCGCTGCGCGAGCTGCCGTTCGATGGGCGGCTGTCCGTCGTGGAGTTCCTGCTGCACAGCCTGCAGACGAAGTCGGCCGCCATGCAGCAGGACGCGGACCTTGCCTTCAGCGCGTCCAGCTTTGCAGGCAGCGTCCCGCCCGGCGCGGACGCGCTCGCCCGCGCGCAGGAGCTGCTGCGGAAGCGGCGTGCGGCCCTGGCCGTGCGGAAGGACTGCGGCGTTCTGCCGCCGGAGGAGGAGCGGCGCGAGGCGGCCTTCCTCTCCCGCGCCGAAGCCGCGCTCGCGCCTGCCCGGACCGATGCGGAAGCGTCGGCCGCCCTGCAGAAGCTCGCAGCGGACGCGGCAGCCTCCGCGCAGACGAGCCGCGAAGCGGCCTGCCGCGCGTGCGAAAACGGCCTGCGGTTCGTCCAGGGCACATTCGGCGAAGATCAGGAGCTCTGGATCCTGCTCCACGGCCTGCAGCACACCCGCGCCGCCGAAGCCCTGCAGAAAGACCCCGCCACCCTCTGCGCCCGCCTCCTCACCAAAGCCACCCCCACCGCCAAAGCCGCCACCCTCCGCACCGAACTGCAGCGGCAGTAAGCATCAATCCGAAATTTTTCTGCAGCTCAAGGATCCCTTTACACAAGTGAGCTTTTATGTGCATGTGAATACATTGTGAATTTTGCAAAAAGCGCTTGCAAATGGGGGAAAGTGTGCTAGAATACAGTTAGCACTCAGATGCGATGAGTGCTAATATGCAAAGGACGTGACATGTATGGCAAAGAAACAGTTTAAGGCAGAATCCAAGCGCCTGCTGGATCTGATGATCAACTCCATTTATACGCATCAGGAGATCTTCCTGCGTGAAATTATTTCAAACGCCTCCGACGCCATCGACAAGCTGGCGTATCTGGCGCTGACCGACGAAAACGTCGGCCTCAGCCGCAGCGATTTCGCCATCCAGCTGAAGCCGGACGAGACCGCCCGCACCCTGACCGTCAGCGACAACGGCATCGGCATGGACAAGGACGAGATGGAAAACAACCTCGGCACGATCTGCCGCTCCGGCAGTCTGCAGTTCAAGCAGACGCTCGACAAGGACAAGGCCGCCGACACCGACATCATCGGCCAGTTCGGCGTGGGCTTCTACTCGGCGTTCATGGTCGCGGACAAGGTGACCGTCATCTCGAAGAAATACGGCTCCGACGAGGCCTGGAAATGGGAATCCGAGGGCGCGGACGGCTACACTATGACCCCGTGTGAGCGCGCGAACGCCGGCACCGACGTCATCATGCAGCTCAAGGCCGACACCGACGACGAAAAATATTCCCGCTTTCTCAAGACCTGGGAGCTGCAGCAGCTCGTGCGCAAATACTCCGACTACATCCGCTACCCCATCCGCATGGAGGTCGAAAAGAGCCGCATGAAAGAGGGCACGGAGAAGGACGAGAAGCCCGAGTACGAGACCTACACCGAGGTCGAGACGCTCAACTCCATGGTTCCCATCTGGAACAAGAACAAGAAGGATGTCACCGACGAGGAATACAACAATTTCTATAAGGAGAAGTTCTTCGACTTCGAAGACCCGCTGGCCGTCATCCACGCGAATGTCGAGGGCGCGGTCACGTATAAGGCCCTGCTCTATATCCCGGCCAAGGCGCCGTATGATTTCTACACCAAGGACTTCAAGAAGGGCCTGCAGCTGTACTCCTCCGGCGTGATGATCATGGAAAACTGCGCCGATCTGCTGCCCGACTGCTTCCGCTTCGTGCGCGGCGTGGTCGACTCGCAGGATCTGAGCCTGAACATCTCCCGGGAAATGCTGCAGCATGACCGGCAGCTGAAGTTCATCGCGGGGAATCTCGAAAAGAAGATCAAGGCTGAGCTGCAGAAGCTGCTGGACAACGACCGCGAGAAATATGAGAAGTTCTTCGCCGCCTTCGGCCCGCAGATCAAATACGGCGTGCTGGCCGACTACGGCGCGAAAAAAGAGGCGCTGCAGGATCTGCTGCTCTACTGGTCGAGCAAGGAAGGCAAGCTCATCTCCCTCAAGGAATACGCCGCCGCCATGCCGGAGGATCAGAAGTATATCTACTATGCCAACGGCGAGAGCCGCGAGCGCCTCGGCCAGCTGCCGCAGATGGAAAAGCTGCAGCAGAAGGGCTACGACGTGCTGTTCATGACCGACGAGGTCGACGGCTTCGTGCCGCAGACGCTGGGCAAGTATCAGGAGAAAGAGCTCAAGTCCATCACGGCGGGCGATCTCGGTCTCGAGACCGAGGAGGAAAAGAAGGCCGCCGAGGAAAAGAGCGAAAAGTCGAAGCAGACGCTGGACTTCGTCAAAAAGACGCTCGGCGACAAGGTCAAGGACGTGCGGCTGAGCGACAATCTGGGCAGTCACCCCGTGAGCGTCGTCCCGGCGGAGGGTATGACGTTTGAGATGGAGAAGTATTTCAAGCGCGTGGACCCGAACTCGGGCATGAAGGCTGACCGTATCCTCGAATTCAACGCCGACCACCCGATCTTCGCCAAGCTGCAGATCGCCGTCGCGCAGGATGAGAAGAAGGCCGAGGATCTTGTGAAGATCCTCTACACGCAGGCGCTGCTGATGGCCGATCTGCCGGTCGAAAACGCCGGCGAATATACCGATCTCGTCTGCAGCCTGATCGGCTGACTTTTCAATGGCAGCCGCCGGAGGCACAGCCTCCGGCGGTTTTGTTCGTTCTCACCAAAAAGACATCTGTTTTTCTGCCGCGCGCATAAATTTTGTCCAAATCGGAGATTCTGAAAAAGTTTGCAGTTGACGGAACGGGCCCTTTGTGCGAAAATAGCGTTAAAATCCCATCCCTCTGCAGGGTATTTGCAGAAAGGAGCCCCCTTATGAACCCCATCGTTGTGAAATTCGGCGGCAGCTCGCTGGCGACCGCCGGTCAGTTTGAAAAGGTCGCGGCCATCATCCGTGAAAATCCCGGCCGCCGCTACGTCGTCGCCTCCGCGCCCGGCAAGCGCTTTTCCGGCGATACGAAGGTCACGGACCTGCTCTACCGCTGCTATGACGCCGCCTGCGCCGGGCAGGATTTTGCCCCCGTGCTCGATGAGATCCGGCAGCGCTTTGCCGATATCATCTCCGAGCTGCAGCTGCAGGTCGATCTCGTGCCGGACTTTGCCGCCATCGAAGCGCACCTGCGCACTTCACCGCAGCGCGACTATATGGCCAGCCGCGGCGAATATCTGAACTCCAAGCTTCTGGCCGCCTATCTCGGCTTTGCCTTTGTCGACGCGGCGCAGATGGTCCTGTTCCGCGCAGACGGCTCCTTTGACGCCGAGGCCACGAACACGGCCATCGGTCACGCGCTCGTCAGCATCGACCGCGCCGTCATCCCCGGCTTCTACGGCGCAATGCCCGACGGCACCATCCATACCTTCTCCCGCGGCGGCTCCGACGTGACGGGCTCGATCGTGGCCCGCGCGGTGGGCGCAGAGCTGTATGAGAACTGGACGGACGTGTCCGGCGTGCTGGCGGCTGACCCGCGCATCATCGAGCATCCGCACGTCGTCGACTATATCACCTACCGCGAGCTGCGCGAGCTTTCCTACATGGGCGCGTCGGTCCTGCACGAGGACGCGGTCTTCCCTGTCCGCCGCGCGAATATCCCCATCAACATCCGCAACACCAACCGCCCGCAGGATCCCGGCACCTTCATCGTCCCGACGCTCCCGGCCAACGCGCACAAGCGCAAGGTCACCGGCATCGCCGGGCACAAGGGCTTCAGCAGCGTGTACGTGGAAAAATCCATGATGAACGGCGAGATCGGCTTCGTGGCCCATCTGCTGCAGATCTTCGCTGACCACGGCATCTCGTTCGAGCACTGCCCGTCGGGCATCGATACGGTCTCCATCATCGTCTCGACCGAGGCGCTGGCCCCGGCGCGCGAGGAGATCCTCCGCCGGATCCAGGACGAGCTGCAGCCCGACCACGTCAGCGTCGAAGACGGGCTCGCCCTCATCGCCGTCGTCGGCCAGGGCATGATCTACGCCAAGGGCACCGCCGCACGCATCTTCCGCGTGATCGCCGACGCGAACATCAACATCCGCATGATCGACCAGGGCTCCTGCGAGCTGAACATCATCATCGCCGTCAAGGAAACCGACTACGAACTCGCCATCCGCAGCCTCTACCACGCCGTAGAACGGGTCATGTAAAACAAAAACGCCGCGCTGCATCGCAGCGCGGCGTTTATATATGTGCTGAGATCACAAGGTCATGTTCTGCCGAGGCGTAAGGGTGTTTTTGGAGGCAGGGGGGATGCCTTAGCGGCCCACTTGTTTTTTCGCCTATGCAAACTGGGGGAATTGTGGTACAATAGGGAAAACTATAAGAATCACGAGGGGTTAGTATGATCACGATTTCCAATCTTGCCATGCAGTTTGGCGGGTCGGTGCTGTTCAAGCAGGTCGATCTGCAGTTCGTGCCGGGCAACTGCTACGGTATCATCGGCGCCAACGGCGCGGGCAAGTCGACGTTTCTGAAGATCCTGTCCGGCGAGCTCGAGGCGACGTCCGGCCAGATATCCATCAAGCCCGGCGCGCGGATGTCCGTTCTGAAGCAGGACCAGAACCAGTATGACGCCTATACCATTCTCGACACCGTCATCATGGGCAACCAGCATCTGTATGACGTGATGAAGGAGAAGGATGCGCTCTACGAAAAGCCCGACTTTTCCGAGGAGGACGGCATGCGAGCGAGCGAGCTGGAGGCCGAGTTTGCCGACATGGACGGCTGGGAGGCGGAATCCGACGCGTCGAAGCTGCTGCAGGGTCTCGGCATCCCGGTCGAGCTCCACTACGACCTCATGGGCAATACTGACCCGCGGCTGAAGGTCAAGGTGCTGCTCGCGCAGGCGCTGTTCGGCAAGCCCGACATCGTCATGCTCGACGAGCCGACCAACAACCTCGACATCGAGGCCATCAACTGGCTCGAGGATTTCATCCTCGACTATGAGGACACCGGCCTCGTCATCGTCGTCAGCCATGACCGCCACTTCCTCAATACCGTCTGCACGCACATCGTCGATATCGACTACGGCAAGATCAAGATGTACGTCGGCAACTACGACTTCTGGTACGAATCCTCCCAGCTCATCCAGCAGCTCATCCGCAACAAGAACAAGCGCGCGGAGGAGAAGATCGCCGAGCTGCAGACCTTCATCGCCCGCTTCGCCGCCAACAAGGCCAAGAGCAAGCAGGCGACCTCCCGCCGCCGGTTACTTGACAAGATGAGCGTCGAGGAGATGCCGGCCTCCTCCCGCCGGTATCCGTTCGTGGGCTTTGAGCGCGAGCGCGAGGTCGGCAAGGATATTCTGTTCGTGACCGATGTGTCGAAGACCATCGACGGCGTGAAGCTGCTGGACAAGGTCTCGTTCATCGTGAACAAAAACGACAAGATCGCCTTCGTCGGCGAAAACGAGCTGGCGCAGACGACGCTTTTCAAAATTCTCATGGGCGAGCTCGAGCCGGACGAGGGCAGCGTCAAATGGGGCCAGACCGTCACGACCAGCTATCTGCCGAAGGACAATACGGAATACTTCGAGGGCTGCACCGACTCGCTCGTCGACTGGATCCGCCAGTTCTCGAGCAAGAAGGACGACGTGTATCTGCGCGGCTTCCTCGGCCGGATGCTGTTTTCGGGCGAAGAGGTCTTCAAGCCCGTGAACGTCCTGTCCGGCGGCGAGAAGGTGCGGTGCATGCTGTCGCGCATGATGCTCTCGGGCGCGAATGTGCTGCTGCTCGACCAGCCGACGAACCATCTGGACATGGAGGCCATCCAGGCCGTCAACAAGGGCCTGTGCGCCTTCCCGGGCAATATCCTGCTCGCCTCGCACGACCATGAGCTGCTGCAGACCACCTGCAACCGCGTCATCGAGTTCCAGCCCGACGGCACCATCATCGACCGTCTGAGCTCCTACGACGACTACGTCGCCTGGAAGCTGGCGAAGGAAGGCAACTGAGACTGTTCCGGAAAGGAGCCTTTATGGAAATTTCCTATCAGGATATCAATCGTAAGACCATTGACCGCTGGGTGGACGACGGCTGGGAGTGGGGCAAGCCCATCTCCCGCGAGGTCTATGCCGCCGCGAAGAACGGGCAGTGGGACGTGAAGCTCACGCCGGTAAAGTTCGCCCCGCACGACTGGTTCGGGGACCTGAAGGGCAGGCGCATGCTGGGTCTGGCCGCCGGCGGCGGGCAGCAGATGCCCATCTTTGCCGCGCTGGGCGCCAAATGCACCGTGCTCGACTACTCGGAAAAGCAGCTGGAGTCGGAGCGCATGGTCGCGCAGCGCGAGGGCTATGACATCACCATCGTCCACGCGGATATGACCAAGCGCCTGCCGTTCGACGACAACAGCTTCGATCTCATCTTCCATCCCGTCTCCAACTGCTATGTCTACGCGGTGCTGCCGATCTGGCGCGAATGCGCGCGGGTCCTGAAGCCCGGCGGGCGGCTGCTGGCGGGGCTGGACAACGGCTTTAACTACGCGTTCGACGAGGATGAGACGAAGATCATCAACACCCTGCCCTTTAATCCACTCGAGGACGAGGACCAGATGCGCCAGCTGCAGAAGGACGACAGCGGCATCCAGTTCTCCCACACCGCGCACGAACAGCTGACCGGCCAGCTCAAAGCCGGGCTGCAGCTGCTCGACCTCTATGAGGACACCAACGGCTACGGCAATCTGCACGCGCACAACATCCCCACCTACTGGGCCACGCTCGCCCGGAAGGCGTAAAACAGAGAAAACAGGCCGCCCGGTTATGCCGGGCGGCCGATTGCGTTATTCCGGGTTCTGCTCCAGATAGGTTTCGAGGATCGATGCCGCGCAGAAGACCATCTCCGGGCAGGGGCGCTTTTTGTAGTAGCCCTCCGTGCGCGGTTCGGGCGGCTGGGGCTTGAAGTCGGGGTCGAGGCCGAGCAGCTGGCGGCAGATCAGCGAGCCGTTCTGCGCCTCAAATTCTCCCGCGAGCTGCCGGAGCGTCTGATAGGCGGCGGTCTTGGCCGCGCGGTCGTTCGGGTCGGCAGAACCGCGGAGCAGGCCGTAGGCCATAAACATCCCGTTCACCGCGCCGCAGACGCCGCGCATCCCCGCCATGCCGCCGCCGTAGCCGGAGGCGATCTTCAGCGCGGTATCCCGGTCCATCCGGTCCTCCGCAAAGGCCAGAAAGACTGCCTGTGCGCAGTTGCAGCCCTCAAAAAACAGATCTCTTGCCCGTTCTGCTCGTGTCATTGTTCGTGCTCCTCCTGTTCGTATCGCTTTTCCAGCCGGAATTTCTTCCCGCCGCACCGGCGGCAGCGGATCTGGCCCCGTTTTTCCTCCAGCGCCTGCACCACCTTGCCGCGCCGCAGGTATCTGGATTCCGCGCCGCAGCCGAGGCACGTCACCACATACACGCCGCGTGCCGCGGCGATGCGCTTCCGGTTTTCCTCGGCCGCCGCGCACTGCGGGGCCAGCCGGTCCTCCGGGCAGCCGATCCGGCGGCAGACGGCCCGCCAGACCTCGTCGTGTCCGTGCCGCTTGCCGGTGAGCAGTGCCGCGGCCGCGTGCGCGTATTCATGCCGCGCCGTGTCCCAGAAGACGGCGTCCTCCTGCCGCAGAAAGTCCGCCAGGCGGATCTCCTGCGGCCTGTTTTTCAAAAAGGTACACACGCCGTACTGCCGGGTCATACGTTTGGAAAAACGGACCGGGATGCCGCTCGTGTCGATCCCGAGCAGCCGGTCGAGCCGGCGGTACTCCGCGCGGACCTGCTCCAGCGTCCACATGGATATCCCTCATTTCTGCGTCTATCATACCACATGGCACGGCAGAATTCCATCTTTCCTTTTCCGGCCGGAGCCGTTATACTAATGATAGAAATGAAAAGGCGGATATGCGATGTTTTCACGGCTGTATCTTGAGATCACGACCTGCTGCAACCGCGCCTGCAGCTTCTGTCCCGGGACGGCGCGGCCCGCGGCCTTTGTGACGCCGGAGACCTTCCGGACCCTTGCCGCAAAGCTCCGGCCCTATGGGCAGTACCTCTACCTGCATGTGATGGGCGAGCCGCTGCTGCACCCGCAGCTGCCGGAGCTGCTGGAGATCTGCCGCGCGCTGGATTTCCGCGTGACGCTCACGACGAACGGCACGCTCCTGCCCACGCGGCAGCCGGTCCTGCTCGCCGCGCCGGCCCTGCGCAAGGTCTCGGTGAGCCTGCACAGCTTCGAGGCAAACGAGGCGGGGGACTTCCGGGCGTACCTGACGGGCTGCACGGACTTTGCCCGCGCGGCGATGGCGGCGGGTGTATTGACGGACTTCCGTCTCTGGAATCTGGACGGCGCGCAGACGAAGGGCCTGCATGACCGCAACGACGAGATCCTTGCGCATCTGCACGCAGCTTTTTCCGAGCCGTGGCAGCGGAATACCTGGGGCTGGCGGCTGGCGAAGGGCGTGTTCGTGAGCTTCGGCGAGCGGTTTGACTGGCCGGACGCACAGGCGGCCGACCGGGGCGCCTTGGGCCGCTGCCGGGCGCTTTCCGACCAGCTGGCGGTCCTGTCAGACGGCACGGTCGTGCCCTGCTGCCTGGACCACGAGGGGACGCTCGCGCTGGGAAACCTTCTTTGCCAGGACCTGCCGGAGATCCTCTCCGCTCCTCTGGCCCGCACGATCCGCGAAGGCTTCGAGAAAGGCATCCGCGCCGCCCCCCTCTGCCGCCGCTGCGGCTACGCCGAACGCTTCAGCTGACCCCAAGCCTCCCCTCCCAGGGGCCGATTCCCCCTATCAGGGGGAAATGTCCCGAAGGGACAA
>ERZ836939.4060-NODE-4060-length-11473-cov-3.514626_pt1 | contig 11473 bp, 11 predicted proteins | sample MGYA00519912_ERZ836939 | MGnify/ENA primary metagenome ERZ836939 (study PRJEB31850, sample SAMEA3708810) | human gut metagenome | biome: human gut; feature: human-associated habitat; material: faeces | place: China | collected 2014 ... | reverse complement strand
GTACCCAGTTTTGTAGGAAAATGCAGCCCCCGGACAGGGAGAAGGACGCTGATCCGACACCCGAGGGGAGAAAGAGGGACTTTGTCTTGACAATTGATACCTATGGGGGTATAATGCCCCTGAAACAAATACATGTATAGGTATAAAGAGACGTGAGGAGGCGCGGCATGATTCAGTTTTTAGAGTTTCTCGCATCCTGGGGCGGCACCAAACGGGATATTGTATTTTTGGCGGTCTCCGGCGGGGCGCTGGCCGTCAGCCTGGTGGATCCCTCCCTCCTTCCATTCCACCCGGCCTGGATTGCCATTCTGCTGTGCGGAGTTCCCATTCTTCTGGAGGCGGCAATCAGTCTGGTGACAGAGTTTGACATCAAGGCTGATGTGCTGGTGTCCATCGCCCTGGTTGCCTCGGTGGCCATTGGAGAGATCTTTGCCGCCGGGGAGGTGGCCTTTATTATGCAGCTGGGCGGCCTGCTGGAGGAGCTCACCGTGGCCCGGGCCCGGGCGGGCATCGAGCGGCTGGTCCGCCTCACGCCCCGCACCGCCCGACGGCTGACGGAGGCCGGGGAGGAGATCATCTCCGCCGACGCCGTCCGGAAGGGAGACCGGCTCCGGGTGCTCCCGGGGGAGACCGTCCCCGTGGACGGGTTCATCCTCACCGGACAGACCTCCATCAACCAGGCGGTCATGACCGGAGAGTCCCTGCCGGTGGACAAGGGGCCGGGGGACGAGGTGTCCAGCGGCACGGTAAATCAGTTCGGCTCCTTTGACATGGAGGCCGTCCGGGTGGGAGAGAACAGCTCCATTCAGCGCTATATCCGCCTGGTCCAGTCCGCCGACGCGGGCAAGGCCAAGATCGTGGGGCTGGCCGACCGGTGGGCCACCTGGATCGTGGTCATCGCCCTGTCCGCCGCCCTCCTCACCTGGCTGATCACCGGGGAGATCATCCGGGCGGTGACCATTCTGGTGGTGTTCTGTCCCTGCGCCCTGGTGCTGGCCACCCCCACCGCCATCATGGCGGCCATCGACAACGCCACCCGCCACGGCTTCCTGGTGCGGGAGGGAGACGCCCTGGAGCGGCTCGCCTCCGTCACCCAGGTGACCTTCGACAAGACGGGCACCCTCACCCAGGGGACCCCCGCCGTCACCGCCGTGTGCTCGCTGGACCCCGCGCGGACCTGGCAGGAGGTGTACCGCCTGGCCGCCGGAGCGGAGGCCCGGTCGGAGCACCCCCTGGGGCGGGCGGTGGCGGCCTGCTGGCGGGAGGAGCACCCCGGCGAGCCCCTCCCCGGCTCAGAAGCCTTTCAGATGCTCCCCGGGCGGGGCGTGCAGGCCCGGGTGGACGGCCGCGAGGTGCTGGCGGGCAGCCCCGCCCTGCTGGCGGAGCGGGGCATTCCCCAGCCTCCGGAGCTGGCGGCCCGGGCGGCCCCCTGGCTGGAGCAGGGCTGCACCCTCATCTGCCTGGCGGCAGACGGAGCGGCCGCCGGCTTTCTGGCCCTGGCCGACCAGGTGCGCCCCCAGGCGGCTGAGACCATCCGGGGGGTGAAGGCGGCGGGGGTGACTCCGGTGCTCCTCACCGGGGACCACGAGAACGCCGCCCGCACCATTGCCCGAAACCTGGACATTCCAGTGTACCGGGCCAACTGCCGCCCGGAGGATAAGCTGGATTGGATCGACCGCAGCCAGCAGGCGGGAAACCCGGTGTGCATGGTGGGTGACGGCATCAACGACGCCCCCGCCCTGAAAAAAGCCCTGGTGGGCATCGCCATGGGGGGCGTGGGCAGCGACATCGCCGTGGACGCGGCGGACATCGCCCTGGTGAACGACGACCTGCGGGAGCTGCCCCACCTGCTGCGCCTGTCCCGGCGCATGATGACCACCATCAAATACAATCTCACCTTCTCCATGGCCCTGAATTTTGCGGCCATCCTCCTGGCCATCACCGGCATTCTGAACCCGGTGGTGGGAGCCCTGGTCCACAACGCCGGGTCGGTGCTGGTCATCGTCAACTCCGCCCGCCTGCTGGGCTTCCGCCAGCGCGGAACGTAAATTAGAAACGGGGCAAAACCGGCTGTGCCCTCCTTCCAAATATTGTCCCGCCGCCAATGAAATTCCGTCAATTCCCAGCGCCCTCCTGTGAAAATCTGCATAGCCAGTCCGTTCCTGCGGATACTATGGGTGGTTTCAAGAAAACACCGTGGGAGGAATTATATAGATGAAAGCGACTGGCATTGTGAGAAGAATTGACGATCTGGGCCGCGTCGTGATTCCCAAGGAGATCCGCCGCACCATGCGCATCCGGGAGGGCGACCCCCTGGAGATCTACACCGACCGGGACGGCAGCGTCATTTTCAAGAAGTATTCCCTGATGGGCGGGCTGACCGAATTTGCCGGCCAGCTGTGCGACACCCTGAACCGGACCACCGGCCGCACGGCGGTGATCACCGACCGGGACAACATCATCTCCGTCTCCGGCGCCCCCCGGCGGGAGCTGATGGACAAGCAGATCTCCCCCGACCTGGAGCGGCTCATGGAGGGGCGGCAGATCTATCAGCACAAGGGGGGCGAGGACGGCATCCCCCTGTGCGACGAGGACGGGCGCTTCTTTCTGGACACCGTGGCCCCCATCCTGTCCGAGGGGGATGTGCTGGGCAGCGTGGTGTTCACCTCCCCGGAGGAGGAGCTGGGGGGCGGCGAGGTGGAGTACAAGCTGGCCCAGTCCATCGCCGCCTTTCTGGGCAAGCACATGGAGAGCTGACATCGGACTTGAAAACCGGCGCGGGCCGGCGGGCAGACTGCGGCCCGCCGGCGCTTTTTGTCCCGCGGCTGTCCGGTGCAGAAAAGCCGCCGCTTTTGGTTTACAAAGGCCGGGGCCCTGTGGTAAAATGACAGCATTCTTGACGAAGGAAGGGACTTATCGTTGTCCGAGCACTTTTTCCCCATGATCGCCCGCATGCGGTACATCACCCGGTGGGGGCTCATGCGCAACACCGACCCGGAAAACATCCAGGAGCACTCCCACATGGTGGCGGTGCTGGCCCACGCCCTGGCGGTCATTCAGAACGAGAAATTCGGCGGCCAGGTGGACCCGGGGGCGGTGGCGGTGGCGGCTCTCTACCACGACGCCAGCGAGATCCTCACCGGCGACCTGCCCACCCCCATCAAATACGACAACCCGGACATTCAGGGGGCCTACAAATCGGTGGAGACCATGGCGGAGCAGAAGCTGCTCTCCATGCTCCCGGAGGAGTTCCGGCCCACGTACCGGGAGATCCTCACCATCCCCGACCCGGAGGTACGCGCCCTGGTGAAGGCGGCGGACAAGCTCTCCGCCTACTTGAAGTGCGTGGAGGAGCTGAAGGCGGGCAACCTGGAGTTTAAGAAGGCGGGAGAGCAGACCTATGAGGCCCTGCGGCAGAACCCCCTCCCCGCCCTGGCCTACTTTATGGAGCGCTTCCTCCCCGGCTTCCACCTGACCCTGGACGAGCTCCAGGGGAGCGGCGACGAAATTTTCGGACAGACGACCATCGACCTCACATCTGGAAAGGAAGGTACACAGCTATGAAAGCCATTGTGACCGTTATCGGCAAGGACCAGGTGGGCATCACCGCCGCGGTGTGCTCCCTGCTGGCCCAGCACAGCATCAACATCCTGGACATCAGCCAGACCATTCTGCAGGAGTATTTCACCATGGTCATGCTGGTGGACACCACCGCGTGCGACAAGTCCATCGTGGAGATCTCCCAGCTACTGGAGGACGCGGGCAGAGAGCGGAACCTGTCCATCCGCATCCAGCGGGAGGATATCTTTAACGCCATGCATCGAATCTAAGCGCGGAGGATAGGCGCGCAGGGGAGACAGACTCCGGAGCGGATGGGCAGAGCCCAGGGCCCGCCAAAGGCGGGACCGGGTCTGCCCGGAGTCGGAGGTGTTGTCGACCCGGCCGCGCGCCCAATCCGCAGCGTGATATCATTTAGGAGGACCGCCCAATGCTCAGTCAACACGAAATCATGCAGACCATCCAGATGATCGACCAGCAGCATCTGGATGTGCGCACCATCACCATGGGAATCTCCCTGCTGTCCTGCGCCCGCAGCGACCCCAAGCAGGCCTGCGGCGCCATTTACGATAAAATCACCCGGTACGCCGAGAAGCTGGTGTCCACCGGCGAGGCCATCGAGAAGGAGTTCGGCATCCCCATCGTCAACAAGCGCATCTCGGTGACCCCCATCGCCCTGGTGGCCGCCGCCGCGGAGACGGACAACTACGCCCCCTTCGCCGCCGCCCTGGACCGGGCGGCCAAGACAACCGGCGTCAACTTCATCGGCGGTTTCTCCGCCCTGGTGCAGAAGGGCATGACCGAGGCGGACCGGAAACTCATCGCCTCCATCCCTGAGGCCCTGTCCACCACCGACCTGGTGTGCGCCAGCGTCAACGTGGGCTCCACCAAGGCGGGCATCGACATGGACGCGGTGGCCCTCATGGGCCGCACCATCAAGGACCTGGCCGGCCGCACCGCGGACCAGGGCGGCTTCGGCTGCGCCAAGCTGGTGGTGTTCTGCAACGCGGTGGAGGACAACCCCTTCATGGCCGGCGCCTTCCACGGGGTGGGCGAGCCGGAGAAGGTCATCAACGTGGGGGTCTCCGGCCCCGGCGTGGTGTACCACGCCCTCCAGGGGGTGAAGGGGCAGCCCTTCGACGTGGTGGCCGAGACCATCAAAAAGACCGCCTTCCGCATCACCCGCATGGGCCAGCTGGTGGCCCAGGAGGCCAGCCGCCGCCTGGACACCCCCTTCGGCATCGTGGACCTGTCCCTGGCCCCCACCCCCGCCATCGGGGACAGCGTGGCCCGCATCCTGGAGGAGATGGGCCTGGAGGTGTGCGGCACCCACGGCACCACCGCCGCCCTGGCCCTGCTCAACGACGCGGTGAAGAAAGGCGGCGTCATGGCCTCCTCCCACGTGGGCGGTCTGTCCGGCGCCTTCATCCCGGTGAGCGAGGACGAGGGCATGATCGCCGCCGCCAGCTCCGGGGCCCTCACCCTGGACAAGCTGGAGGCCATGACCTGCGTGTGCTCGGTGGGCCTGGACATGATCGCCGTCCCCGGGGACACCCCGGCGGAGACCATCTCCGCCATCATCGCCGACGAGGCGGCCATCGGCATGGTCAACTCCAAGACCACCGCCGTGCGCATCATCCCCGCCCCCGGCAAGCAGGTGGGAGATATGGTGGAGTTCGGCGGCCTGCTGGGCTCCGCCCCGGTGCAGCCGGTCCATCCCTTCTCCGCCAAGGCCTTCGTGGACCGGGGCGGCAGAATTCCGGCGCCGATGCAGAGCCTGAAAAACTAAATAAAAAGAATCAGTGGTTAAAAAATTATGGTGAGTTGTCCAGATGACAATTCACCATAATTTTATGCAAATTGCAAGTTGCTTACTAAACTCCTTTGAAAATCAATCGATCACACATGACAGCATTAAGATAACTCCCCCAAAAAAGAGCAGGAAAAGGAGAAAAGAGACCAGCATACAGCCAAGATACCGTCTCCTTTTTCTACTTTCCTCGGGAGTCTGCTCAACAAAATAAGTACGTATCATCAAAATGGCACTTATTACAAATGCAGGTATTGTGAAGAAAGGGATACAGTAAAATGAGAAGTAAACTCCCCCCAAAAAATAGGGCAGGAAAAAAAGAAAGGAGACCAGCATGTAACCAAGATACCGTCTCCTTTTCTTACTTTGCTCGGGAGCCTGCTCAGCAAAAAAAGTACGTATCATCAAGATGGCACTTACCGCGAATACAGGTATTGTGACGAAAGGGATACAATAACTTAGGAGGGTAAATAATTCCATAATAAATTTCATAGGACTCACCTTGCACCCGGCGGAACAGATGTGCAGTTATAGTTTCTGTATTTTTAAAATATTCAGCGGCCCGCCCTTGCTGGGATAGACCGCTGAATATTCCATTGAAGCGGATCCGTTAAGATAAACCTTCTGAAAATTTGTATGACTATGTGTTTGCCATACTGGTTTTGTGCGACCGTTCCGTTCTCTTACATCCCGGCAGCAGTTCTATCTCTTTGACAAGCCAAATTTCAGGATCAGAATAAATCCCAAAATTGCCCAGAAGTCCAAAATATCAAAAAAGATATCCATGATAAAACTGACCCGATAGGCGCGCCAGAGTGTGGATATGATGACTGCGGTGTGGATCAGCACGGCGATCAGGAGTTTTTGCTGGGATGACTTCGTGCGTGTTTCACCTGGACGCAGATAGACGTACAGAACGATCAGGATATTCAGGGCCAGATAAACGCCCCAGTCCCAGATATGGCTGTCGGAAACTATTGCGCCAAACTGGCAGATGATAAAAAAGAGCAGAAAAAGATTTTTGAAATTGTTTTTTGAGAACATCTGTCCTGCCATACTAAAAATCCCCCTTCGTATCGATCTATCTATTATACCGGCGGAGGGAGTTGAAAGGGAAGAAAAAATCCGAAAATTTTTGTGAAACGTTTTTTTGGCTCATTGGATCGCTTCAGCTGCCTGCTTCAATTCATCCATTGAAATGGTCCCGGTGAGCAGATAGACGGAGTTTCCGGTGGTTCAGAGGATGGTGCGGTCCAGTCCCTTGAAGACAGCGGCGGTCTGCTTGCCGCGGGCGAAGAACTGCTTCACCTGTCCACCCCAGAACATGAGCAGTTTTATCGCCGATGCAGAGCCTGAAGAACTAAATGAGACGAAAAAGGCCAGGCCCCGTCCTAAAAAATATGGAAAGTAGGGCGTTGAAATGAGCACTATCCAAGTAAAGGAAGCGTTCCAGCGATGTTGTTCAGACTACCTGACAGCATTATCCCAAATATAATAATAGACAAGGCTATGAGGGCAAGTCCTAATAGTAGCTGAAATTTTTGCATGTTGATGCCACCGCCCCTTCCTTAGCCAAATCGCTTATCACTACTGAAAGCATCGAACGATTCGCTCGGAAAAGATATACTAAAGTCGATACCCGCATGTTTCCCATCAAATCCAAAGGAAATATTGTCGATAACCGCTCTATTGTACGTGTGGATATAATATCCTGTTGCGATTCCAGAGTAGGAAATAAATTTGGCATCGTATGTGCAACTACCTGACCATTTTGCACCGAGGTAATCATAAGCACCGTTGTTCCAAATAACTTCATCTTGCAGACGGAAGCCAAATCCTTTTGATCCATCACCATCAGAGCGGTAATCTGTTAGTTTGTATTTTTGCTTATCTTCGGTCCTCAATGCCGCAGAGGCACTAACAACAAGGGTGTTATAGTCGCCATTTGTGTATGTATATCCGACGCCAAACGCATCAGAACCACCAACATTTCCTTGAACAGGCCTCTCCGAAACCCATTCCCTTGATTTCCAAGATCCACCACACGTTACAGTCCATTCCTTTGTCAGACTGTCATAAAATACCTGGGGAGTAGTCAAGTCAACGTCTCCCGAATCGCTCATTGGAACTGCGGATTCGATTACATTCCCCTCAAATTCATAAATTCCATACGATTCGAGTTCGGAAATTAGCTGTGCCCGATCGTCTCCGGTGGCTAATGGAACTTCTAGTAGCAGGTATTCTACTGTCTCATCACGTGAGGCAGTTAAGGGTTTGATTTCGTCTTTTATTCTAGATACCTGCTGATCGATGGAAGCCGCAAACGCAATCTTTTCGTTGGCATCCAGATATACGGATGGACTAGCTGGCAATTTGCTGCTGTCGGTTGGAGCAATAGCGCTTGCATGAGAACTTACACTAAGAGTCAAAGCACATACAAGACAAAAACTAAGCAGTTTTTTCATGTGTTATAATCTCCTTTGGTTTTAGTTTTGGTCTCTACCATACTCGCCCTATACGGGTTCACCTTACGCCGTCATCTCGTCGGAATAGAAGGTCTGGCTCTCCGACTGGCTCCCGGCCCAGACGGTGACGGTGGCCTTGACCCGGTAGGTCTTACCAGAGGTCACAGCTGCGGTCTCGGAGACCGAGGCCCGAAAACCATCCCGCTGGTCGGTCCAGGTTTCCACCGTGGTCCAGCTGAAAGTGCCTGACTTTTCCTGCAACTCTGCCCGGACCTTGCACTTGGTGGCCTCGCCGGAATAGCCTTTTACCCTGGCGCTGAGGTGCGCCGTCCGGCCCGAGATGTCCAGAGAACAGTTGGAATCGCCGATGTACAGGAAGTACGGGGTAATGTCCTGGACGCCGGGTGTGGACTGGGGCAGCGCGGCGGCGCTGGCGGCGGGGGCGGTCCCCAGAGTCAGGCACAGGGCCAGCCCCGCCGCCAGCAGCTTGCTTGCTTTGATACGCATAAAAATCACCTCCCTCCGTGCGTTCATATACCATAACGACGGAGGGAGGCTGTTTTTGACAGTTAGTCCAAAAATTTTTAAAAAAGTTTTTTACTGGGTCATTGGACCCCCGCGGCCACCAGCTTCAATTCGTCCATTGAGATGGTCCCGGTGAGCAGATAGACGCTGTTGCCGCTGGTCCAGAGGATGGAAGCGGTACCTTTTTTGTAGATTGCGGTAGCCTGTTCACCCCGGATATAGAACTGTTCTACCTCCGCATTTTCTGTATCAAGGCCAAGGGTACTGGCGGTATTTGGACCGATCATGATATGAGTTATATCCATAAAATTGCCCAGATCATCTTCAAAATAAATATAGCATTGATTTGCATCGGTTTCCCGCTCGATTTCCTCCATGCCCTCGGGCAGATAGGTCAGGGCGACGTCCCCGGCCCTGCGCGCCGTTTCCTCCCGGGCGGAGAAGCGGAACTCGGTGAACTCCTGGAACACCTGGGTGACCACAGCCAGGACCTGGGTCCGGAAGGCCTGGGAGGTGACCATCAGGCCGGAGAAGGTGAGGGTCCCGCACACCAGAAGGATGACCGCCGCCTGGCGGGCACAGCGCAGGGCGGCCTTGGCCCACGCGTCCGCGAGGCGGGCGAACTCGGCCTCATCAAGGGTGATGGCGTTGTCGGGCTCAAACACGCCCGGAATGACGCCCATGACCCGGCGGGGCATGTGGGAATATTCGGGATGCGCGCGGCCCCCGCCGTGCTGGAGCTGGATGGCGACGGCGGCCCCGTGGGAGTGGACGCGTTCCGCGAGCAGGCGCAGACCGGGGATGAAACGGTCATCGCTGATGTCCAGCCCGTGCAGGAAAGTCTTGCCGGAAACGTCGATGGAGGTGGCCTCCACGATGACCAGCCCCACGCCGCCTTTGGCCCTCTCCTCATAATAGGAGAGCAGCCGTTCCGTCACATAGCCGCCGTCCACGGCCATGTCGGTCACCATCCCCGGCAGGACGAAACGGTTCCTGACCGTCAGGGTATGGATGTTCATGGGGGTCAGTGAAACAGGGGTATGCATCTACGACTCCTTCCTTTCATTCGGCAGCTTCTTCGGCATCGTTTTCCACGCGCAAGGCGACAGCCCTACCCATACCGGCAACACGCAAAGCCAGCATGAGGGATTCGATAAACACAAAAAATTTAGGGGCATGGGTGATGGGTTGGGAGGGGGAAGGGCCCCTTTTCCAAAAGGGGCCCTTCCCCCTCCCTATTTCCCCTCGACCCTACTCAATACCCAGCAAACGGGCGGCGTTGCCGTAGAGGGAAAGCTCAAGGGCTTCCGGGTCCCACGGGCGCTTCTTCCAGCCTTCGATGGTCTGCTTCAGGCTGCGTTCGGGATAGGTGCTGCCGAAAATGGTGCGGTACTTGAGGAAGGAGTTCGCCGCCTCAATATACGTATCCGCAAAGGGCATGCAGTCGATGTACACATAGCAGTCGGGAACCAGATAGACGTTGGGGCAGCGCATGGCGACGGCAAGCATCCGTTCCACATGCGGCCAGCAGCCGTGGGCCACGACGATTTTCATGCCGGGGTACCTGGTGGCGACGTGCTGCACGATGACCGGGTCGGAATAGGTCAGGTCGGGGCCGAGGGCCGCGCTGACGCTCATGACGAGGATGCCGCCGAGCTCGGCGCACTTGTCATAGACGGGCGTGAAGATCGGATCGTCGCCCTTCAACGGCGGGTTCAGCCAGCCCGGATCGACGCTGATGCCCTTGAAGCCCATCTTGGAGATGCAGCGCTCCACTTCTTCGACAGCGCCTTCCTCGCGGGGGTTGATCCCGGCGAAGGGGAAGAAGCGGCCCGGATACTTTTGGGTCAGCTCATACAGTTCGTCGTTGTCCACGATGCCGAAATTGTCGGCATGGCGGCCCATGAGCACGGCCTTGACGATGCCGTTGTCGTCCATTTCCTTGACGAAGGCGTCCATGTCATGGGCGTCGGCGGTGATGTTGGGCTCGCGCCCAAGCTCGAAAGCTCCCCATTCGGCGGGATCTTCGGGCAGAGGACGCCACGGCTTGTACAGGCTCAGCTTGAGGAAACTCTTGTAGGGGGGACGGGCACGGAAATCGATGATCATGGCGGATTCCTTTGTTTGCGGGGGTGGCCCCGTTCGGTAGTTAGCGGCGGCTTGAGCTTCCCGATGATTTGGGGCGCGGGGAGGGGGAAGCTCCCCGCGCTGCCGGGGCTACTTCAGCAGACCGGCTTCCTTGTAGTAGCGGACGGCGCCGGGATGCATGGGCGCGCCGGTGTCCTTGGCGGCCTTTTCGGGCGTGCAGTCGGCCCACGTCGCGCAGCCCTTTCTGATGTCGTCAAGATTTTCGATAAACGCCTTGGTCAGCCTGTATACGGTTTCCTCGTCGAGGTCGGCGCGCACGGTGAGTTCGTTGCATTCGGTTACGGTCGGGATGTCCTTGCCCACCATGCCCTTGAACAGGGAGCCGGGGATGGTACCCTTGCCGAGGCCGTGCTTCTTGGCGACGTCGTCCATGATCTTTTCGTCGACGGGGAGCCATACGAGGTCGACGTTCTGGGCGATTTCGGTGAAGAACCACGATTCGCCGGGCCCGACCCATACGATGGCGTCAAGCTGGCCGTCCTTGGTCATATTCACGATGTCATCGAAGTTATTGGAATACAGCTTGCCGCCCCACGACTGGATGTCCTTGTAGGTGAAGCCGTAGCTTTCAAAAATCCAGCCGCAGAACACTTCGCCGGAGCCGCCGACCGCGCCGTAGGCGAGGCGGACGGGCATCTTGGAGTCGCGGAGCTGCGCGATGGAGGTGATGCCGGACTTCTTGGTCACCACGAAGTGGAATCGGGCGGTGTCGTTGAGGTTGGCGTAGGCGGCGATGTTGGGGAACGCCTTCTTGTAGGGGGCCGTCCCCTTGATGGCGGCCATGTTCATGGTGTGCATGCCGATGGACAGATCCGCCTTCTTCTGTTGGAGCTGGATGACGTTGGAGGTGGAGTTGCCGGGCAGCATGGTGACTTCATAGTTGGGGTTGGCATCGGTGAACGCTTTGGCGACGAGGCCGACGCCGAGGTACCAGCCGCCGGACACGGGGCCGGACACGGCAGTCAGC
>ERZ836939.4056-NODE-4056-length-11479-cov-5.231793_pt1 | contig 11479 bp, 6 predicted proteins | sample MGYA00519912_ERZ836939 | MGnify/ENA primary metagenome ERZ836939 (study PRJEB31850, sample SAMEA3708810) | human gut metagenome | biome: human gut; feature: human-associated habitat; material: faeces | place: China | collected 2014 ... | reverse complement strand
AGTTCAGGGGGCCCTTGGCGATCTTGTTGGCCAGCTTCATGGCCTCGTCCATCAGCTGCTCCTTGGGATAGACGTGGTTGCACAGGCCCAGCTCCTTCATCTCGGGGGCCTTCACAGCACGCTGGGTCATCATCAGCTCCTTGGCCATGTTCAGGCCGCAGGCCCGGGGCAGCAGCCAGTGACCAGCGCAGTCGGGAATCAGACCCACCGCACCGAAGGCCACCATGAACATAGCGTCGTCAGAGACCAGGGCGATGTCGCCGGCCAGCAGCAGGGAGGTGCCGGCACCGGCGATGGCACCGTGGGCCACAGTGATGGTGGGCTTGACAAAGTTGATCATCTTCTTCATGAAGATGCCAGCCACGTTGTAGAAGTCGAAGACAGCCTCGGGGTTGTCCAGGCCCTTCATCTCGGGGATGTCGCCGCCGGCGCAGAAAGCGCGGCCCTCAGCGTTGACCACCACGCAGCGGACAGTGTCGTCCTTCTCGGCTGCGTCGAAGGCGGTGGTCAGGTCCACGAAGATCTGCTTGCTCATGGCGTTGAGTGCCTTGGTGCGGTTGAGGCTGACGATGCCGACGTTCCCCTCAACGCGATACAGTACGGTTTCCAGTTCCATGGTAAATCGCTCCTTTTTCTATATCAGTTCAAAAATGTGTGGGTGCTCAGGGTTTCCCCATGCGTATACAATAAAATTATAGCACACGGGGCCGGCGTTGAAAAGGAAAATTTCACGGGCGGCCCGGGAATTTTCCCGCCCGGCAGGTCTTCGTATAATTTTGCCCTGGTTTTCCCATACTAAAGGGACAAAAGGGGGGCAACAGAGATGTATACCATGAAAATTCTGGAGCGGGAGCCGGCGCTCTCCCACTTTTTAAGCGCCCACCTGCCGCCCCAGTGGGGGCGGGCCCTGTCCTCCGCCCCGGCGGGGCGGGCCGATCTGGTGGTGGTCTCCCCCGACCTTATCCAGGTCCCATCCGCTCCCACCGCCTGCCGGGCCCTGCTGGCGCCCGGTTCCCTGGCCCATCTGGCGGGAGAACTCTCCGCAGCCTGGGTGGTGAGCTACGGCCTGACCCCCCGGGACACCCTCACCTTCTCCAGCCTGGGGCAGGATACCCTCTGCCTGGCTCTGCAGCGGGAACTGGTCACCCTGTCCGGGGACTGCCTGGAACCCCAGGAATGGCCCCTGCCCCGGCAAAGTCAAGCCTCTCCCCTCTTCCTTCTGGCCTGCGCGGGCCTTCAGCTGCTGCTGGGGGTCCCGCCGGCGGAGGTCCGGCTGGGCCGGGGATCGGGGGCGTCTCTTTCCACATAAGAAAAAAGACATCCGTCTGGATGTCTTTTTTTGCAAAAAAATCGGTGAGCCCAGAATGGACTCACCGTGGAGCGAGTGACGAGGCTCGAACTCGCTACCTCCACCTTGGCAAGGTGGCGCTCTACCAGATGAGCTACACCCGCATTTGCAGGAATCATTATAGCGGGATCGGCTCGATTTGTCAAGTCTTTTTTGCAAAAGGTCGAAATTTTTTACGCTATGGCTCCGTCGGCTCCTCCGGCTCCGGCACGGGATTGGAGGGATAGGCCTCCGCGTCCCAGTCATAGCCTTCGTCCCGCAGCGCGGCGGGATCGAGCAGGTCGAGGGAATCGCCGCCTTGCTCCACGGAACGCATCAGGTCGACAGCATACCACGTTTCCTCGAGCTGCAGCAGGTTCCACCAGTGCGTCTCGCCGCCGCGCGTGCCGCTGACCAGACGGCACGCCAGCCCGGCACGGGTGCACTCGGCATAGAACACCGAGGCAAACGACAGGCTGTGCGCCCGCCCGCTGCTCAGCAGATCATAGGCAGGCATGTCCGGCGTCTCCTCCGCAGTCGTATAGGTAAAGCGGGTCAGCAGGAAGCGGGCCAACAGCTCTGCGCAGCGCCGGGGCGTCGTACCGCTCTCCACATAGGCAGCGGCAGAGTCCAGAATGGTGTTCACCGCGGCCTGCATGCTGCGCAGCGTGTCGCGCGGCTGGCTGTAGGTAAAATGCAGCTCCAGAATGCGCGTCTCGCCCGTCTCCGGGTAGACGGCCGCCGAGACCTCCGGCAGGGCCATGGCGCTGTCCGGATGCTCGAGGCAGTAGGTGCGGATGTAGCCGGAGAAATCAGCATCCTCATAGCTGCGGATGCGCAGCGTCAGCGCCGCGTCAAAATTAGCCAGCGCCTGCCGGATCTTCGCATGCGCGCCGTTGACGCCGCTCACGGTCACGATAGCATCGATCTCCGCCGCGGAGCGGCGGAACACAATGCTGACCTCGACGGTGCCGGTCTGCGCGTCGCCGCGCAGCTCCGCATCGGCATAGTCCACGGCGTAGGCGCCGATGGGGTCCTCCTGCGTGATGTAGCGCACGGTCTCCGTCAGGTCGGCGGTGAGATCGCCGCTGTAGCCCGAGATGCGGATCTCGCCCTGCTCCGTCCAGTTGCGGACAAATGATAGCATCGCGCCGCGCAGCTCGCTGCGGTTGCCGGCCGTGGGCGGCTCCTCCTGCTGCGGGGTCTCCGTTGCAGGTATGCTCGGCTCAACGTGGGTGCGGACGGAGAGATAGCTGTCGTCCGCGCCGCAGGCGGACAGCCCGGCCAGCAGGCCGAGCAGCAGCAGGCAGGCAATGAAATTCCGCACGGCGGCATCCTCCTTTTTGGCTTTACAGCTCGTTTCGGTCGTAGCGCTTGAAGCCGTCGCCCAGCACCTGATGGGCATCCTGCAGGATGATGAAGGCGTCCGGGTCGATGTCCATGACCAGCTCCTTCAGCTCCGCGAGCTGCTTGCGCTTCACGGCGCTGAGCAGGACCATCTTGTCCTGCCGCTTATAATAGCCCTGCCCCTTGAGCAGGGTCACGCCGCGGTCGAGCTGGCTGTCGATGGCCGTGGCGATGGCCTCATACTTCTCCGTGATGATGAGCGCGACCTTGGAATAATCCATGCCGTAGACGACGCGGTCGAGCGCCATGGAGGAGACGACCATGGCAATGACGCTGTAGAGCGTGTTGTTGAAGTCGCGGTAGACTACGCCCGTGATGACGGCAATGGTCAGGTCCATGCAGAGGATGATCTTGCCGATGGGGAAATTGCGGAATTTCAGCTTCATCAGGCGCGCGACGATGTCGACGCCGCCCGTCGAGGCGTTGCCCAGGAACACGAGGCCGAGGCTCACGCCCATGAACACGCCGCCGAACAGGGCCGCCACGAGCGGCTCGACGGCCGGGACCGGCAGGATGCGGGCGAACAGGTCAAGGAAAACGGACGTCAGCACCGTGCTGTAGAGCGAGCCAAAGAAGAAATGCCGTCCGATCTTTTTCAGGCCGCAGAGAAACAGCGGGATGTTGATCATGGCGTTTAGAATGCCGACCGTCAGGAATTTCGGGTGAGCGGCATAGACGATGATCATCGCAATGCCGGAGACGCCGCCGCTGCTGATGCCGCCCGGCTCCAGAAACAGGTCAAAATTCAGCGCGTAGAGGAGACTGCCTAAGGTGATAAACAGGATATTGCGAAGTAACTCGGTTTTCTGCTGGTTCAGGGCCTTCATGCGATGTTCCTCCTTCTTTCTTTTGCGCCGGACGACCCGGCCGGGAATGCTGTTTTCAGGAAACTCTGAATCAATCATCTGCGGCGGATGCCGGAGCTTTTTCGTCAATCCATCGGTATGGAAAGTTTGTGGTACACAAAGTACAACTGCACTTTCCATACCTCGCCTTGCCAAAAAATCTCTCGCCATCCACTCTTGCTGATTTATTCAGAGCTTCCTTAGAGCTCTTCGAGGGAGAGCTGCTTTTCGGCGGCATCCTCCTCGCGGAGCAGCGCGCCCGCTGCGGGGAGCGTGCGGGTGCGGTAGCGCGACTCGTTCACAATGCCGCTTTCGGCAAGCGGGCAGGCGCGGGCCAGCTCTGCCTTGCGCCGGAGCGTGAGCACAGCGACGCCGAGCGTCGTGCGCGTTGTCTTCGGGGCCAGCTGGGCCGTCTGCAGAATGAGAGCGCGTCCCTCGGTGGAGTATAGCACGAGCTGCACATCCTCCTGCAGCAGGAAAATGCCGCGCAGCTCACTGCGGTCGCTGTAGGCGCCGGTCAGCTTGCGGCGGTTGGACTTCGTCTGATAGGCGGAAAGCTCCACGCGCGCCGCCTTACCGTTGGCGAACAGGAAGAGCATGCTGCCGCTGTAGTCGCCGGGCAGGCAGACGGCCGCGACGCTCTCGCCCTCGTCGAAGCCGAGCTTCGTGGGCAGATAGTCGCCGAGCAGCGAGGCCTTGCCGTCGTCAAAATCGGCACAGCGCGCCTTGTAGACCTGGCAGCGATCCGAGAAGACGAGCAGCTCCGCCGCATTCGTCGTCTCGCACGAGAAGCGCAGGCCGTCTCCCTCCTTGAAGCGCTGCTCGCCGGACATGCGCAGCGACTGCGGCGTGATCTTCTTGAAATAGCCCTCGCGGGAAACGAAGATCGTCACGGGATAATCGGGCGTCTCCTCCTCCGGCTCCGGGTCGAGCTCCGCCGCGTCCTCCACGATGACGGTGCGGCGGTCCGTGCCGTATTTTGCGGCAACGGCGTCCAGCTCCTGCACGATGAGGCGGCGGATGCGCTTTTCGCTGCCGAGCGTCTTTTCCAGCTCGGCGATCTCGGCAGCCAGCGCGTCGACCTCCTGCGTTCGGCGCAGAATGTATTCCTTGTTGATGTTGCGCAGCTTGATCTCCGCCACGAACTCCGCCTGAATCTCGTCGATGCCGAAGCCGATCATCAGGTTCGGCACGACCTCCGCCTCGGACTCCGTCTCGCGGATGATGCGGATGGCCTTGTCGATGTCCAGCAGAATCTGGCGCAGGCCCTCAAGCAGGTGGAGCTTTTCGCTCTTTTTGCGCTTCTGGAAGAACAGGCGGCGGCGGACGCACTCCGTGCGCCAGGCCGTCCACTCCTCGATGATCTCGCGCACGCCCATCACGCGCGGCATGCCCGCGATGAGAATGTTGAAATTGCAGGCAAAGCTGTCCTGCAGCGGCGTTGAGCGGAAGAGCTTCTGCATGAGCTTGTCCGGCTCGACGCCGCGCTTGAGGTCGATCGTGAGCTTCAGGCCGGACAGGTCGGTCTCGTCGCGCATGTCGGAAATTTCGCGGATTTTGCCCGCCTTGATGAGCTCGGAGACCTTGTCGATGATGGCCTCCGTCGTCGTGGTGTAGGGGATCTCATAAATTTCAATGAGATTTCCCTCCTTCTGGTAGCGCCAGCGGGCGCGCAGGCGGACGCTGCCGCGGCCTGTGCGGTAAATCTCCGCCATTTCCGCCGCGTCATACAGCAGCTCGCCGCCCGTGGAGAAGTCCGGCGCGGGCATGACCGAGAGCAGGTCACACTCTGGATTCCCGATCCACGCGGCCGTGGCCTTGCAGACCTCGCGGAGGTTGAAGCCGCAGATGTTGCTGGCCATGCCGACGGCGATGCCCATATTGGCCGAGACGAGGACGTTCGGATATGTCGTCGGCAGCAAAGCAGGCTCGAGCATGGTATTGTCGTAGTTATCCACAAAATCGACGGTCTCGCTGTCGATATCGCGGAACAGCTCGGCGCAGATGGGGTCGAGCTTCGCCTCGGTATAGCGCGAGGCGGCGTACGCCATATCGCGGGAATAGACCTTGCCGAAGTTGCCCTTTGAGTCGACGAACGGGGTGAGCAGGGCCTCGTTGCCGCGCGCCAAACGGACCATGGTCTCGTAGATGGCGGCGTCGCCGTGCGGGTTCAGGCGCATGGTCTGTCCGACGATGTTGGCGGATTTTGTCCGCCCGCCGTTCAGCAGGCCCATTTTGTACATCGTGTACAGCAGCTTCCGGTGTGACGGCTTGAAGCCGTCGATCTCCGGGATGGCGCGCGAGACGATGACGCTCATCGCATAGGGCATATAGTTCCCGGTCAGCGTGTCGGTGATGGGCTGCTCGAGCACCTCGGCCCGCAGGCCCTCGACATGCGCCGTATCAATATTCTTTTTGAGCTCGGGTTCCTTCTTTTTTCTTGCCATAAACCGATACCTTTACAGTTTATTTTGTTCGTGAATGGAGATTTCGTTGCGGGCAGTTTCGCATATCAATGTAGGGGTGGGGACAGCCACGCCCGCGAAGCGGCAATCAATAGCACCAATTTGATAGGATGCACCGTTGTTACCGCTGCACCCGCCTGATGTGTCATTGCGAGGAGCGAAGCGACGCGGCAATCTCGGGAAGGCAGTTGCGATTTCGCCGGTAGCTTTCCCACGATGCAGCCGGGTACTGCGAGATTGCCACGTCGGCCTTCGGCCTCCTCGCAATGACAAACTTGAAAGCCTGTACGCTCGCCGAAAATGCCTGGAAACCTGCAACTGCCAAAGGCGCTCACTACCCGCAAGGGGCACGCCGCATCCGTAAGGCGGCAAAGCCGCCAACGGCTGCGCAGTGAGCGCCGCTACAGACGCAATTGGTTTGTGCGTTTTATCGATACCCAGTGCGAATCGCCAGTGCACCACGGGGCGTCGGGGACGCCGTCCCCCGCCACGCCCGACCGGCGGTTTCGCGTAATTTTCACTACGAAATATCCGCCATTTCCAGATACTGACTGCCGTTTTCGGCGATATATTCCTTTCTTCCGGCGAGGTTATCGCCGAGGAGGAGGTCAAAATAGAACGCCGTTTTCTCCGCGTCCTCCGGCATGACCTTGATGAGGCGGCGCGTTTCGGGGTTCATCGTCGTAAGCCACATCATCTCCGGCTCGTTCTCGCCGAGGCCCTTCGAGCGCGCGACGGAAATCTTCTTTCCCTCGAGCGTTTTCAGAATGTCGGCCTTCTCCGTCTCGTTATAGGCGAACCACGTTTTGTCCTTGCAGGTGATCTCGAACAGCGGTGTCTCCGCGATATAGACATAGCCCTCGCGGATGAGCGTGGGCACGAGACGGTAGAGCATCGTGAGCACGAGCGTGCGGATCTGGAAGCCGTCGTAATCGGCATCGGTGCAGATGACGATCTTGTTCCAGCGCAGGCTGCCGAGGTCAAAGGCCGTCAGGTCCTTGACGTGCTTGTCGCGCACCTCGACGCCGCAGCCCATAACGCGCAGCAGGTCCGTGATGATCTCACTCTTGAAAATGCGGGCATAATCCGCCTTCAGGCAGTTGAGAATTTTGCCGCGGATGGGCATGATGCCCTGAAACTCCGCGTCGCGCGAGAGCTTGACCGAGCCCATGGCGGAATCGCCCTCGACGATATACAGCTCGCGGCGGCTGGCGTCGCGGCTGCGGCAGTCGACGAATTTCTGCACGCGGTTGGCGATATCGAGGTTGCCGGAGAGCTTCTTTTTGACCGTGATGCGGGCACGCTCGGCCGTCTCGCGGCTGCGCTTGTTGATGAGCACCTGCTCGGCGATGCGGTCGGCATCCTGCTTGTTCTCAAGGAAATAGACCTGCAGGCGGCTGCGGAAGAACTCCGTCATGGCCTCCTGAATGAAGCGGTTGTTGATGGACTTCTTCGTCTGGTTCTCATAGGACGTCTGCGTGGAGAAGCAGTTCGTCACAAGCACAAGGCAGTCCGCCACATCCTGAAACGTGATCTTCGATTCGTTCTTCGCATATTTGCCGTTCTGCTTGAGATAGGCGTCGATGGCGGAGACGAACCCGCTGCGCGCGGCCTTGTCCGGCGCGCCGCCGTGCTCGAGCCACGAGGAGTTATGATAGTATTCCAGACGGCTCAGATTGCGCGAGAAGCACAGCGCCGCCGTGATCTTTACCTTATATTCCGGCTTGTCCGCCCGGTCGCGGCCGCGGCGCTCCGTCTCCCAGTACTGCGGCATGGTGAAGGCGTTGCCGTCCGTCAGCTCCGTGATGTAGTCGAGGATGCCGTGCTCATAGCAGAACTCCGTTGTCTCGAACTTGCTGCCGGCCTGATTGCGGAAGCGGAACGTCACGCCCGCATTGACGACGGCCTGCCGCTTGAGCGTGTCAAGATAATACTCCACGGGGATGTCGATGTCCGTGAAGACCTCGAGGTCCGGCTTCCAGTGGAACAGTGAGCCGGTCTTTTTGCGGTCGGCGGGCTTTTTCTCCATCTGGCCGTCGATCTCGCCCCTTTTGAAGTGCAGGTGATATTCGAAGCCGTCTCGGAAAACCCGCGCGTTGAAATACTCCGAGGCATACTGCGTGGCGCAGGTGCCGAGGCCGTTCAGGCCGAGGCTGTATTCATAGTTTTCGCTGGCGTTGTTGTTGTATTTGCCGCCCGCGTACATCTCGCAGAAGACCAACTCCCAGTTGTAGCGCTGCTCCTTCTCGTTCCAGTCCACAGGACAGCCGCGGCCGAAGTCCTCGACCTCGATGCTGCGGTCGGCGTAGCGCGTGACGATGATGAGCTTGCCATAGCCCTCGCGCGCCTCGTCAATGGCGTTCGACAGGATCTCAAACACGGCGTGTTCGCAGCCGTCCAGCCCGTCGGAGCCAAAAATGACCGCGGGGCGCTTGCGAACGCGCTCCGCGCCTTTGAGCGTGGTAATGCTCTCGTTGCCGTATGCTTGCTTTTTGGCCATAATGTCCCTCGCTCTGCATGGTTTCATGATCGTGATAATAAATATAGTATATCCCGGCGGCTGCAAAATGTCAAGAAATCTGCGAAGGGCCGGACTCGCGGAATTTATTATGGATATCATTCCTGCAGCGGCTCTCACTGCGCAACCGGTGTGTCCGTTTTTATCGACAGCCTGTACGAATCGCAAGCGCAGCGCCGGGCCCGGCTGTCCGCTCCCCTGCAATTACATTGTTCCGCGAAAAAACGCCTTGTATTTTCCCTGCATTTTCGGTACAATAGGAAAAAATCAAGTCATACGTTATAAAGATAGAGAGGTCGATTTCCATGAAACACAATCGCGGCGGGATCCTGATCGCCGTTCTGCTGCTGGTCATCGCAGTCGCCGTAGCCGGTATCGTCTATTACGTCCTGCGTATCACGCAGACAGGCCCGGCCACGGCCACCGGCGGCGTGGAGCCGACGGAGCCTTCCTCCTCCGCCGTGCCGACCGACGCTCCGGAGACGGACGCGCCGACCGAAACGGAGGCCCCGACGGAGACCACTTCGCCCGAGGAGCTGGCCGCACAGGAGATCCTGGACGGCATGACCCTCGACGAGAAGCTCTGCCAGCTCTTCGTCGTCACGCCGGACGCACTGACGGGCCTCTCCCCCGCCACGGCGGCAGGGGACGCCACGCGCGAGGCGCTGGAACGCACGCCCGTCGGCGGGCTGGTGTATTTCGCGCAGAACATCGTATCGGCAGAGCAGGTCACGCAGATGCTGCAGACCGCGCAGAGCTACAGCAAGATCCCGCTGCTGCTGGGCGTGGATGAGGAGGGCGGGCGCGTGTCGCGTCTGAGCGGCGTCGGCCTGACGGATGTACTGGACCCGATGGCGACCTACGGCGCGGCCGGAGACACGGCCGCCGTTGAGGACATGGGCAAGAAGCTGGGCGGTCAGGTGAAGGGAGCAGGCTTCAACGTGGACTTTGCACCGGTGGCAGACATCGTGACGAATCCGAACAACACGGAGATCGGCGACCGCTCGTTCAGCAGCGACCCCGCCGTCGCCTCCGATATGGTCGCCGCCATGACGCGCGGCCTGCAGGAGGGCGGCGTGCTGGCCTGCCTGAAGCACTTCCCCGGCCACGGCAGCACGGAGGCGGACTCCCATCTCGGCACGTCCGTCACAAACCGCACGCTGGACGAGCTGCGCGAGGCGGAGCTGCTGCCCTTCCGCGCCGGAATCGAGGCGGGCGCGGGCATGATCATGGTCTCGCATATGTCCGCCCCGGCCGTCACGGGCGACAACACGCCCTGCGACCTCTCCCCCGCCGTTGTGACGGACCTGCTGCGCACGGAGCTGGGCTATGACGGCGTCGTCATCACAGATGCGCACAACATGGGCGCCATCACGGCGAACTACACACCCGGCGAGGCAGCCGTGCTTGCCATCGAGGCCGGCTGCGACCTCATCCTGATGCCGGACGACCTCGACGCCGCCCTGCAGGCCCTGCGCGATGCCGCCGCAGACGGCACGCTGACTGAGGCCCGCATCGACGAGAGCGTCCTGCGCATCCTGACGCTGAAGGCAAAGGCAGGACTGCTGGGATAATATTGCAGAAACCGGGACAGCGCGCGCGGCAAGTGGATAATGGAAAATGGATAGTTTTGCTAGGCCGCCAGCTGTGCGTTGTAGGGGAGGGGCACGCCCCTCCCGGCGCAATGCTGCCGATCCGCACGGGCTGCCGATAAAAACGTGCAGACCAATTGCGTCTGTTTTCACGGCGGCCGGTTCGAATCGTTTGTGCAGCGCCGGGCGAGGCATGCCTCGCCCCTACAATGGCGGGTGTAGGACGGCAGTGCCTTCCCGAGATTGCCACGTCGGCCTACGGCCTCCTCGCAATGACAAACCTTTGGCTTCCACCATTTTAACGACGGCCTGTTGATTGCGCCGGTGCGCAGCCGGGAGGGACATGTCCCTCCCCTACATATTAGATTTTACTCGACCCGCTCCAGTCTGCACACCGTCTCCACATGGGCGCAGCGGGGGAAGAGGTCGACGGCCTCGGCGTGGGCAAGGGCATAGCCCTGCTGCGTGAGGCTGCGGACATCGCGCGCGAGGGTGGCCGGGTCGCAGGAGACATAGACAATGCGCTGCGGGGCCATGCGGACCATGGCCTCGATGACATCGGCGGAAAGGCCCTTGCGCGGCGGATCGACGACGATGACATCCGGCGTCTCCCCGGCGGCGCAGAGGCGCTGGGCGGCCTGTCCGGCATCCGCGCAGAAGAATTCCGCGTTTCCGATGCCGTTGCGGCGGGCGTTTTCCTGCGCATCGCGGATGGCGGCCTCGACAAGCTCGACGCCGATGGCGCGCTTCGCCTGCCGCGCAAGGCAGAGCGTGATGGTGCCCGTGCCGCAATAGAGGTCGAGGACCGTCTCGGTCCCGGTCAGCCCGGCTGCTGCCAGCGCTTTGCCGTAGAGCCGCTCTGCCTGCGTGCGGTTGACCTGATAGAACGAGCGCGGCGAGATGCGGAAGCGCAGGCCGCACAGGATATCCTCGATGGCATCGTCGCCCCAGAGCGTGCGCATGGTCTCGCCGAGGACGGCGTTGCCGCAGCGCGTGTTCGTATTGAGAACGACGGAGCGCAGGCCGGGCACGGCTTTACGCAGCGTATCGACAAGGGCGTCCTCCTGCGGGAGGCGCTCGCCGTTGACGACAAGGCAGACGAGCACCTGCCCCGTGGCCTCGGCATGGCGGACATAGATGTGCCGCAGGAGGCCGGTGCGGGCGGTCTCATCATAGGCCGGAACGCTCCAGCGGCGGGCATAGCGCAGGACGGCGCTGCGCGCCTGCTCGGCGCAGGCAGGCTGGATGCGGCAGTGCTCCACGGGGACGACGTTGTGCGTTCCCTTTTCAAAAAAGCCCGCCTCGATGCCGTTTTTCCCCATGGC
>ERZ836939.4052-NODE-4052-length-11491-cov-2.368923_pt1 | contig 11491 bp, 8 predicted proteins | sample MGYA00519912_ERZ836939 | MGnify/ENA primary metagenome ERZ836939 (study PRJEB31850, sample SAMEA3708810) | human gut metagenome | biome: human gut; feature: human-associated habitat; material: faeces | place: China | collected 2014 ... | reverse complement strand
AACATTATTAGATGTAATAAAAATTACCTTTTATTACATGAACTGAAAAAATGGGGTGACAGAATGCTTACAGGGATGGAGGTACAAAGAGAATCAGGGCAGAGCAAAGGTGAGAATAGTGAGGTTGTAAGGCTCAAAAAGAAAATCAATGCACTGATAGAACTTTTAGAAAAAACACAGAGAGAAAAGCAATACCTCAATACTTTTGTTGATAGCTATATACAGAATAATGCGCCGGTGGAATTTAGGATTAAGGAAGTGATACATGTACTGAATATACTTACCAAGGAAGCCAAGTGGCTTGACTCTGCCTACCAGACATCGAGCAGCAGAAACTATTACCGTATTAAGACAGATGATTTTGAGGATATTTTAGATAAAGCATTGATAAATATTCCTAGAAAAAAAATGATAAAAGTCATGGCAAATATAGGGATATTGAAATGTGATGATGGACATTATACGTACTCAGCTACGATACAGAGAAAGATGTACAGAGTGTATATGCTCAAAAAATCAGCAGTAAATACCTTGATAGGAGAACAAGAACAGGATGAATAAGGGGGATATATGTGTACAGGAATTTGTGCGGGTGGCTGATTTCCTCCTCAAGTCTGGAAAGGTAAGGATACATAGGGGGTATATCCTGGCTCCCAGGAATGTAATTGATAGGCTGCTGGCTAAGAATCAATATGAAACGATTGAAACTAAGCTCCAATACTGGAAGAAGCTGCACTGGATAGATGCAGATACAGACCGATTCACAAAACAGGTATCAATAGAAGGTCATCGGCTTCGGATGGTGAAAATTGATATCCAGGTATTCCAGACATTGGGCGTATTATTTGCAGATATTTTGGTGGAGAAGTAGTAGGAATCTATATTGTCAGATTTCCCCGGCTAGGAAGCCATATATAATAAGAAGTTTCTAGGAAATCTACACCGTCACGATAATAGGCTACAAATATGTAATATTTGTAGCTGTAGTGGTAGGAGGAGAACTATAAGGGACAGGGGAAGTAGCAGCGTAAGCTGGGGCTGGTATAGAGGTAGGGGATAGAGATGGTGTGGGGATAGATAGAGTGAGTTGGAATAGATATTAAGGGAATTTTAGGAATATCAGCTAACAGGAATAGGTAAGAAAGTAGAGCAGTAGCCAGGGAGAGTAGGGCAGTAGCCAGGGAGAGTAGGGCAGCAGCCGGGGAGAGCAGAGCAGCAGACAGGAAGAGCGGAGCGGCAGCCGGTAGTGCCGGGAATGACTATAATAATAAAATAATATATTATCAAATTATTTTTTTATCAGAAGGAACAAGTGACATATGAGAATAAGAGGATTTAATGAAAAAAAGCAGGAGTGGGTAATCATAGAACTTACGGATGATGGAGCTATAGTTGGTCTTGAATATTGGTATGATATTGCGAGTTGCAGTGTTGGAGTAAGCACAGAGAAAACCGATATGCGAGGCAAAGAAGTATTTCAGGGGGATATCATCCTGTCCTATAGTACAGACATTGAAATGGAAATTAAGTATGGATGTTACCAGGCATTTTGTCCAGAAGATAGATGTGTAATGAATAATATAGGTTTCTATGCAGTTGGTGAAACTTTGAAGGATATGCCTATCGGGCCACTTGATGAGTATGCAATTGTAATTGCAAACACATATGGTAAATAGATATGGTGCTACATATCAAAAAGAGGATAGTTGTGAGCATTAGAAAAAGTACCATTAGATTGATTCTGGTTTTGTATTTTATCCTGCTTTTTTCTTTTGTTGCATATCTGGGAAACTGGGGGTACTGGAAGCAGGATAAATATAGTGAAACGGCATATATGGAAGAACTGGAAGGCGAGGATAGAACCTTTGTGTTACCGAAAGACTAGGAGATATGAAAATTTAGAACGTAGGATATTTAAAGGGGTAGGCCAGTTTGACATTCCACAGATACAGCCTGTTTCATATAGAGGCCGGTATGAATGGATTGGATTCAATTATGCAAAAAGTTGTAAAACGGGAAGTATGGGAAAAGGGATACATTTTTTTCTGGATGATTACCAGTTTAAACGCTTATGGCCAGATATTGACAGGTACATCCCATTATTTCATCGGTTTGGCTATGTTATGTCTCCAGATTTTTCAACCTACACAGACTATCCTGTAGCCATACAGATATATAACCACTACCGTAAACATTGGATAGGGGCATATTTACAAGATGAAGGTATACAGGTTATTCCAACTATATCCTGGGGTGAAGCACAATCCTTTGAATGGTGTTTTGATGGAGAACCAGTAGGCGGTACGGTGGCGATATCATCTGTGGGGTGCATGAACAGCCGGTATAAAAAGCAGCTGTTTTTAATGGGATATCAGGAGATGATGCAGCGGCTCAAGCCAGAGCAGATACTTTGTTATGGTGAAGTCCCTGAGGAATGCAAAGGTAACATTTTGAGGATTAGAACTTTTCAAGACAAATTTAAAACATAAACCAAGGAAGGGGAGCCGATGCAAAAAAGTGTGTTTTTACATGAATTTAGACAGAGTTTTGGTTTGCGTCTGACAGATGATTACATTTTATTCCGAAAGCCATTGGAATTATATAATCTGAAAACAGGGGACAGTAAGCTGTTTAAGAGCATGGAGGAAGTGTATTCCCAGTCCATTAATGAAATCACAGTGGGTGATATGATTTCAAAAATGACACTTGAAACATTCTACATGCGGTTGGATGGAGGGCGTGGCGCATCCAGCGGTTTAGGGCAGGATAAAAGCTTTAAATTTAGCCATGCAGATGATAAGGGAGCACGGACAGACACTTATGATTTTCCATCCAGGGTGAATATTAACACACGTAATCCAGATAAAACCTTAGAAGTGTTCCGGAACTTACACGTGAACGATAAAAAGGAACATGCTTTTACTGTAGATGAGCAGGGATTTGTAACAAGCTATGTGCATGGGATGGCTCATAGTGTGATGGTAGCGGGTAGACGGGGAGAAATGGTGTATCATAATCACCCAAGCGGTGGGGCGTTTTCAGATGCAGACCTTATTAGTACAGCTCTTACAGCCGCAAAGGGTATCGTAGCGAGTGGAAAAAGTGGTGACTATATATTGCAAAAGGGTAATCATTTTAAGGCCAATGCATTTGTTAAGGCAGTAAATAATGCACATTTAAAAGGAAAAGATTATGACGATGCAGTTGATAGGTGGCTTAAAGCAAATGCTAAAAAGTATGATTACAAATATGAATTTAGAAAATGCCAGGATGAACTAAAGACTTTATAGGGGAGGAAGGAACTTTGAAAGTGTATGGCTCACTTTTAGATACACTTGCAATTAAGATGGGATTTGATTACCTATCCAATCTTCGGAGATTAGATGAATATAAAAAAATCCAATTAAGGAATTTAATAAAATCAATCCCGGCTAATGCATTTTCAGAATGGGAGTGGAAGGATGCTTTGCAATATCTGACTGAGACGACATTTATTCAGGATATGCATAGTGCATATGATGTCCGGCAGAGATTGCTGGCAGTACTGGAAGAGGAAGGAACGTGAGGGGGATGAAAATGAAAATCAGAAAATTAGGGATTATTTTATTGGCAACAATTATTACAGTTACCAATATGGTAGTTTATGCAAATAGTGCGGATGATTCAATTATACATAGTTCTGATGATGTTATCAAAGAGTATACGAAAAATAAAGAGATGGAAAAAAACAAAGAGGAGTATCCAAAAAGTACGCCATCAGAAGCAAAACCCAAGCCGTCCGAAGAAGAAAAATTCGTCTCCACACCAACTGTATCTATTCCATCGGAAGCTACGCCATCGGAAGCTATGCCATCGGAGGCTACACCATCAGAAGCTACACCATCAGAAGCAGTACCGGTTGAAGTGATAGAGTTTGAGAGTATAGAGCCGGATGAAGTACCAAGCTGGTATACAAAGGTAAAAAAGAGGCTGTTTGGTGGAAAGAAACATTATCAATTCACAGACCGGTATGGAGAAGAACATCACCGAATTTATGGATATTATGAGGAAGAAGCAGAAGCTGCATGGTATGAATGCCAGCCAGATGGAAGTGTAACTAATGAGAGTTTTTGGATTGATTTGGAGTGGGAAGATTTGAATCTTGCCCCCTTGCGTTGGGAAGCTGCAGAGCCTCAAGCAGATGATATCCGGGATTTATCTGAGCGAATATTTGGGGATGCAGAGATGTTAGGCATTGACATTGATTTGGCGAAATTAAACCATGAAGCAGAAAATTATGATGGAACCATGTACGATATCTGGAGCCTGGATGAAGAGGAACTGGCTGAACTATATTTTTTCTATGGACATGCTGTAAATGGGATATTGCCGGGTGAAAATACATGGTTTGAAAGTACAGAAGATGGTCAGATACTGGATGAGGTTTCTGATTTGGTGCTGTCAGTTATGTCTGCAGATGCAAGGGCAATAGATGCCACGGCAACCGAATTTGAGTTTGGTCAAACCTATTTTGGCGTGAAGGACCATCCAACAGGGACTCTTTATATACCGTGTGAATTAGGAGCAAAGTATAATTGGCAGATTACAGTCAATGTGAAGCGTGTAAGCTCAACCGGAGGAAGCAGCATTAAGTATTATCAATGCTTTAAAAAGGATGGAAATGGTTCCTGGTATCTTGCAGATACAGCTTCTGGACATACAGGATATTTTCCCGTGACAGTGCCATATGGTGCAGATAGTAAATATTATTATACCGGTTCATCAAGATATCTGACTGCGGAAGAAGTGAATCAGGGTTGGTATAAAACGGAATCTTCCAGCGAAGGAGACCGAATTAATTATATAGACCCGGAGGGAGATTCCTTCCGGATGGTGGCCCAACATCAATCCTTTGGAGATTGGTATATAACAAAAGAGGCTAACTGTACATCCAAAGGAACGAAGCAACGGACCTGCATGGGATGTGGAGCTGCTGAGACTGCGTATATTGATGCATTAGGACATAACTGGGAAGCGGATTATTATACAGGTGCTAATAATGGTACGTATTATAAGCGGTGTACCAGGTGTAGCGAAAAAACGGATGTAAGAAACAATCCATATACAATTACTTATCATGCAAATGGTGGTAAAGGCACGATGGCGGTCCAAAACTGTACCTACACTGCAAACCTGAATTTGTTATCCAATACATTTCAAAGAGATTATTACACATTTAAAAATTGGACAACAGAGCCGGACGGTGGGGGAAGGATATATAGTGATACGCAGCCAGTAAGTAATTTGACAGCTGTATATGGAGGGAATATTGATTTATACGCACAGTGGCAGCCAAAATCATACAATATTACATTTGATGATGGATTGGATGGTATGCAAAATATAACGCAAAGCTATGTGTATACCCATCCATTCGGTGAACTGCCCGTATTTAAGCGGCTTGGATATACCCTATTGGGATTTTTCACAGAACCAGAAGGAGGAGAAAAAATCACAGCGGAATCAGAAGCGCCGCATTCAGACACAACTTATTACGCGCATTGGGAAGCCAATTCATATGATATTTTTTTCCATACAGAAAAATCCTACTGCGGGAGTGAAAAGAAGAGGGTTACATACGATAAGAAAGTAGGAATTCTCCCGGCAGCCTCCATGGAAGATTTTGAATTCTTGGGATGGTATACAGAGCCATACAGCCAAACATATGTAGAGGGAATCATGTGCGGGGATGCCAATCCTCCAGATGACAAACAGATAAAATCAGAGGATGTGTATGGGATAGTAGGACACACACAGGCTTATGCATATCTGATTCTGCAATATGAAGAACTGGAGAATGGTGTGAACCGCAGGCCAGGTCCAGATGGATATATGAATACAAAGGACGATAATTATTATCTGAACGGAGAAGATGGAATTGCAGGAACTTATGATGATGAGAAGCTGTATCCAGGGGAAGATGGGAAATATGGAACAAAGGATGATTATTATTTAGATAAAGAGGACCATAAGATATATCCCGGAAATGATAGTATCTTTAGGACAGAGGATGATTATAGAGATAACGGGGATGGGACGAATACACGTCCTGGACCAGACTGTAACTTTAAGACAGAGGATGATGTGGAAGCATCCAACGGTCTTGATGGTTTGCCTGGAACTATGGATGATTGGATTGATAATAATGAAAACTATCCAGATACGAATCTAAGGCCAGGGCCGGATGGAGTGTTCGGAACGGAAGATGATGAATTATGGTTAAATGGTCCGGACGAGATGCCGGGAACGGATGATGATATCAAATATGTCCATAGAAATTCATCTGGTGGAGGGAGCGGATATGGCAACCGATTGGTCGGAAGAGGAGCGTATAAGCCTGTTATAGAAATAATGGATGCCGCTTTAGAGGCAATGGAGCCTCAAACGGTCGGACTGATTTCTAATTTTTATGACACCTACCAATCGTTCAAAAAAGGGCAGGAAATGAATAGGTACATAGTGAATACTGGGATGCAGGAAATACAAATGGAGGCTGCAACGGGTTCACAGGTTAAAAAGGAAACACAGGAAAGCAGATGGAGTGATAAAGCCAATTCTGATAAGGATGTGGGGCCGGTTGTTCCTGTAAAAACAGACAGGGATATGAAGGTGATTTGGATGATATTACTTTTAATATTACTCTGTGTATTAGGATACGAGATTTACAAAGCCAAAAAGAAAGACTGATTTATGGACAGAACTGAGTTCTGTTTTATGGAAGATGCGCACATTGACAAGTGAATATTGTAATGCCATAGTATAAAAATTAAGGTTGTTGCCATAGAGCCAATGGAAGAGTTAAGAATGATATTGTCTGTATATAGGAATTATGTTATATTAAAAAATAGGAACAACCGTGTTGCAGGGTGGCTGGCCTCTATTCTACATAGGATGGGGGTGGTGCTGATGAAACATTTTGATTTTAAAGACCTGATGGCCTTTGGAATGTTCATTCTGGCATTGCTGACATTCGTATTTACGTATATCAGATAATGTTTTAAGCATAGAAAAACCACCCTTTTAACTTTGACCGGTTTCAGGGTGGTAATTCTATTACAATCTTGTTAAGGTCAACCCACCTTGTGGGCGGTTGTTCCTTTTATGCTTATATTATACAGATAGTAGGAAAAAAAAGCAAGAGTTGTCTGTATGTAAGGATTATGCTATATTAAAGAAATGGAACAACCGTGTTGCAGGGTGGCGTTGACCTCCATTTTACATAGGATGGAGGTGATGTCTATGAAACATTTTGATTTTAAGGACATGATGTCCTTCGGAATGTTTATCTTAGCATTACTGACCTTCATTTACTTGATTTGTCATTAATGATTTGAAACCATAGAAAAACCACCCCAAAACTTGGCCTGTAGCGGGGTGGAATTTCTATCTTTGCAATGAGGTCAACCCACCTTGTGGGCGGTTGTTCCTTTTATGCTTATATTATACATATAGTAGAGAAAAAAAGCAAGAGTTGTCTGTATGTGGGGATTCTGTTATAGTAAAAAATGGAACAACCGTGTTGCAGGGTGGCTGGCCTCTATTCTACATAGGATGGGGGGTGCTGATGAAACATTTTGATTTTAAAGACCTAATGGCCTTTTTGGAATGTTCATTGGCATTGCTGACATTCGTATTTACGTTTATCAGATAATGTTTTAAGCATAGAAAAACCACCCTTGTATAACATTGGCGTGTTGTAGGGTGGAGTTTCTATCTTAACAATCGGCCAACCCCTTGTGGGCGGTTGTTCCTTTTATGTTTATATTATACAGAGAGCAAGGGAAAAAAGCAATAGTTGTCTATATGTAAGAAAGATAGTATAATTAAGGATAAGGTAGGGGGTGTTTTTGGAGAAGTTCTGATAGTGGATAAAGAGGGGGCGAAAGATGAGGGGCGGAGCACATAGATTAATGGGAATAGCTCTTGGTGGTATAATTATCAGTGTTGTAAAGCCGGTACTTCCTGCCGCTGTTGTGGTGGTGATAACATCTGTTTGGGGAGAAATGACACCAGATATTGATACGGTCAATAGTACAATTAGCCGTAGAATCCCAATCATACCGAGACTTATCAATAGGAAGTTTGGTCATCGTGGTTTGCTTCATTCTCCAATATTTTTAGTGGGGTTGTGGTTGGTGGTAGGAGGGAGAAATTTTTGGGGTAATGTATTCTGTATTGGATATCTGGGACACTTGGTTCAAGATTTATTTACCCGTGCGGGGCTTCCATTACTATTCCCGTTTGATAAAAGGAAAATAAGTTTGTTCTCTTATCATTCAGGTGAGAGAATGGATTATGTCATAACATTAGTATTAATTATTTTATTGTTGACAGTGAATCAGTTGATTTAATAGGAGGGAAATTGATATGTTCAAAAGATTAGCGTTAATGACAATGGCAGCAACCATATTGGCAGCGACACCAGCATATGCAGGTCAGTGGATGCAAGATGGGAATGGCTGGTGGTGGCGGAATGATGATGGCAGTTATCCAACGGCGCAGTGGCAGTGGATAGATGGGGATGCAGATGGGATATCAGAAAGATATTATTTTAATGAAAATGGATATATTCTGGCTAATACATTAACACCAGATGGAAATCAAGTTAACGCGGATGGAGCTTGGATTGTTAATGGTAGTGTACAGCATCAAAATGAAAGTGCATCATTGCCGATTTCAAGTATGCAGAGTAATGCTGGTGATTTGTATTATACAGGTTTGAGACAAGCTTTGGATTCTATTCCTTTATATCCTATGGAGACAACCGGTTCAGAAGAGTTGGATAGAGTTTTAAATATAATATTTTCACAAATTATAACAGAGGATATGGATACCCACGACAAGCTAAAGGCGTGTTATGATTATATAATACAAAACACAGAGTATGTTGCCCCTGCATGTGGAGGAGAGCCATATTATAGTGCTTATGGAGTATTTATGGTAGGAGAGGGAATCTGTGATACTTATTCGGCAGCATATGCTGTAATGGCTCGAAAAATTGGTGTTCCACTATATCTAGCGGGTGGGGATACACATTCTGCAGGGGGTGGATTTACACCACATGCATGGTGTCAACTGGATTATAACGGTGTAACATATATTTTTGACCCACAGGTGGAAGATGATATTACAAACAGTGTTGGATATACGATGTATATTAGATTTGGTGGAACGTCAGCTCAACTTGCGGATAAGTATATATTGGAATCTACAGTTGAAATAACAGAGAAAACGAAAGTTAAGAATGAAGAATACGTTAAAACAAAGGAATTTTGGAAGGAATACGGAGTTCCGCTTAGGTTTTAATTTCTAAAAATTGATAATGAAATTCAAGAGAGCTATGGTACTGCAGAAGCAGATTACTCATAGCTCTTTTTTTGGAGGAAATTAGATGAAAATAAAACATTTAAAGAGGACATTGGCTTTAATATTGGTTTTTACATTGTTATTATCATCTGTTTCATCATCGGTATCGGTTGCTGAAACGGGAGAGATTATAACTTATGGTAGCCTTCCTATTTTTAGGGGAAAACCATTTAACGCCTTTGGAAAAACACATAACTCTATGAATTATTATCAGGTTGGCTTAGTTGATGGAGCTGTCCCGGCATTCTGCATTGAGGAAGGAAAAAAGTTACCAGATAATACTATTATGGCATATGAAAAGTATGAAGCAAAACCAGGACAAACAGTACCTGTTATAGGCTCGTTTGATAGGTATCTTCCCATGACAGTAGCTTATGAATGGATGTTACGGGAAGGCAACTACCATGATATAGACCGCTATGCAGTAACACAGGTATATATGTGGGGCTGTATGGCAGGTTATAAGAATAATTGGGTAGAGATGGAAGCGGCTATGCAAAAGTTGGCATTGGTTTTGAGCAAACCCTATATCATGAATTATTACGAAGAATTGAAAGAATATGTGATTGAGGGAGTAGCCGGATATGAGGCTGCAAACAATGCTTCTCTACCATTGTGGAATGGTACACAGCAGAAAATGACCCTAAAAGATGGGCATTACGAATTGACGCTTGATATCAGTACGTGTCCACAGATTAAGGAAACCACATGGACATTTCCGGATGCCAACTGGAATTATCAACTGACATCAGATGGGAATAGTATTACTTTTATATATAATGGTGCACAAGAACCAACAGGAGCCGTTACATCTGCAGATATTGAGGGAATAGAAGCAACATATTATGCCTATATATTTTCTCCTCCAGCGGGGATGCAAGTACAATTAGGAAGATTGGATGCCGGTTTTCAACCGGTTAATGTAGGGTTCAATGTTAGCTCAACAGATACGCCAACTGGTGGAAGTGATTTTGAAATTTACCGTCATTCTGAAACTTTTGAGAGTAATTACAACATTGACTTGGAGAAATATTGTGCGGAAACGAATCAACCTTTGGAAGGTACAATCTTTAATGTATGGGAGGATTTTGATTTTTCGCAGATAAATGAGGGAGGCTATACCGAAGGGGAACCGGACGGAACAACCGGTGAAGTGTATTTAAACTGTATGACACCTGAACCAGAATCAGATTATATCTGCGATACCATCACAACAGATACCAATGGACAGGCCAGCCACAGTGATGCCCGCTTTTATAATTACAGCAAGACCTATTGCATGGGACATCCAGCTCCAGAGTGGATTGAGTGTGACCATGAGGGAGAAGATAGTGAAGATTGCAACTGTGATGAAGAGAATGAACGCTTACGTGAGCAGTGGATGGCAGAGCAGGAGTTATGCGCTTCCACATGTGATTTTCATGTACAGAATGATGACGAGGAGAATCATGGCCAGGATACGGCTGCTATGGAGGCAATGTTGGCAGACAGGGATGAAACATATGAGAATTTTATCAACTTAGAATACAGCTACCAGCTGGAGGAAAAAACAGCCAGAATTGGTTATGTACTTCATGGGCTGCACAATGATGACCCTGAGATTGAGACGGTCATTTTAACATCGGCCCAGGCTGGTGGTGATGTCCGGTCCGGTACATATAAGGCCAGTAATATGGTTGGCCGGGTACTGAATCCTATCTATAACATGGCCATATCCAGGATAGAGGGCCTAAGGGCCTATACGTATCCTGTGCCAGAGGGCCAGGACCTGGAGTTGGATGAACAGCGTAGCATAATCAGTATATTGAAAGAAGAGGAAGAAAAAACTCTTATTGAGATTGAGACACCAGTAGATAATATGGTTGATGGAATCGGAAATCAGGAGAATGATGGTTCTGGAAGCAGTGGCCAGGAAGGTGGTTCCGAAGATAACAGTGAAGAATCAGGGGAATCTGGAAGTGACAACCAGGGAGGCGGCTCCGAAGATAACAGCGAAGAATCAGGGGAATCCGGAAGCGGAAGCCAGGGAGGCAATTCCGAAGATAACAGCGAGGAATCCGGAGATTCCGGAAGTGGTAGCCAGGGA
>ERZ836939.4050-NODE-4050-length-11506-cov-4.285477_pt1 | contig 11506 bp, 9 predicted proteins | sample MGYA00519912_ERZ836939 | MGnify/ENA primary metagenome ERZ836939 (study PRJEB31850, sample SAMEA3708810) | human gut metagenome | biome: human gut; feature: human-associated habitat; material: faeces | place: China | collected 2014 ... | reverse complement strand
AAAGTGAGGATCGCGCATTCAACGACTTCATCGTTATCAAGTGTCAGTTCCACGGTCATGTATTCGTCCATAGTAGTACTCTCCTTTGCATAATAATACTTTAACTGTACCAAAGGAACCTGCAAAAAGCAAGGGGAAATGAAAAGAGTAGCCAAAACAGTAAAAATGTTGTAAAATGTACCTGTGCGTGTAAAACAATGCATAAGGAGGAAGACTATTATGATGAAAAAGAGAATGTTAGGAGTATTGGCTTTAATGCTCGTATGCATTTTCGCTTTGTCTGGATGTAAAAAGAACGTGGGTACCCCGGAGGATAATGCGGTGAAGGAAGACTCGCAGGATGGCGAAGATGCAGAAGAGGAAGAAGATGCCGATGAACCCGAGAATTTTGAAGAGACTATGGACGCTGCATCTGAATCTGAAGAATAAACGTTACCGTTCACAGTAACGTAACCAAAAAGGAATGTTACTTCACGATTATACAATCGTAGAAGCAACATTCCCTTTTTATTCTGATTATATTACTATTTCAGTCTCATTATGCTTTCGGAAGTTTAAATGAGCTCTTCAGAGACACGATACGGTTGAATACCGGTGCACCCTCTTTAGAATCATGGATATCTGCACAGAAAAATCCTGTTCTTACGAACTGGAAGCTGTCATAGCCTTTTGCTTCCATAAGTGCTGGTTCTACATATGCAGTAACTTTTGTCAGAGAGTTCGGATTTACATTCAGAGAACCATCTTCTTTGTTGTATACACCCTTCTCCTCGTCTACGATATTCTCATAGAGACGTACTTCTGCTTTTCCTGCCTGACTTGCTTCTACCCAGTGAATGGTTCCTTTTACTTTTCTGCCATCCGGCGCATTGCCACCCTTTGTTGCAGGATCATAAGTACAGTGTACAACACGTACAGTTCCATCTTCATCAGCTTCATATCCTGTACAGGTTACAAAATATGCGTTCATAAGACGAACCTCTGTGCCCGGGAACATTCTCTTATATTTCTTAGGCGGATCTACCATGAAGTCTTCTCTCTCAATATAGAGTTCTCTGCCAAACGGTATTTTACGGGTTCCCAGTTTTTCATTCTCCATATTATTCGGAGCTTCCAGATATTCTACTTCGCCTTCCGGATAATTATCGATCACAAGCTTGATCGGATCAAGAACAGCCATCAGACGTGGACGTTTCAGTTTCAGATCCTCACGGATGCAGTATTCAAGCATTGCATAGTCAACAGAACTGTTTGCTTTGGATACACCGCAGAGTTCTACAAACATTTTGATGGATTCCGGTGTAAATCCACGGCGGCGCAGTGCTGCGATGGAAACCAGACGTGGATCATCCCATCCGTCTACGATGCCTTCCTCTACCAATTTCTTGATATAACGTTTACCTGTAACTACATTTGTCAGATACAGTTTTGCAAACTCAATCTGCTTCGGTGGCTGTGGGTATTCCAATTCTTTTACAACCCAATCATACAGTGGTCTGTGATCCTCAAACTCCAGAGTACAGATGGAATGTGTGATTCCCTCAATCGCATCCTCGATGGGATGGGCGAAATCATACATTGGATAGATGCACCATGTATCACCTGTTCTGTGGTGAGTCATATGAGCAACACGGTAGATAACCGGGTCGCGCATATTCATGTTCGGAGATGCCATATCGATCTTGGCACGAAGCACTTTCTCTCCGTCTGCATATTTGCCTTCTTTCATCTCTTCAAAAAGCTGCAGGTTCTCTTCTACGCTTCTGTTTCTGTATGGACTTTCTTTACCCGGCTCTGTAAGAGTTCCACGATATTCACGGATCTGATCTGCTGTCAGGTCACATACATAGGCTTTGCCTTTCTGGATCAGCTTTACAGCAGCTTCATACATCTGTTCGAAATAGTCAGATGCAAAAAACAGTCTGTCTTCCCAGTCTGCACCAAGCCATTTGATATCTGCCTTGATGGATTCTACAAACTCACTCTTTTCTTTGGTCGGGTTTGTATCATCAAAACGCATGTTGAACTTGCCGTTATATTCCTGTGCAAGACCATAGTTTAAAAGAATAGATTTCGCATGACCGATATGAAGATATCCATTCGGTTCCGGCGGGAAACGCGTATGCACGGTGTCATAAACACCCTCTGCTAAATCTTTATCAATGATATTCTCAATAAAATTTTTGGAAACTGTTTCGTTCTCCATCTTTTTCCCTCCTGTTGTCGTATTTTATACTGTTTTATCACACATCTATATATAAAAAATACAACTGAATATTTTTTATGTCGAATGAATTTATATTATCATTGGAAATTCCATCTGTCAACCGTTTACACAACAGTGACAGGCCTTATATTTCTCAGACGTTACTGTTCACTCCGTTCACAGTAACGTAGCCAAAATTCATTCCAGATTGCCTGCGGCAATGGAATTTTGGCTTGTATGTCTCGGGATTTTGGCATATTCATGCCAAAACACCTCGCGGGACAGTGGTGTGTGAACAGTAACTCTCAGACTCATCTGCACTCTCTTTCAGCAGCTCATATCCTTGACTAACATCTTGCAAAATATTATAATTATATCAACATATCAAGGAGGTGCGGCAATATGAGTAATGCACTACCAATTGAAGATTTAAGTAAAACTTACCTGGAACATTCTATGGTTATCAATAACTTTGTTATCAAGATCGGCAGCCAAATCAAAGACAGCTTATGTCGTGTCTTTGGTGATGGTGTTCAGTATGAATGGCGTGAAAATGATGATAAAGTAATCATTCCTGACGTATCAATCATCTGTAACCTGAGAGACCGTAAGAACATTTCTTTCACTGGCATTCCCCGCTTTGTGATGGAAGTTTTGTCCAATGCCACAGAAGAATATGATCGACATGAAAAAATGAATATTTATTGCAAGGTCGGTGTCTCTGAGTATTGGATCGTTGACTGGAGAAAAAAATCTGTAGAGATTTATCTCTTCGATTTCAAAGAAGATGGCACTGGTTATCCGTATCTTTATAAGACTGTCACAGCCCAGAATAAAGAAGATTTACATCTGGTTATGTTTCCGAATCTGAAGATAACCTTTGACGAGCTGTTCGACATTGGTGAATATTAACGAAAAATAAGGCATAAACCAAGGAAATAGTTTACTCTTTTTATTTGTTTCAGAATGTTTCAGAATCACTTGCATATTGATTTCCTGATCTGCATATGCTATAATGCCAGTAGGCGAAAAGAAATAGCAAGTCCATGTAGACAAAAAGAATGAAGCCCTCAGTAGTGCGAATACTGGGGGCTTCTTCTTATTTTTTATGGCAGACAAGAAACTGCCAGGTTAGTGTTGCCCTACTTATCTCCGTCTAACCATTTGCAAACATAATAGGCAGCTATGCTTGCCATAAAGGTGACAAGAAAAGAAACAGCAAGATTCTCCATATAGACTTCACCTCCTCCCGTTGCCGGGTATCGGTTGGACAACACTGTAAGTATAACATATCTCTTGTCATTCTGGAAGTACAAACAGTTCTTAGAAGTTTATAAAATAATACTGGGTTTATTCGAGTATATCATCCTAAAATCATCTTCAGGAATAGGAAGAGTCTCAGTACAAAAACTGCAATTCTGAGCAGTATCCCGGAACTGCAAATTGCACAAAAAAAATAATCAGAACCTATGTCCTGATTATCTTGAGTAACTTTGATTTACTGGCACCTCACAAACCCAGTAAATAAGCTATTCTTAGCAAGCTGATGACGGGAATTGAACCCGTGACCCCTTCCTTACCAAGGAAGTGCTCTACCTCTGAGCCACATCAGCATTGTGTCGGATTTACCGCTCACATTTAAATATACTATCAGAACTTGTTTGTATTGTCAATCCCTATTTTTAACTTTTTGATTTTTATTTTTGGGTTTTATACAGATATCTTTCTATTTTTGATATTGCTCCAACTGCTCTCTGATCTTGATTCGGATACGCTGTAATGCATTATCTATGGATTTGGGTGTTTTTCCCATGATCCGGGCAATCTCTCCGTATCCGTTTCCTGCCAGATAATATTCAAGAACCTGGTTCTCCATTGGACTTAACGTTGCTGTTATCTCCTGCTCCAGATCCTGGACATTCTCCTGGTCAATAATGATAGACTCCGGGTTCTCTCCCCAGTTATCTCCAAGATGTTCTTCATTTTCCCCATCCTGTTCGCTGAGGGAAATATAGGAATTCAGCGGCTGGTGCTTCTGCCTGTTGGAACTCTGGATGGCGTTGTAGATCTGTCTGTCCACACATATACTGGCAAAGGTCTGGAATGCAGCATCCCTGTCCGGCTGGTAATCGCGGACTGCCTTAAACAGTCCGATCATGCCTTCCTGTATCAGGTCATCGTTCTCCCCGCCTATCAGGAACATGGTCCTTGCTTTCTTGCGGACCATGTTCTTGTATTTTTCCATCAGATAGTCGAGGATTTCTGATTCCCCGTTTTTGAAACGGGAAATTAATTCTTCATCTTTAATTCCGTCATACTGTTTCATCAATTTAACCCTTCCGTTTTTCTGAAAATCTCTATCATTCGCCCAGAGGGCTTCTTATAGCATAACAATATTGTGGAATAATTTTCTGCTGCAAAAATTCCTCTTAATAATCGCTGCACATCCTCACGAAGCCTTTATCTCAGTCTGAGATAAACTTACTTCTTCTGCAGTCTCTGACGTACAATCTCATATCCAAGTCCTCCGGCTGCCACAGATGCATTGAGGGAATCAATGTCACCCTTCATAGGAATAGATGCCACGAAATCACACTTCTCACGGATCAGTCTGCTTACACCTTCACCTTCATTGCCGATCACTACGCCGATCGGACCTGTCAGGTTAAGATTGTACATGGTTTCACCGCCCATATCTGCACATACAAACCACATGCCCTGTTCTTTCAGTTCATCGATGGTATGTCCCAGATTGGTAACTTTTGCAACAGGTGTATAGTTTAATGCACCTGCTGAAGTCTTGGCAACTGTGGAAGTCAAGCCAACTGCTCTTCTCTTGGGAATAATCACCCCATGTGCACCTGCAAGGTTTGCTGTACGGATGATTGCACCAAGATTATGAGGATCCTCAATATTATCCAGGATAAAGATAAAGGGATCTTCTCCTTTTTCCTTTGCCTTCGCAAGAATATCTTCTACACTTGCATATTCATAGGCTGCCACCTGAGCGATTACGCCCTGATGTGCGCCTGTCTCGCTTAACTGATCCAGACGTTCTTTTGCCACATAGTTAATAATCGTATCTTTTTTTCTTGCCTCTCTGGCAATAGTGCGGACCGGTCCGTCCTGGCATCCGTCCAGGATAAAAAGCTTATCTACACATTTGCCGGAACGAAACGCTTCCAGAACCGCATTGCGTCCTTCTATCTGTTCACTCATATCTTATCCTCTCCAATCCCTGCACGGACCAGTTCTATGATCCTGCTGAAATCATCTTTTAAATATAAATAGCCCATCAGAGCTTCAAACCCTGTTGCCCTGCGGTAGTCTGCCATGGTTGCATGTTTAGCCATTGTAGGAGAATGAGCATTCCTTCCTCTTCTGTAAACGCTGTGTTCCTCCTCTGTAAGCATGGGCTCGATTACTTCCATCATGGAAGACTGAGTTCCTGCCTTAACCAGACTGCTGGCTTTTCTGTGAAGCTGGTTTACCGGACAGTTGCCTTTTTTTACAAGGATCGTGCGGATCACCAGTTCATAGACGCCATCTCCGATATACGCCAATGTCAGCGGAGAATAGGTTCGCAAGTCTTTATCTTCCAAATGAAACAACTGATGAAGCATGCCTTTCAAACTACTCAAATTCTCTTCATTAAGTCCGTTTGTTTCACTCATATCATTTAAGCTCGTTTCCATTTTACTCCCTCGCGGGTATCCTTAAGGATGATTCCCTTAGCCAGAAGCTCATCTCTGATCTCATCTGCTCTTGCGAAATTCTTTGCTTTTCTTGCTTCCTGACGCTCTGCGATCAGGTCTTCGATTTCTTTATCAAGGATTTCTTCTGTTTTCACAGCCTTCAGACCAAGTACATCGCATAATTTCACCATTGTGTCAAGAAGTGCTCCTGCAAATTCTGCGGAACTTGCCTCTGATACATTTGTATTTGCAAATTTAACCAGTTCAAAGATTGCTGCCAGTGCATCTGCTGTGTTGAAATCATCATCCATAGCTTCTTCAAATTTCTTTACGAATTCCTGTGCCTGTGCAAGCAGTTCTTTCTCTGCATCTGTTGCTGTGTCTGTCTGTGCTGCTGCTTTTCTGTCCTTTAAGTTTGCTGCTGCATCTGTGATACGTTCTAATGCATTCTTTGCAGCTTCCATCAGATCTGCGCTGAAATTCAGCGGACTTCTGTAATGTGCGTTCAGCATGAAGAAACGAAGCACCTGCAGGTCATACTGTTCACTGATTTCACGAACAGTACGGAAGTTTCCAAGAGACTTGGACATTTTTCTGTTATCAATATTTAAGAATGCATTGTGCATCCAGTATTTTGCAAAGATTTTGTCGTTGCAGCATTCACTCTGTGCGATCTCGTTCTCATGGTGAGGAAAGATCAGGTCTTCTCCGCCTGCATGGATATCAATCTCATCACCAAGGTATTTTTTCGCCATAACAGAACACTCAATATGCCATCCCGGACGTCCGTCACACCATGGTGAAGGCCAGGATGGTTCTCCCTCTTTCTTCGGTTTCCAGAGAACAAAATCCAGTGGATCTTCTTTCTGGTCTTCACCGGATACCTGCAGAGAACGGAAGCCGGACTGCAGATCATCCAGGTTCTTGTGCGAAAGTTTTCCATATTCTTTGAACTTCTTAACTCTGAAATAAACAGTACCGTCTGCTGCCGGATAAGCATATCCCTTATCAACCAGAGTCTGGATCATACTGATCATTCCGTCGATTTCCTGTGTTGCCTGTGGATTGGTTGTGGCAGGTTTTACATTCATGCCATCCATATCTTTCTTACACTCTGCAATATAACGCTCGGAAATTTCCTGTGCGCTTACGCCCTCTTCGATTGCTTTCTTGATGATCTTGTCATCTACGTCTGTAAAATTGGAAACATAGTTTACTTCATATCCTTTGTATTCCATATATCGGCGTACGGTATCGAAGATGATCATCGGACGTGCATTTCCGATATGGATCAGGTTGTATACAGTCGGACCGCAGACATACATACGAACTTTTCCCTCTTCAAGAGGTACGAATTCTTCTTTTCTACGTGTCAGTGTGTTAAAAAGTTTCATGTTCTATTCCTCCAGTTTTCTCTATCATTAACTCTCTTTTCTTTCATTAAGAAGACAGATCGCCTGAGATGCAATTCCTTCTTCTCTTCCCGTAAATCCCAGTTTTTCCTCTGTAGTGGCCTTAATGTTCAGCTGAGACTCATTGATTCCCATTGCTTTTGCCATATTGGCTCTCATCTGTGGAATATGAGGTGCCATCTTTGGTTTCTGTGCAATGATCGTTGCATCTATATTTCCGATCTCATAATGGTGCTCTCTCAAAAGCTTCGTCACATGTTCCAGCAACAGAATACTGGAAATTCCTTTATATGCAGGGTCTGTATCCGGAAAATGTTTTCCGATATCGCCCAGTGCAGCAGCTCCCAGAAGTGCATCCATAACTGCATGGATCAGTACATCTGCATCTGAATGTCCCAGGAGACCTTTTTCCCAGTCTATCTTTACACCACCCAGGATCAGATCTCTGTCTTCGGTCAGTCTGTGTACATCATATCCCATTCCAACACGCATAATCATTCTCCTCTTATATCCAGCATCTTGTTGATTCTCAATAAGCTTAACCGTCTTCTTGTATAAGGAGCAAGCCTGAGGCTTGGCAAAACAGCCGATTCATCGAGTCCGATATCATAAACGGTTTTCGCGCATCCGGCTTTCTCCAGCAAACGGAACATAGTCTGTTCACTGGGAAGCTCATCAATAATCTCCTCTATCCCGTTCAGGCATTTTTCCAGATGCTGGGGTGAAATAGTTTCTAACAATTCCGGCTCGTTTTCTTTTCTTATTTCTTCCAGAAGTCCTTTTTTTCCAAAAGTTTCTTTCAGAAGCTCCTCGTCCTCATTCTCATAGGGTTTTGCGTGACATCTTCCCTGTGTGATGGCTGCAGCGATACGCTTGTATTCTTCCAGTACAAGAAGTGCTGCTACAGAAACCTTCTCTCCGTGGAGTGCATCCAGCGGACCATTGATCACTTCCATATCCCACAGATGTGTGACCTGGTGCTCTGCACAGGACGCAGGCCTTGAATTACCAATCATCTGCATTGCAAGTCCGGAAAGAATCAATGCATACATAAGCTGTTCGCATTCATCTTCCTCTCCCTCTGTAATATCCTGAATCGAAGATTTCACAGTTTTTAACGCTTTCTCTTCCAGCTTTACAGTTTCGCGGCAAAAATACTCTCCGGTGACCAGGTTCGCGATCTTCCAGTCTGCAAGACAGATGTATTTCGCCATCAGGTCTGAAATCCCGGCTGCAGTCAGGCGCTGTGGTGCTTTTGAAAAAATATCTGTATCTGCATATACACAGATCGGAGCTACTGAAGGCACAGTCTTCTTTACTCCATCCAAGGTTATTGCTGCTACTGTTGTTACAAATCCATCTCCACTTGCTGCGGTAGGCACTGAAATGAAAGGTACTTTGTAATTATATGCAATATAACGGCTGATATCATGGATCGTGCCTGCTCCTACTGCAAGGATCAGGTCAATGTCCTCTTCCATGTTGTTCTCCACAATTTTTATTGCATGCCGGTCTGCCTGAAGTCCCTCTGCATCCAGAACAAGTACCTGGCACCTGTCATAGATATCCTCCATAAGTTCCTCTGTTGCCGCATAGATATTGGTATCGCAGATGACCAGCGGGGATATGTACTCTCTGAGCATTCCCTCTGACATCTCTTCTTCAAGCTTCTCTACAGCTCCGGCTTCTATCAAAATCTCTTTCACTGCAATCTGGTGTTCCCTGCCGCAGCTGCAAGGTCGGGCAAAATCGTCCGCATCAACTCGCATTTAAATTCTTCCTCCTGACTTTCCTGAATCAAGCGGATAAAATCATCCGTTTGACTATCTGCTCATAATTGAATAGTTGTTTCACAGCCTGATTCGGTTAAACTTTTTTCTATAGGCATAGTTCGTTGGTATTATACATGATTTTCCTGTAAAAATCAATCATTCCGCGTAGGTCTGGCGGCTACAGGTTCAAATAATTATATACAATCTTTGAAATATTCTGTATGTTCGTCACCGCCGTACTCTCCGGGCAGTTTTCAGACATCACACATAGGATATAAGTTGTCTTTTCGCCATAGACAATTGCGATATCGTGCTGATCCTGATCTGTCTCACCGGTCTTGTTGGCAGATTTTATTCCATCCGGAAGTCCCTGGGGGATCTTCCAGGTGTTTTCCTGATTTGACAGAAGATTTAACATTTCTTCTGATGCATCTTTGCTGACACATTCCCCCTTGTAGATTTTTTCAAGCAGAGTGCCGCAATCTTTTACAGAAGTCATGTTTCTGCCACCCAGACTCTCCTGTGCGGATGCTGCAGGATGGAGGGTGTGCTGCACACTTGTCTCTGTATAGCCCTCTTTTTCCAGATATTTGTTAATATCCTCCGCACCTTTTTTGAAATCAAGGGAATCTGTCTGAAGCTTCACCAGTTCATTGCAGGATTCATTGTCACTGACTGTGATCATATTCCACAGCAGGTCATTTAATTTTACATCTACAGTTTTTGTATCTGCAGTATTTAATTTCTTTGCCTCATCTGCCTTTACCTGCTCCATGTCCTCATATGTCTTTGCCATTACAAAGGCTTTGATCAGACTTGCAGAATAAAGGGAAGTATCATTAATCAGGATTTCCTTTTCTTCATTAAGGTCTTTCACATAAACACTCCAGGTTCCCTGATATCCGGACAGCATCTTCTCAAGCTGGGGCTTTAGATTATCTATCCCAAGATCATCCATATTCACGATCTTTCCCGTATCATCCACAATAAAACCATCATCCGTCACTGTGCTTTCCTGAAGCAGGGCGCCATTTGTACCGCCAAAATAATAGCTTCCGTCAAAATTCATTTCATAACAGTCCATCTCAAGTGAATGAATACCTGGCTCGGTTACCAGTCTGCCATTTTCATCAAAATAATAATATCCATTCAGAGTAATCCCGTCTATTGCCAGATTGTCAATATACCTTACCTGCGGTGCTGCTGACAGACGCCCCAGATTGTTCACAAAGTAATATCCGTCAAATTTCTCTGCCTCCTGGGCATTCTGTGTACCAGCTTCCTCATCTGTCTTATCCCCAAACACTGCAACACCTTTCAGATGCTCCATATGAGGACTGCAAGCTTTGAATTTCCCATCTGCATCATGGTAATAATATCCGTCAAATACAGTTCCGTCTATCTCATAATCCTGAAAATAATGGATCTCTGCCTGGTTACTTCCGGCACCATTCACATCCAGACAGTAAAATCCGTCACTCTTCATCATATATTTCCCGCTTCCATCTCCCATTGGCTGAATCTGTGCCTGCCCGGTAACAGATGCAAGACTCTGCTGTGCAGCCATAACAGAAGCCGGCAAAGCCAGTGCCATGGAAATGGCTCCGGCCAGACTTCCGGCTATGATATAACTTTTAATATAATATTTCGCTGTTTGTCTATTTTTTCTCATGCAAAACTCCTTTTACGGTTTCTTTTCACATCCCATTCACAGTAAGCAAAGTATATATTGTTTTATTCAGGATAGCAAGATTTTTATCTTTTTTCCAGCAAAGACCAGAATCTCAGTATCAGTGTTCAGTTCTTTTCTCTGATCCTGTTCCAGAAGCTCCCCAGCTGTTCTTCCACAGTATTTAAAGTACAGTTTCCCCTGTCAGACCATTCAGCAGGAAACAGATTCCTGTAATCTTTTCCTGTAAATCTCTCGTCCAGCAGAAGTATGATCCCTGTGTCCTCCTGGGTTCTGATTACACGCCCGGCTGACTGCAGCACCTTATTCATTCCCGGATATCTGTATGCATAATCAAATCCATTCACACCCTTTTTATCATAATACTGCCTGAGGATCTCCCTTTCTGTTCCGATCTGAGGAAGACCAGTTCCTATAATGATCGCTCCGATCAGCTTCTCTCCCATCAAGTCAATCCCCTCTGAAAAAATCCCGCCCATTACGCAAAATCCCACCAGTGTTCCCTCTGATGCAGAAAATTCCTCCAGAAATTCCTCTTTCTCCCTCTCATTCATTCCCGATGTCTGCGAAATACAGCGAACCCATTCCGCTGAAAACTCATTCTCATACACCTCCAGAACATCCTCCATAAATTTATAAGAAGGAAAGAATACCATATAATTTCCTTTTCTTGTCCATACAGTTCTGGCAATGTAAGATGCGATCCTGTGATATTCCTCATATCCTCTTCT
>ERZ836939.4049-NODE-4049-length-11510-cov-3.522741_pt1 | contig 11510 bp, 8 predicted proteins | sample MGYA00519912_ERZ836939 | MGnify/ENA primary metagenome ERZ836939 (study PRJEB31850, sample SAMEA3708810) | human gut metagenome | biome: human gut; feature: human-associated habitat; material: faeces | place: China | collected 2014 ... | reverse complement strand
TCTTAATAATTTTTCTGGGTTCATTAATTCCATCTCCATTCACATTATATAATTTATTTCATATATTATTTTCTTCAGCTGATTTAGTATATACCACCAAATTATACTATTTTCAGATATTTTGCAAATTCTCTTTTTAACAGCATGATAATCTAAGCCTTAGACGGCAGATTGGGTCGTGAAAAGGATGGCACATTGAATGAGAAGTATTGTAAATGGTGTTAAGCAGATATTTTAATTGAGAATGAGCCGGAACTTTTTAAATAAATTGTGATTAAAAAGTGAAAAATAAACATTCATTTTAATATCGTTCGTGTCGAAAAAATGTCATTTCGTGTAAATGGCATTTTTTTTGATGCCTTTTATTGTATAATACCGCTAAGATACAATGTATTTTTGTAATGTTTTAGGATATTGCATAGACACATCGAGTACAATAAAAGGAGGGAGAGTTTATGAAGTATTTAAACTTAAAAAAGATTACTGCGGTGGTATTGTCAATCGGAATGGTATTTTCAAGCAGTGCCGTTACCGGGTTTGCGGCAGATAACAGTAAAAAGATAGCTACGATTCCTAACAGCTATATTAATAAAGTGGCAGACGATATTGATGATAAATATTTTTATGATGGAACATATGTTGATGATTGGGGGCATACACGTAAGGGCAGGCAGCTTGGAGCGACATATACAAAGCAGTCAACTGAATTTTTGTTATGGGCACCTGCGGCAACATATGTAAAAGTTAATATTTATGCAACAGGTGATGATAATGACAGCAATGCACGTGATATAGGAAGTTATCCATTAGAGAAAATGCTTGTAAATGGGGAATGGAATGGCCTCTGGATTATAACACTTGTTAGTGATTGTGGCGGATTGTATTATGACTATACGATTACCACAACAGATATTACCCATATTGGCAGCGACAGAACAACACAATATAAAATTCAGGACCCATATTCGGTTGCGGTAAGCAAAGACGGAAAGCGTTCGTATATAACAGATACATCTTCAGTATCTCCTGAGGGTTGGGACAGCGACAGACATGTGTATGTTGATTCGACAAAAGCAAATACTGTTTATAAAATAAGTGTCAAGGATTTCTCATCAGATACCGCATCGGGCATGACTGCAGGCGGAAAGTACAGTGCTTTTACGGAAAAGGGTGCAAAAGTAAACAGTGCGGGAGAGCTTGTATCTGGTATTGATTATCTGAAGGAACTCGGTGTTACGACAGTACAGCTTGCACAGTTTGCGGATTTTGATGGCGACAGTGAGTATGAGATTTTAAATTATAATGTACCTGAGGCAAGCTATGCTTCCAATCCGTCAGACAGCAAGACTGTTATAAAAGAATGTAAAGAGATGATTCAGGCACTTCACAGTGCGGGATTTTCTGTTGTGATGGAGATGCCGTATACGCATGCCTCAGAGGAAAATCCTCTTGAAAAGTCGGTTCCGCGGTTTTATTACAGATTGAATACTGACGGTACAAGGTATACAACAAATACGGGATATGACAATGAGCTTGCCACAGAGCGGAAGATGTATCGTAGTTATATGGTTAATTCCATGAAATATTGGGCAGAGGAATATCATGTTGATGGATTTTCACTGGATTTGATTGACTGTGTCAATGTGAAGTACAAAGGTTCTTCGCATGTATATAAATGGCTGGATGAGATAAAGACATCATTGGCAAAGGAAGATGCCAATCTGGTTATCTGGGGAGATAATTATACAAAGGAAGAAAGACAGAATAAAACTTCCTCTTATGATGAAATAATCGGCAGCACAGGTGGCACTTATGGCGAAAGAAACGAAAAAGCCGTAAAAATATACAAGCAGAAAGCAGCAATGAAATATGCTAAGCCGGGAACATTGTTTATGGATGGCGGAGAAGAAATGTGTAACAGCGTTGAGGGAAGAACTCTTGCAGACAGCAGTTACGTTGAATGGAAGGATTCAGCAGAGTATGCAGATGTAGTCTCATATTACAGAGGACTTATGGAGATACGAAAAGCATTTTCACCACTTGCGAAAAGCCAGACAATAAAAAATTCTGAAGCTTATGTGCTTACGGGTACAAAAGACGACGAGTGGAATACTATGGCAGTATTAAATAATGAGTCAGATGTGTCAAAAGAAATTACAATTCCTGTTCAAGGAAGAGCTGCTACGGACTGGGTTGTTATTGCAAATGGCGAAAGTGCGGGAGTTGTATCACTTGGTGAAGTCGCAGGCTCCGTTATAACTGTACCTGCGTATACTACAATGATTCTTGTAGATAAGGAAAGCTTTGATGATGTGGCTGTAACATCAGGCAAAGGAAAAGTAATTGTTAATTATGTGATAAAAGACAGTGATCAGAAGTTACGTGAATCGATTACACTTCAGGGTACATCGGGAACGAATTATGCGGTACCTGATATTAAGATTCCATCAGGATATAATTTTTTAAGCAAGACAGGCGATGAAAAGGGCGTGTATACATCAGAAACACAGACAGTTACATATTATTATAATGCGATTAATCCGAATACAGTGGTAGACGGTATTAAAAATAATGGAGTATACTGCGAGAAGGCACAGTTTAAAGTAACTTCTTCCGATTATACACAGGTAATGGCAGGAAATAAAACGCTTACACCTGATGTGGACGGTATTTATACTGTATCTGCAGCAGATGGCACACGGACAATAACATTGACGGATAATGAAGGATATAGCATTTATCTGTCTGTTACCGTAAATGCGAATCATACAATGGATAACAGCGACTGTACGAAAGAATCAATATGCTCTGTCTGCGGGAAAATATTTCTGGCACAGGCAAATCATAAGTTCAGCGACACATGGACAAAAGACGATACTTATCATTGGAAAGTGTGTGAGAATGACGGCTGTACGGTAACAACAACAAAGACAAAACATAGTGGTACAGATGATGGTGATTGTACAACACCTGTAATTTGTGAATGTGGTGAGATTGTTACAGCAGCAAAGGCAGAACATATATACGGTGAATGGAAGTCAAATGGTAACGGCACACATACCCACAAATGTACAACGGCAGGCTGTACTATAGAAGAAACAGAAAGCTGTGTAGGAGGAACGGCAACATGTAAAAAGAGAGCCGTCTGCACGGATTGTAATGCTGAATATGGTACTTTAAATCCTGCAAACCACAGTGGAAATCAGGTATGGGTACAGACAGAAAAAACTCATCAGAAAAAATATGACTGTTGTGGTGCTGAGGTAACTAATATAGAAGATCATATCTGGGATAATGGACACTGCACGGTATGTGGATATGATTGTATTCATAAAGGCGGAAAAGCAACATGTACGCAGAAAGCGGTTTGCGATACCTGCCATAGTAAATATGGAGAAATAAATGCAGACAATCATACAGGAACAGAAAAGTGGACACAGACAGCAACAACACATGAAAAGAAATATGATTGCTGTGGTAAAGTGACGATAGCACAAGAAAATCATAAGTGGAAAGACGGTGCTTGTGAAACATGTGGTTATGTATGCGTACACAGCGGCGGAGAAGCAACATGTACAAAGGGTGCGGTTTGCAAAACCTGCGGCAGGGAGTATACAGATAAAGATATGGCAAATCACAGTGGAAAGGTAGTATGGGTACAGACAGAAAAAACTCATAAGCAGGCATATGATTGCTGTGATAAGGAAGTATCGACAAGTGAAGCACATGGTTGGAAAAACGGTGTATGCACGGTTTGTGATTATCAGTGTAAACATGCAGGCGGAAGTGCAACATGTGTGAAGAAAGCGGTGTGTACAATCTGCAGTGAAGAATATGGCACTTACAATATGAGTATACATGAAGGCTTGAAGTCAGTAGCGGCAAAGGCGGCTACCAGGACAGATGAAGGAAATATTGAATACTGGTATTGTAAAGATTGTGACAGATATTACATCAAGCAGGATGGGCTTGTAGAAATTGAAAAATCACAGACTGTGGTTGCAAAGATTACAGATACAACATCATCGGACGATACGGGTAAAGGCGGTAAGACAGAGACAGTAAAAGAACAGACGCCTGATACAGGAGATAATAAACGTGTATTTGCATGGCTTCTTATGTTTATAATAGGAGGGGTGGCAGCAGGATTAACGATTAAAGGTAAAAAGACAGAAAATTAATATTTAAAAATGCCGGAATTTTGTTCCTTGTGTGGGGCGAGATTCCGGTTTTTACATGTTTTGGTTTTATTTATTGGATTTTTATAATTTTTTATATATTGATAGTTAAATGTTTGACATAATAACAGTTTCTTAATATAATATTAAGAATATGATGCTTTTTGCATTAAATATTTAAGAAAGAGAGAAAAATTATGAACGAAAAACAAGAGTTCAAGCCGTATATTCCGGCTGATAAGGTGATGCCTGAACTTACAGTTACATCTGTAATTATCGGTATCTTATTAGCCGTATTATTTGGCGGTGCCAACGCATACTTAGGTCTGCGTGTTGGTATGACCGTTTCGGCTTCTATTCCTGCAGCCGTTATCTCTATGGGAATTATCCGCTTTATTTTAAGAAGAGATTCTATTTTAGAGAACAACATGGTTCAGACAATCGGTTCTGCAGGTGAATCTGTTGCGGCAGGTGCAATCTTTACACTTCCTGCATTATTTATGTGGGCTCAGGAGGGCGGCACATCTATGCCTTCTTTGATAGAGATAGCACTTATTGCATTAATTGGTGGTTTCCTCGGAGTATTATTCATGATTCCACTTCGTAGTGCATTAATTGTTCAGGAGCATGGGGTGTTACCTTATCCTGAAGGACAGGCATGTGCTGAGGTATTAGTTGCCGGAGAAGAAGGCGGTGCTAAGGCAAGTACAGTATTTGCGGGTCTTGGTATTGCAGCTGTTTATAAGTTTATCGCTGATGGACTTAAAGTATTCCCTAGCGAGGTTGATTTTACTATCAAACCATACAAGGGTTCGGCTGTTGGTGCAGATGTACTGCCAGCACTCCTCGGTGTCGGTTATATCTGTGGACCTAAGGTATCTTCATACCTCTTGGCAGGTGGTTCCGTAGCGTGGTTTATGATTATGCCGTTAATCGCTTTGTTCGGTGGAGACAACATTATCGGACCTGCTACAATTCCAATATCACAGATGGGTCCATCACAGATATGGTCTAATTATGTGCGTTATATCGGTGCAGGTGCGGTTGCTGCCGGCGGTATTATAAGCTTAATCAAGTCATTACCGCTTATTGTAAAAACATTTAAGCAGGCAATGAAAGGCTATGGCAAGAAAGCAGACGGTGAGGAGACAAGATCAACTAAGGATCTTCCTATGACTTTGGTTGTATTGGGTATTGGCGTGCTTGCAATTATCATGTGGTTAATCCCGGCGATTCCTGTTAATCTTCTCAGTGCGATTATTATTATTATTTTTGGTTTCTTCTTTGCAACTGTATCATCACGTATGGTTGGTTTAGTAGGAAGCTCAAATAACCCTGTATCAGGTATGGCTATTGCGACACTTCTTATTTCGTCAGCAATTCTTAAAGCTACAGGTACAATAGGTATGAATGGCATGGTAGCCGCTATAAGTATCGGCTCTGTAATTTGTATTATCGCAGCTATTGCAGGTGATACATCACAGGATTTGAAGACAGGCTATATAGTAGGTGCAACACCTTATAAGCAGCAGATTGGTGAGCTTATCGGTGTGGCTGTATCTGCTGTTACAGTAGGCGGAGTTCTTTATTTGCTTAATGCAGCATGGGGATACGGTTCTACAGAATTACCTGCACCACAGGCTACTCTTATGAAAATGGTAGTTGAAGGTGTTATGGGAAACAGCCTTCCGTGGGCACTTGTATTTGCAGGTGTAGCCATTGCTATAGTTGTTGAAATTCTTCAGATTCCTGTACTTCCTTTTGCAGTAGGTCTTTACCTTCCGATTTATTTAAGTACACCGATTATGGCAGGTGGACTTGTAAGACTTTACTTCGATAAGAAGAAAGGTCTTTCAGAGGAAGAACGTAAAGCTAAGGTTAATCAGGGAATCCTTTACTCATCAGGTCTTATTGCAGGTGAAGGTCTCGTTGGTATTCTTTTAGCTGTATTTGCTATTATTCCTGTAGGAACAGCAACTCTCGGAGATGCTATCAATTTATCAAAGGTTATTAATCTTGGTAACATTGGAGGCCTTGTATTCTTCGCGGCACTTATTGCAACATTAATAGCATTTATTAATAAAAAAGAAAAAAAGACAAATTAAAAAAAATGTGTTATAATAAATCTGTTGGTTTTTATGCCGACAGATTTATTATTTTTACGAAAAATTCTGCTTTTTTGATAAAGAGTTTTATTTAAGGAGGTTTCATGGCTAAGCAAAAGGAGAATTACTTAGACTATGTTCCAAAGCATAATTCGTTGTTCGAATGCAGGGAAAACAAAAAAGGTCATGTAGAAGTCAAAGTACACAATAAGGGGATTTTTAACAGAATAGCGCAGCTTATTGCACGAAAGCCCAGATATAGTTACATCGAACTAGATGATTTCGGTACATTTGTATGGCATAGCATAGATGGTGTAAGAAGTATTTATGATATAGGACAGCTTGTGAAAGAGCATTTTGGAGATAAAGCGGAGCCGCTGTATGAGAGATTGTGTTATTTTATAAAGCTGCTTCATAAGAATCAGTTTATTGTATATATGAACAAGATAAATAAGTAGCTAAATAGGCAAATAAATAAGCAGATAAACAAATGAATAAAATAGATTTGTAGATTATAAATATTTTAAAGGAGACAGTGTTATGAGAGTATTATCTGAATTAGAACCTAAAAATGTATTTTCTTTTTTTGAGGATATATGTAATATCCCACATCCATCATATAAGGAAGAAAAAATCAGCAATTATCTTGTTGATTTCGCTAAGGAAAGAAAGCTTGAATATTATCAGGATTCACTTAACAATGTAATCATAATAAAGGAAGCCTCAAAGGGTTATGAGGATGCAGCACCTATAATACTTCAGGGACATATGGATATGGTATGCGAGAAGACACCTGATTGTGATAAGAATATGGATGAGGATGGACTGGATCTTGAGGTAAATGGTGATTTCATATCTGCTAAGGGAACAACGCTTGGTGGTGATGATGGAATAGCTGTTGCCTATGCACTTGCAATACTTGATGACGACAGTATCGCACATCCACGTCTTGAGTTCGTGTGTACAGTATCTGAGGAAGTAGGCATGGAAGGTGCTTCTTCCATAGATGTATCTATGTTAAAGGGCAAAAAGCTTCTTAATATGGATAGTGAAGAAGAAGGAATCATGCTTGCAAGCTGTGCAGGTGGCTGCAGTAGCAGAGTTACACTAAAGCTTGATAAAAATAAGGTTACTGGAACAAAGCTTAGTATTACTTTATCAGGACTGACAGGAGGCCATTCAGGTGTTGAAATAGATAAAGGCAGAGGTAATGCGAATGTTCTTATGTCAAGAATATTAAGGGATGTTATCACAGACAATAATGTATATCTTGCAGCGTTTAACGGTGGAAGAAAGGATAACGCTATTCCAAGAGAATGTATGGCTGAGATTATTGTAGCAGCAGACAAGACAGCAGAGGTTAAAGCAGCTATTGAGAATGCAGCAAAAGAGATAAAAGAAGAGTTTGCTACATCTGATGCAGACTTAAAGTGTGTTGTAGATATATCAGAGGGCTGCAGCACAGAGGCAGTAACATATGAAGATAGCATAAGGGCAATTTCACTTATACAGGCATTACCTAACGGAATAATGAGAATGAGCCAGGATATAGAAAATCTTGTGGAAACTTCGCTTAATCTTGGTGTGATTTCACTAGATGAATCAGGTATATGTCTTAGATTCTCACTTAGAAGTTCTGTAGGGGCTGCTTTAAAGAATCTTAAGAGCAAGATCAAATTCATTAGTGAAGCATTCAGGGCAAATGCTGAATTTACAGGTGAATATCCAGCATGGGAATATAAGAAGAATTCTAAGCTGCGTGATGACATGGTAAGGATATTTGAACAGATGTATGGTAAAAAGCCAACTATCGAGGCTATTCATGCAGGTGTTGAATGTGGTATACTTGCAGGCAAAATAGAAGGACTTGACTGCATATCAATGGGACCTGATATTTTTGATATTCATACAACTGAGGAACACTTAAGCATATCTTCAACTAAGAGAATGTATGAATATATACTTAACGTAATAGCTTGTAAATAATAATACAATAATGAAGCACATTGAAGCAGGGTGAGTCTATGTATTAAATATTAATAGTTGAGGATGACAGGATTATAGCTGATAATGTATGTGAACAGTTATTAAAATGGGGATATGATGTTAAAATAGCAGATGATAACACGTTGACTGTTAATGTTACAAGATTAAGGAAAAAGCTTGAACAGGCGGGGCTCATAGATTATATAAAGACTAAAAAGGGACCGGAATACAGGCAGATATAAAGACAATGACAGCTAATCGTGTATATGCGATGAGTGCAATCACAGCCCTGACTGCACAGAACACTACTGGTGTAACAGATATAATGGAGGTATCTCCTAAGTTTTTAGCAGAGCAGCTGGATGGTATATTTACAGATATATATCCGGATGCTGTCAAGACAGGAATGGTTGCTTCAGGTGAACTGATTCAGGTAATAGCAGATAAGCTTACAGAGTATAAAGCAGGAAATATAGTTGTTGATCCAGTTATGGTGGCGACAAGTGGTGCAAGATTTATAAGTGAAGATGCTATCAGCATATTAAAGAGCAGATTATTACCACTTGCAACAGTTATTACTAGAACATTCCACGACAGAATGTAATCATACGAATAGTATAATTGCTTGAAATTAGAATGCAGTATTTAAGCGGTTTGGCAAAAAATGTATATACTAATACTTAATGTAAATTGGTGTAAACTAGTACAGTTTGGTTTTTAATCTGAACCAAAACTGAACCAAACTGCTTAAAAAACTGAACCAGATAAAAGTGGCTTTAAGTTGCTTGTTTACTGGTGATAAGTTACATTAAGTTATAACAAAAAATGAAAAAGCCACCTGTATTCAAAAAATGCAGTACAATCTGAGACGATTGTACTGCATTTTTGAATTTGTGTGAGCAATGAGCCAAAATCTGCGCTTGTATGAGAATTTGACGACTGTGTAATGATTAATTTTTATCTAAGCTTGTCATTTATAAGCATAAGTCTTGTAAGTGTAGATTCATAATTAGTTTCTGTTTTTTCAATTAATATATTGTCTTTTTTGTAATCTACAGCGTATTCTTTTAAACAATTATTGATTTCTGTATTCTTAAAAGAAATACATACTTTATCATTATCAATATCCCAATCAATATCAGTAGCTATATTCATTTTATTAACAAGAGATATAATATCGTTTACAGATTTTACCTCTATGTCTAAAAATTCAAATACACTTACTTCTAACGCTTCTGCAATTTTAGAAAGCTGTTCTAGTTTAGGATTTCTATTATCAGTTTCATATTTCTTTAATGTTGATAAATTTATTCCACTTTTTTCACTTAATTGCTCCATAGTAAGTTTTCGAGCTTTTCTATATTTTTTTATTGTTCTAGCTAGATTTGATCTTTCTATATCTTCCATTGAATAACCTCCACAAATAAAAACATTAAATACATATTATATGATAGCACATAAGAACACAAAAAGGAACTTTTTCTTCTGGTAAAAATCCGGTGTAGTTCCTGACAAATATCAGTCATAGCTTACGTGATGAGAATTGATGGATCGAGAGATGAAGGTGCATAGCGAGCAGGGAAAGATATATGGCGGATGGATAATAAACCACAAAGGGTGTCAAAGTCCTTATCCTCAGAAGGCAAAAGAGGAGATTATGCTGATTAATAATTAGTGTATCGTGAACGCATATGCGACTAGATGGTAGTTCCGAGTATGCGGGCGTAATGGGGATTCATAGGAATCACGCATACATACATCTTTGTATATATTTCACAGATATATATTAAGATAAGAGTTCTAATTCATAGGTACTTCTTACATATAAGAACCACAATGCTTGCAAACTCAGAGTTTGTGGCACTTTTAAAGCAGGCGAATACGGACAGTTCCAAGATGGCAGAGGTTATCGGAGTATCAGAGGCACAGCTTAGATTTGTAACCAATACCGCATCGGGAATGGGACTTATCAAGTGTGGCTCGGTGGTGATTCCGTTTGATAATCAGATTAGTAAGGATACAGATTTGTACAGGCTGTATAATACCAACATTCATGAGAAGATTGCGGAACAGAAGAAAAAAGAAGCAATGCTGCAGTGATAACAGATGAATTTTTATAGAATCTATAGTATAATCAAGAGGTCGGATGAATATCCGACCTTGATGATAATAAATTAGATATTCCCTATTTTAAAGAAAAAAGCATATAAGATTCGATATGAAAAATAAATAAGGAAGCAGTTCTAAAATGTATCATTTGTACCGGAGAACATGTGGCTGGATTTTAAGATATGCATATCGTACACTTTGACGAGAATTTGTTGATTGGGGATGCAGCGGACCTGGATGCATTTATATAAATGTATGGTGTGGAAGCAATTTCCATGGAATATTTGTAATTATTAGGGAAAAGAAAATTTGAAGTTGGTGAAGAGTCGGATGTATTTAAATGATAAAAGCGGTGTTTATAGATTTTTATGGTACTGTTGTACATGAGGATGGAGAAGTAATTAAACAGGTATCACAAGAAATATATAGTACAGGGAAAGTGACTGATAAATCAGAGATAGGTACATACTGGTGGAATGAATTTCAAAAAGCATTTAATTCAGCCTATGAGGATAGTTTTGAAACACAGCGAAAATTAGAATATGAGTCATTGAAGAAAACAATAGAGTATTTCAATTCAACGGCTAATGCAAAAGAATTAAGTGATTTGATGTTTGCACATTGGATAAAGCCACCTATTTTTGAGGAATCCAAACAGTTTTTTGAAATGTGTCCAGTACCAATTTATGTTGTATCTAACATAGATAGAGATGATGTTTTAAAAGCGATAGAATATCATGGATTAAAGCCTAATGGAATATTTACAAGTGAAGATGCTAAATCATACAAACCAAGAAAAGAACTTTTTCAGTTTGCACTAAATAGTACAGGCTTGTCTGCTGAACAAGTGGTACATATTGGTGATTCGTTGAGTAGTGATATTAAAGGAGCTTCGGCAGTTGGAATAAATGCAATATGGATAAATCGCAGTAAAAGGGAAATTCCGAACGGAGTTACTGCCGTTGAAAATTTATTAGAGGTATATAATACAGATTATTTTAATTGAGATTTATACTATTAAATCAGTAAGTATAAATAAATGAAACTTTCAGTTTGTAGGGATGATAAAAATTCCTATTTCTCGAGTCAAAGGTTTGGTGATTAATATGAATGTAGGAAACAGATTGTTGCT
>ERZ836939.4048-NODE-4048-length-11514-cov-3.160834_pt1 | contig 11514 bp, 8 predicted proteins | sample MGYA00519912_ERZ836939 | MGnify/ENA primary metagenome ERZ836939 (study PRJEB31850, sample SAMEA3708810) | human gut metagenome | biome: human gut; feature: human-associated habitat; material: faeces | place: China | collected 2014 ... | reverse complement strand
AATATATACGGAAAAGCTGAGGGGACAGGCAGCAGCTGAGTTTGGCAGGCTTAATAAACAGTACAAGCAAATCTTGAAAAATACCTAGGCAGGAAGTATAATTAAACTAAATTAGTATTATATTATTTTGTGGACTTTACTTAAAAAAGTAAAGAAATGGAGGTTATATATGGGACAGGTAAAATTTGATTATTCTAAGACAGCAGGTTATGTACATGAACATGAAGTTGAATCAATGAAAGCACTTACGGAGAGTGCAAGACAGCTTCTTCTTTCTAAGAGTGGTGCAGGTAATGACTATCTCGGATGGATTGACCTTCCTGTTGATTATAATAAGGAAGAGTTTGCACGTATTAAGAAGGCAGCAGAAAAGATTAAGTCAGATTCAGATGTGCTTGTAGTAATTGGTATTGGTGGTTCTTATCTCGGTGCGAGAGCTGCAATTGAATTTCTTGGACATAATTTCTTTAATTCAGTTTCTAAGGATTTAAGGAAAGCACCGGAGATTTATTTTGTAGGTAATTCAATAAGTTCAAATTATCTTGCTGGGCTTGTTGATGTAATAGGTGACAGGGATTTTTCTGTAAATATTATTTCAAAGTCAGGAACTACAACTGAGCCGGCTATTGCATTCAGAGTGTTTAAGAAAATGCTTGAAGAAAAGTATGGAAAAGACGGGGCTGCAAAGAGGATTTACGCTACAACTGACAAGGCTAAAGGAGCATTAAAGAAGCTTGCTGACGCAGAAGGTTATGAAGAATTTGTTGTACCTGATGATGTAGGCGGACGTTTTTCTGTTCTTACAGCAGTAGGACTTCTTTCAATTGCAGTAAGCGGTGTTGATATAGACGAACTTATGGCAGGAGCAGCATCAGCAAGAAAACGCTGCATTGAGAATGATTTTGACAATAACGATGCAATGCAATATGCAGCACTCAGAAATATTATGTTAAGAAAAGGCAAATCAGTAGAAATTCTTTGTGATTATGAGCCAAGTCTTCATTATACACTTGAGTGGTGGAAGCAGCTTATGGGTGAGTCAGAAGGCAAGGATAACAAGGGATTGTTCCCGGCAAGTGTTGATTTGACAACAGATTTACATTCTATGGGACAGTTTATACAGGATGGTTCAAGAATTATGTTCGAGACTGTTCTTAATGTTGAGAAGACATCAAGAGAAATTGTTATTGAAAAAGAAGATGAAGACCTTGATGGACTTAATTACCTTGCAGGAAAGACGATGGATTTTGTAAATAAATGTGCCATGAATGGTACAATTCTTGCACATACAGATGGTAATACACCAAATTTAAGAGTTGATATTCCTGAGCAGACACCATTCTATCTCGGCGAATTATTTCTTTGAATTTGCATGTGGACTTTCAGGTTACATGCTCGGTGTTAATCCGTTTAATCAGCCTGGTGTTGAAAGCTATAAGAAGAATATGTTTGCACTTCTTGGAAAGCCGGGGTATGAAGCAGAAGGAGAAGAACTCCGTAAGAGAATTTAATTTTAACAATTAACAATAAGAGGAATTTATCATGAAAATTTTAATGCTTGATACAATTACATATGGTGATGATATTTCGCTTGATAAGTTTAAAACACTCGGTGAAGTTATAACATACCGGACAAGTACGCAGGAGGAAGCGTTACAGCGTATTAAGGAAACACAGCCTGATGTGGTTGTGACTAATAAAGTTGTGATTACAAAGGAATTGTTTGAAGCATCACCAAATATAAAGATGGTTGCTGAGACTGCAACAGGATATAATAATATTGACATTGAATATGCAAAGGCTCACCAAATAAGGGTTGCTAATGTTGCAGGATATTCAACGGAATCAGTTGTGCAGCATACATTCGCACTTTTATTTTATGTATACGAAAAATTAAGATATTACGATGAATATGTAAAATCCGGAGAGTATGTCAAAAGTCCGTGTTTTACACATTTTGACAAAGTATTTAATGAACTCAGTGGAAAGACATGGGGGATTGCCGGACTTGGAAGCATAGGAAGAAGAGTCGCAGATGTAGCCAAAGCGTTTGGATGCAGGGTGGTATATTTTTCAGCAAGCGGACATACATATGAGACTGAATTTAAGAGAGTTTCCTTTGATGAACTTCTTGAAAATTCAGATATTATATCAATACATGCACCACTTAATGATAAAACAAATAATCTTTTTGATGATGCAGCATTTGCAAAGATGAAAAAGAATGCTGTTCTTCTGAATCTCGGCAGAGGCCCTATTGTAAATAATGCAGCTTTAACAAAAGCATTAAAAGAGAATATAATTGCCGGTGCGGGTCTTGATGTTATCGACAAAGAGCCGATTGCAGCAGATAATCCTCTTCTTGAGATACAGGACAGCAGCAAGCTTATTATTACACCTCATATTGCATGGGCAACTTATGAAGCACGCGTTCGTCTGATGGACGAGGTATATGAAAATATTAAAGCATTTGAGGCAGGAGAAAGCCGTAATGCAGTAGTATAAAATTTACGGGACAAAACATGTGAAAGTGTTTTGTCCCGTTTTTTATTACAAAGGTGATTTCGCCCCGGTTGAGTTGAGACAAGTTTGATTAAAAATTGTTATTGAGCAATTCTTATGATATATTGTAATTATATCACAAAAATAATCAACACAATGTTAAGAAAACAGGAGATTCGTATGAAAGAACAGGAAGAAAAGAAGAAAGGAAATCTGTGGCTTACGGTGGCAACATTTATTGTAAATAAGCGTAAAGCCATAGAGATTCTTTTTGTGCTGGCAATTATTTACAGTGTGCTGTGTATTAATAAGGTACAGGTCAATCAGGATATAACATCTTATCTGCCGGCTGACAGTGAGACAAGACAAGGCCTGTCTATAATGGATGAACAGTTTATGACATATGGAAGTGCAAAGGTTATGCTTGCAAATGTCACGTTTAATCAGGCGGATTCGCTTGTCGATAGTCTTGAAAATGTGGACGGTGTCAAGGAAGTTGCATTTGATGATTCATCTGACCATTTTAAGGGGACTAATGCATTATTTGACATTACTTTCAGTGGGACATCGGATGAACAGGTAAGTAAGGACGCATTGAATTCTGTCAAGGATATATTGGCGGATTATGATGTTTATGTTTCAACTGAAGTTGGTTCAGAAGAGTCAAGTGCCGAATCACTTGCGAAGGATATGAATATAATTCTTGTGCTTGCTGTAGTTGTCATTGTTGCTGTGCTTTTGCTTTCAACTAAGGCATATCTGCAGATACCGGTACTTTTGATTACATTTGGGGTAGCGGCTATTCTTAATATGGGAACTAACTACTGGTTTGGAACGATTTCATCAATCACTAATTCTATTGCGGTTGTATTGCAGCTGGCACTGGCTATTGACTATGCTATTATTCTGTGCGACAGATTTATGGAAGAGCATGAGACGCTTGATGCTGAAGAGGCTGTAAAGGTAGCACTTTCAAAGGCTATTCCGGAAATAAGTTCGTCATCACTTACTACTATTTCAGGTATGGTTGCAATGATGTTCATGCAGTTCAGACTTGGATATGATATGGGTATAATTCTTGTAAAGGCGATTATTTTAAGTCTTATTTCGGTATTTTTCCTTATGCCGGGGGTGCTTTTAATTTTTGCAAAAGGAATTGATAAGACGCATCACAAATGTTATGTTCCAAAGATTACTATTGTTGGTAAGTTTGCCAATAAGACAAAATATATTATACCTCCGCTTTTTATAATATGTCTTGTATTTGCATTTATGAAATCAAATAACTGTCAGTATATTTATGATACAAGTTCGATTGTAAGTGCAAAAAAGAGCGAATCAAAGATTGCACAGGAGACAATAGAAGAAACTTTTGGTGCAAGTAACCAGCTTGTAGTAATGGTACCTAAGGGTGATTATGAATCTGAGCATAAAGTTGTAAAAAAACTTCAGAATCTTGATTACGTGACATCTGCACTGGCTCTTTCCAATGTTTCAATAAATGATGAGTATGTACTTACAGATAAATTAAGTCCAAGACAGTTTTCGGAACTTGTGGGAATTGACAGGGAAGTTGTTGAAGTTTTATATATGGCATATGCATATAATCAGGAGCAGTACGGGCCGGTTGTAACAGGAATTGATGATTACGATGTTCCGATTATTGATATGTTTCTGTTCTTATATGACCAATATAAGGAAGGTTATGTGACTCTTGACAGCAATCTGGATGAAAAGCTTACAACTTTATATGACACACTTCATGATGCACAGCTCCAGCTTCAGGGTTCGGATTATTCGCGGCTTGTTCTTAATATTTCGCTTCCTGTTGAAGGTCAGGAGACATATGATGCACTGGAGGAAATTCGAGGAATCGCTGCACAATATTATTTAAAAGACAGTGTTATTCTTGTAGGCAATTCAACGAGTGACCATGACCTTGAGTCATCATTTGCGTCAGATAATATTATAATAAGCGTGCTGACAGCGTTATTTGTTATGATAATATTGTTCTTTACATTCCAGTCGGCAGGTCTTCCTGTACTTCTCGTACTTACAATTCAGGGAAGTATATGGATAAACTTCGCAGTTCCGTCAATTGAGGGGCAGACTGTATTTTTCATAGCATATCTGATTGTATCAGCAATTCAGATGGGTGCTACAATTGATTATGCGATAGTTATATCTAACAGATACCTACAACTTAAACAGCAGATGCCGCTTAAAGAAGCCATAACCGAGACGCTTAACCAGTCATTTCCGACAATATTTACATCAGGTTCAATACTTACATGTGCCGGTTTTCTGATTGGTGAAATTGCATCAGATGCCACAGTTGCTTCAATTGGTGTGGCACTTGGACGAGGAACTTTAATCTCAATAATTCTTGTATTATTTGTACTGCCTCAAATACTTCTTATGGGAGACATTATTATAGAAAAGACAGCACTTACAATGAATATTACAAGACCACAGAGAGAAGTTGCAGGAAGAGTAAGAGTAACGGGACATGTACGTGGATATGTACAAGGTGAAATTGATGCTGATATACAGGGTACATTCCAGGGACAGATGAAAGTGTCTGTAGACTCTGTGATTCCAGGAAGGCAGGGTCAGATTGAGCAGAATGATTTGGATTCTCAACAGATATCAGAAGATGATGATATTGCAGACAATAAAGCACAGGAAGGAGATGAGGAGTCATGACAATGAAAAAATATTTAAAGAAAAGGATAATACCGGCAGGACTTTCTCTAATCCTTATTATAATGACAGTAATAAGCATCATGCCGATTAATGTGTCAGCTGAAGATTCTTTGAATGTTATTGAGATTTCAAGAGTAAATGAACTTATTGAATTTGCCAATAAATGCAAATATGACAGTTATAGCAAAGACAAGATTGTGAAACTGACTGCCGATATAGATGTTTCGGGCTCAGATTTTAAAGGAATATCATATTTTGCCGGAACATTTGATGGCGGTTCTCATATAATAAGTGGTTTTAATGTTGATTATAAAGGTTCGGATTTTGGCTTTTTCCGTTATATAGCAGAGAGTGGTTTTATTACTAATCTTAATATTTCAGGAAGTATTAATGCTACCGGAAGTCAGGAAAATATAGGCGGAATAGCAGGTGTAAACAAAGGGGTAATAAATGAAAGCTCATTTTCGGGTAAAGTAAATGCATCTACTGCAACAGGTGCAATTGCAGGCTATAATCATGAAAATGCCAAAATAGTGAGCTGTACCAGTGATGCTGATATTTTAGCAACAAATCAGACAGGCGGAATAGCCGGAGTTAATGATGGACTTATAAGCAGCTGTACATCAAAGAGCCGTGTTAATACGCAGGAACTGGATACAACACTTGACATAGGTGGTGTTGATGTAGGAACTCTCAATCTTACGCAGAATGTCATAGACCGTAATGATATGGGTGGAATAGCCGGTGAGTCAACAGGAATAATATCGGATTGTGTTAATTATGGTAAGATTGGATTTGCACATACAGGGTATAATGTCGGTGGAATAGCCGGAAAACAGAGCGGTAAAGTTATAACATGTTCTAATGAAGGTGAAATCTATGGAAGAAAAGATGTCGGTGGAATTGTCGGACAGGCAGAACCGGATATTGAGTCTGAGTATCTGAATGACCGTGTTGATGATGTGCAGAGTTCAATAGATATTATTAACAGTACATTAAATAACATGTCATCATCGATGAATAATGCTTCATCTGATGTTAAGTCTTATACAGAAAATATTATTGACCAGTATAAAGAACTGCTTGATAAGTTACAGGATAAGCTTAATGGAAATAACGATAACGATGAAAAAATAGAAGATTTTGTTGATGATATTTCAAAAGATATTGAAAACAGCACTGTTGCAGATGATATACATGGCCTTGCGGACACAGTTGACAGTGAAATAAGAACAATTGCAGATAGTATTGAAAGAATCTCTGCACAGATTAAAAATATTGGTAATACAGTAACAGAAACAATGGATGTTGTGACAAGTGATGATAACTATATAGAAGATATATCATCTGCTGACAGTGCACAAAATTCAGATGGTGTTATTGCAAAGTCAGTAAACAGGGGAGCAGTGCATGGAGATATTAATGCCGGAGGAATAGCCGGAACAATGAACGTTGAATATGATGTTGATCCAGAGTATGATCTTGACATAACTGAGACTACAAATGTAAGGCTTCGTTCAACTGTCAGTGATGTTGTAATATACTGTATTAATTATGGTGAGGTTAATTCAAAAAAAGACTGTGCCGGAGGAATTGTCGGATTACAGGAACTTGGACTTGTATATGGAAGCGAGGGTTATGGAACAGTAAAGTCGGAGACGGGTAACTATGCCGGAGGAATAGCCGGTAACAGTGCAAGTGCAATAACAGACAGTTACAGTCTTTGCAATGTGGAAAGTGAAGATTATACAGGCGGAATTTGTGGAAAAGGTTATACAATGCAAAATTGTATTTCGATTCCGGCAATTCTTGGTGATGGTGAAGCAAAGGGAAGCCTTGCAGGAATAATTGAATCTGACGGTGAAGTAAGCACAAATATATTTGTAAATGATATATATGGCGGAATTGATAATATTAATTATAGCGGTAAGGCTGACAGTGCGAGCTATGAAGCTGTTATGGCAATGGAGAATATACCTGATGGATTTCATCGTGTAACACTTGTATTCAAAGCTGATGGAAATGTTATTGATACAAAAAATATTGCATATAATGCAAATCTTGGTGTATCGGAACTTCCCTCAATTCCTGATAAGGATGGATTTTATGCACAATGGCCGGAAAATATAGTATCAAAACCAATATTGCAGAATACTGTTGTTGAAGCAGAATATCATGTGTGGATAGAAAGTGTTGCCGGTGACATTGCATCACAGAATGATAAACCGCTTTTTATTGCGGAAGGAAAATTCTATGATGATAATAAAATTACATTATCAAAATGTGATACTGATAATCTGTCAGGGGATATAGAATATTCATATGCATGGAAAATGCGAGGCACAGACGTAAAAGATAAAGGTACAAAAACATGCCATTTTTACATAAAAAATACTTCGGGAAGCAGCGAAGTATGGTATCGTGACAACGCAGATTCAGGCTGGGTTAAGGCAGATGCGAAAGAGCATGGAAGTTATATGACTGCTGAAATTCCTTACGAAGCAGATTTTGCGGTGATTCATAAAGAAAGCAGCAATATGATTTACTATATATGTGGCGGTGCTGCAGCATGTATAATTGTGCTTGCAGTAATTATTATAAAAAAACGTAAAAAAAGAAATAAGTAATGTGTGTCAGGCATAATGCAAAGTAACTTACAAGCATTAGACACTTATTCAGTGATGACAGGTGACAGAAGATATGAGAAATTACTGGGAGAATCGGAAGGAGTGAGCAATATGTGTGATGTGGCACAAAGATTAGAGGACAGAGGAACTTATAGCAAGCGGGATTGATAAAGAGACAGTAGATGTGGCGTTGACGTGTCTGTAGTTAAATAAATAAAATATAAAAATTAAGGTATCCGATATGTTGTTGTGTATTGGATACCTTTTTTGACATATAAAAAACAAAAATACAACCTTTTATTACAAAATGTTGCATTTTTGTTTACATTTATTACATCGGCTGTAAGTGATTTTCCTTAACCCCTTTTTTCTGAAAAATAAAAATTTTTTAAATTTATAATTGATATTATAAAAATGGTTTGGCAAGGGAATTTAATATGCATATATATATCATCTTTTTCGCATTGTGTGATTCCAAGATATCGTTTTGTTATATTGTATGAGGAGTGATTATAGATTGCCATGAGTAAAGCCGGCTGTGTTCCTTATTTCCATGCAAAAAATCCAAAAGTTTTTCTGAGAGAATGACAACTAATGTTTCCTGTAATATTACATTTGTCAGCTGCGGTTTTTATTATGCGGTATGCCTGAGTACGGCTCAGCGGTCTTGTGTGGTCTGTAGATTTTGTAAATATGTAATCGTTGTATTAAGGATTCTGTTTGGAAAAAAGTTTTTGAAGAGCAATAGATAAATTGTCATTTATAGGGATAATATTTATTTTTCCTGTCTTATGTTCACTTATGGTGAGCCTCTTTATGAATTTCTTGTTTTCAAAATCATAAATATTCTCCAATCATAATTTTTATAGTTCAGATGAATTATTACAAATAAAAAGTTGAAAATGCAACATTTTGTAATAAATAGTTACATTTTGAAAAGGAAACAATATTCATCTGCTGGTTGATGCACCGAGAGAGGTCAACATTGTAAGAAGTTCGGTAAAAAAAGCAGCCGGTGAAAAAGTTGATGAATATAAGAAAGAAGAGGGAACATCGCAGGAAGCACAAAAATATGGTAGTACAACACAATTTAACAGCAATGAATGCTAACAGAATGCTTGGCGTAACAACTTCAGCACAGGCTAACCAGTCTAACCAGGGCGTGCTTTCACTTCTTCAGTAATGCTATAAAAGCGTAATTACTATATTTTAAAGTGAAATAACAGGCTGTCCCACCGTTCGGTGAGGCAGCCTGTTTATTAATCTAGTCTTCTTCAATTACTTCAATTTCCATATAAGAAAAATCAATCGAATCAATAAAATTATCATGATTAAAACGTACTTTGGAATGACGCTTAAAGGTTTCAATATTTGATTCAAGCCATATAGGCTCGCTTAAATCAAACTCATAACATGCATCATGTATTCCATCAAAAATTTTTCTTGTACGATTCAAATCAGGGTTATCGTTTGCAATAACGGTATCTTTTAAAAGATGTCCGCTTTCGTCGAATAATTTACACCACAATCTGAACATAATCACATATCTACGTTAAGATGTCTTGGAAGACCGTCTACCATAATCGGTGAAAGCTCAGCCTGAATTAATGGTCTGATATAATGGATAAGATCATCTGTTACAAAATCATCTTCTGTAATCCATTCAAGAGGAACTTTCTTTTCAATATTAGCAATCTGATGAACATCATGTGTTTCTGTAATGCACATATATGGATCGTCAGAAACTCTCTTTAATACAACAACTTTGCCTGACTCACCTTCAAATGCAGCCTTAACCGCAGCACCACCAACATTGTAAGCTTCTGTAATATCTGTACGTGATGACATGTGTGAAGCACAACGCTGAAGTGTTGAAAGTTCAATAGCACGAGTCTTGATGCCAAGTTCTGAGCCAATCTTATTTGCAAGGAACTTAGCAGAACCTGCGAGCTGTTTGTGACCGAAAGCATCAACAAATTCTACGTGGTCTGAAAGTTCAAATACGTATCTGCCATCCATAACACGGATACCTTCGGATACGGCAATAACCATAGAACGACCTTTTGCAACGATAGATTTAACACGTTCCATGAAATGGTCAATATCAAATACCCTTTCAGGAAGATAAATTAAATCAACGCCTTCGCAGTCCTCACCCTTTGCAAGAGCAGCGGCAGCAGTAAGCCATCCGGCATTACGTCCCATAATCTCAACAATAGTAATAGTAGGATAGTCATATACAAGACCATCTCTGATAATTTCTTTCATTGTTGCGGCAATAAACTTTGCAGCACTACCAAATCCAGGTGTGTGGTCAGTAACGGCAAGATCATTATCAATAGTCTTTGGAACACCCATGAATTTGATGTCACTGTTGATAAGAATACCATAATCGGATAACTTCTTAATAGTATCCATTGAGTCGTTACCGCCTATGTAGAAGAAATATTTGATGTCAAGTTCATTAAGTATTTCAAATATTTTTTCATAAGTTTCTTTACCTTCACTGATTTCAGGCAATTTGTAGCGACAAGAGCCAAGATAAGAAGATGGAGTTCTCTTTAATAAGTCAATGTCAATATCAGTCTTGATTTTTTCAGATAAATCAACATACTGACGATCAAGAAGACCTTTGATGCCATGACGCATACCATAAACCTTCTTAGCACCTCTGTCTTTAGCAGTCTTGAATACACCTGCAAGACTTGAATTAATTACCGCTGTTGGGCCGCCTGACTGACCAACAATAACATTTCCAACCATAAAATCCTCCTTTATTTATCCGCTGTGCGGAACATACCCGTGTAATCCGGACAAAAAAATACCCTCTATAAAACATACGCCCGGACATTATAGAATATAATATTACTGCACGAAGTATTCTAAAAAGATTTTACCATATTTTTATAAAAGGTACAAGCATGACTTTTTCGCCGTCAGGTGTTATGATATAGTTAGTAATAAATAACCCGGAGGGTTTAATAATATGCAGACAAAAGTAAGCAATAATAGTAAAAGATATATATATAGAAAAAATGCACTTGGAAGAGATAAATCTGTTATGGGACAGATGACGGGTGCTGTAAAAAACTATATAAAACAAAAAAATGAACAGAGACGATTAACGGCAAAAGAATACAGAAAGACTGTAAGACCAATTGCGACAAAACCGGTTGTTCAGAGTATGAAGAAGTTTAATCATCACAGTCAGACAAGCTGCTTTAAACATTCTGTCCATGTGTCGTATATGAACTACATAGTATGTAAAAAACTTGGATTGGACGATAATGCGGCAGCAAAAGCAGGACTTTTGCACGATTTGTTTCTTTATGACTGGCATGGGCACAAACCTGAAAAAGGAGAACGCATGCATGGATTTGAACATCCGAATAAAGCCTTGAAAAATGCACATGATAACTTTTCCCTTACAAAAAAAGAAGGAGATATGATTACCAAGCATATGTTCCCGCTCACACTGACACCGCCATCATATAAAGAAACATATGTAATAGTTATGACAGATAAACTGTGCAGTGTTGGAGAAGTCCTTGATAAGTATTTCAGAAAAAAATACAAAAATAAAAAGACAAATAAAATAAATTGATAGAAATTATAATTTGTGTTAGTATATAAAATACAATATAAAATATTTTCTGAGGAGGAAGAAAATTATGAGTTT
>ERZ836939.4041-NODE-4041-length-11525-cov-8.549608_pt1 | contig 11525 bp, 7 predicted proteins | sample MGYA00519912_ERZ836939 | MGnify/ENA primary metagenome ERZ836939 (study PRJEB31850, sample SAMEA3708810) | human gut metagenome | biome: human gut; feature: human-associated habitat; material: faeces | place: China | collected 2014 ... | reverse complement strand
CAAGTAGCCGGCTTCTTCTTCCTTAAAGGTCACGCAGAACACGTTTTCGGGGATGGTGCCGTCCTCAGAGTTGATATCAAAGCCGTTCACATCAACTGCGATGAAGTGAACATCAGGATACTCGGTGGCAGCCCAAGCCAGAGCAGGACCATACAGGTAACCAACGCATACGATGGTGTTTGCGCCCTCGGCGACAGCCTGACGGATCAGGGTCTCGCGGTCTTCATCGCTGGCGTCCTCGCCGGAAGGCAGGTAGTAGTTGTACTCGATGCCGTTCTCATCGCCGTAGCCCTTAACAGCTTCCCAGCAGCCCTGGTTGAAGCTTTCATCGTCCAGGGTGCCAACATCGCAGCACTGGGCAATGCCGGTGATGTTGTCAGAACCGGTTGCTTCAGCAGTAGCAGCGGAATCGCTGGTAGCCTCGGTAGAAGCAGCAGCGCTGGAAGAAGTGGTGCTGCTGGCAGAGCTGCCGCAAGCAGCCAAAGAGAGTGCCATGCAGGCAGCCATGGTCAAAGCAAGATACTTTTTCATGTGTGATCTCCTTATTTTTTTATCAGGGGCGCATGGTTTGCATCCCCTCGCATACATCCTATTATACCGTCTGGCAGTGCTTTTTTCAATGTGTAAAGCATTACAAAAGCATGACAATGCCCTTTGGTTCCTGTTACCGGTTCGGCTGATCCACCGTCACATTCTGGGTCTGCGGCATTGCCGTGGTATCAGAATAGCGTTCCACCTTTACAGTGCCTGCTGCCATACGCTGGTACAGCTCACGATATTCTTCGCCGGTAAAGGTCTTCAGCCGCCATTCCTGCGTGGCAAGGCCCACGGCATCCACTTCGGTGCCAAGGGTCTCGGTCTGGCCGCTGTGGTCCTGGTCCCAGTTGTTCTGCGTGCCGAACAGGTACAGTTCATTCTGCACCACGGTGCTGTAGCAGTTCACAGCGCTGGTTATCACCGAGCTACTCTGCCCGGCGCAGTCCCAGCCGGTGGCAATCACTTCGCGGCCGCTTTTCTCTGCGGCCTGTATGCAGCTGTCCGCCAGTTCCGGCGTGGCCGCCATAACCACCTGGAAGCCCTCGTTATACCAGCCGCAGACATAATCCGTCAGGTCATCATCGCTGGCCGTCATGCTGCTGTACCAGATGCGGATATACACCTGCACGCCCATGCTGTCGGCTGCGGCTTCCGCCCCCTGCACAAAGCCGGTGGCGTAACGCACGGTGCTGGGCAGCGGCTCGCCGCCAAGCACCGCCATGCTGGTGTTGCCCTCCCGCACGGCGGCATACCCGGCCAGGTAAGCAGCCTGTTCTTCACGGAAGAGAACGCAGTGCACGTTGGCGGATGTGCGGTAGTCGGTGTAATCCTCGGAATGCGGCTCATCCCCGATCATCAGGTAGTTGACTGTGGGGTAGTTATCCTGGATGTCATACAGGGCGGCGGCCATCTCGCTGCCATAACACACCACCAGTCCCGCACCGCTTTGGGCGGCGCTGTTCAGGGCTGCTTTGGCGGCATCCAGGCTGGTATCTGCCGCAGTAAACTGCTGTGCGGTATAATTAAAATTGCTGCAAAACGTCTGCACGCCGTGCCATACAGCCGCACCGGCACCGATATCCGTTCCCTCGGCACCAACTGCCAGCGCGATTGCGGCTCCAGCGCCGTCCAGCGGCTGGTTCACTTTTTCTGCCGTAAGTTCATACAAGGCATCGTCCGTCAGCACCTGTTCCTGATCCTGTGCAGCAGGTTCAGAGGAAGCGTTGCTGCCGCAGCCCGCCAGCGTCAGCCCAAAGGCCAGCGCCAACAACAGGCAAAGCAGCCGCCGGGCTGCAAAACGTTTGTTCTGGGGTAAAGACATGGGTGGAATAATCTCCTTTTATTGGGGTAAATGAGCCGCCTTAATCGGCCCCCGGCTCGATTTCAAGATTGGTCGGGCCAAAGCCGTAGGGCAGCAGGTCGCCGAGGGTCGTGACGATGTAATCGTCCTCACTCCTGGCCATGATGACGGTCAATTCGGGGCCGCCGAACTCATAGAGCGCCTGACGGCAGACACCGCACGGGCCGGTAACGAGGGTGTTCGTCTCCCCCACCTTGCTGCCGACGATGGCGATGGCGTCAAACTCGCGCACACCCTCGCTGACAGCCTTGAACAGAGCCGTGCGCTCGGCGCAGTTCGTGGGGGTGTAGCTCGCGTTCTCAATATTGCAGCCCCGGAACACCTGTCCGTTTTTGCCGCGCAGCGCCGCGCCCACGTGGAAGTGGGAGTACGGTACATAGGCGAACTTCTGCGCGGCGAACGCCTCGCGGATGAGCGCCTGAATCTCAGCCTTTTCCATGCTCACTTCTCCAGAAATGCGTCAACGCCCAGCGCGACCTTCATCATGGCGGTGAAGCTGGTCTGGCGCTGCTCGGCAGTCGTGATCTCCGGCGAAACAAAGCTGTCGGAGATCGTCAACAGGCAGGCGGCGCGCTTGCCCAGGACCCTGGCGTTGTGGAACAGCGCAAAGCTCTCCATCTCGACGGCCAGGCAGCCCTTTTCGTCGCGCAGTTTTTCCCAATAGGTCGGCTTCTCGTCGCTGGGCTGGCGGTAGAACACGTCGGAGGAATGGATGTTGCCCTCGATCAGCGGAATACCGGCAGCCTTGGCGCTGGCGCGCAGGGCATCGTTCAGCGCGGCGCTCGGCGTCTGGATGTCGTCGGTGTCGCCGCTCTGGGTCACGGCGTAGTTGCTCTCGGAGTAGGCACCCGTGGCCAGCACCACGTCAAACAGTTTTGCCTTGTCTGTGTAGGAGCCGGCGGAGCCGATGCGGATGATGTTCTCGACGCCGTACTGGGTGTACAGCTCGTAGGAATAGATGCCGATGGACGGCATGCCCATGCCGCTGCCCATCACGCTGATGGGGCGGCCCTGATAGGTGCCGGTGTAGCCGTACATGCCGCGGACGTCGGTGACAAGGCGCGGGTCCTCGAGGAAGGTCTCGGCAATGAATTTGGCGCGCAGCGGGTCGCCGGGCATCAGGACGGTCTTGGCGAAATCGCCGTTTTCAGCGCGGTTATGGGGGGTAGACATAAAAGCACTCTCCTTTATTTTGCAATATTGGTAGATACAGTATACCACACTTTCGCCGTTTGTGGTAAACTAAAAGCAAGAAATTTTGTGAAAGAGGCATTTTATCATGCAGATACCCCATCACTGCACCCTTTGCCCCCGGGCCTGCGGGGCGGACCGCGCCGCAGGGCAGCGCGGCTTTTGCGGGGCAGACAACACCCTGCGCGTGGCCCGCGCCGCCCTGCACCACTGGGAGGAGCCGTGCCTGAGCGGCGACCCGAACGCCGAAACCGGGAGCGGCACGGTGTTTTTCAGCGGCTGCACGCTGAAATGCTGCTATTGCCAGAATTACCCGATCAGTCAGGGCGAGGTCGGCAAGGCGATTTCTGTGGAGCGGCTGACCGAGATTTTTATGAATTTGCAGAACGGCGGGGCGAAAAACGTAAACCTCGTCACGGCATCGCAGTATCTGCCGTGGGTCACTGCCGCGCTGGATGCCGCGCGGGCACAGGGCTTTTCCCTGCCCGTCGTCTACAACACGGGCGGGTATGAGACGGTGGACGCCGTCAGGGCGCTGGCCGGGTATGTGGACATCTGGCTGGCGGATTACAAGTACGCGGACGGTGCGCTGGCAGCGGAGCTTTCCGCCGCGCGGGACTACCCTGCCGTGGCGGACGCAGCGCTGCGGCAGATGCTTTTGCAGACCGGCGCACCGGTGTACGACGCGGACGGGTATTTGCAGAAGGGCGTCATTGTGCGGCATCTGGCCCTGCCCGGCCACGTGGCAGACAGCAAGGCCGTGCTGCGGCGGCTGGCAGCGCTGCGGGAGGAAACGGGCGTAGAATTCATCCCCAGCTTAATGAGCCAGTTTACACCCTTTTATAAGGCGGCAGAGCACGGCCTCGGGCGGCGCATCACGACCTATGAGTATCGGCAGGTCATCGACGAGGCTGTGCGGCTGGGACTGACCGACGGGTATATGCAGGAAAAGAGCAGTGCCCGGGAGGAGTATACACCGCCGTTTGATTTGGAGGGGGTGTAAGCTCACCCAAAAGCCTCCTCCGCTTGCGGGGGAGGTGGCCCGAAGGGCCGGAGGGAGGGTGGCCGCAGGCTGCCGCTCCCCCACCGCCTGCGGGCGGAGCCCCCTCGCAAGCGAAGGGGCCTTAGGAATTGTGAGGTTCTTCATGTTATTTTCCGTTTTCTATCTTTCCCTGTTTCTCTCCGTCGGTCTGCTGTCGGCCCGTCGCTGCTGGCCGTGCTGCCTGCACTGTTTGCGGTGGTACTGGGCTTTACACTGCCCGCCGCCGCGCTGGCGGCAGCGGCCGCGGCGGGCATCGGGGCAGCGCTTTTGTACCGCGGCACGCGGCTGCGCGGCATGGCGAAGGACCCCGACGGCGGGGCCCTGTGGGCGTGCCTGCTGCCGGTAGTGTTTATCACGCTGTATCTGCTGCACACCCACGTTCTGCATCTGGTGGACGATGCGTACCACACGGGCCAGAGCTGCTACGGCGATATGCCGATGCACCTCGGGTTCATCAAATATATCGCGCAGAGCGGTGAATTTCTGCCCCGCTATCCCCTGCTGGGCGGCACGCACCGGTTCGGCTATCCGTTTTTGTGCGAGACGGTCTCCAGCGTTTTTGTGGTGCTGGGGGCCGACCTGCGCACGGCGTATCTGCTGCCGGTGCTGCCCGCGTTTTTGTCGGTGTACGGCATGTTCTGGCAGCTGGCGCGGCGCGTGACCGACAGCGTCGGCAAGGCGTGTCTGGCGTTTTACCTGTTTTTTATGGGCAGCGGGCTTGGGTTTGTGTACTTTCTCGGCTCTGCCGACAGCTTTGCGGGCATTTTCACGGGGTTTTACACAACGCCGACGAATTTTGTGGAGAAAAACATCGAGTGGGTCAATCCGATTGTGGATCTGCTTATCCCCCAGCGGGCGACGCTGTTTGGCTGGTGCGTGCTGCTGCCCGCCGTCTATCTTCTGTGGCGGTTCTGCTATGAGGGCGAGCGCCGCCTCTGGCCGTGGCTGGCCGCGCTGGTGCTGCCCCTGCCGCTGCTGCACACCCACAGTGCGCTGGCGCTCGTGCTGCTCTGCCTCGTCGGCGGCGTCTACACACTGGCGCAGGGCCCGCGGCGAAAGACGCTGCTGCCCTGGCTGGGGCTGGCGGCGGTCTGCGGCGCGGCATGGCTGTGCCAGATGCTGCCGACGGTGCTGGCGCAGAGCCTCGACGGCCAGCACATGCTGCGGCTGCACTTCAACTGGATCAACGGTCAGGACGACGGCACGCTGCGGGACAATTATTTCTGGTTCTACATCAAAAACATCGGCCTTGTGTATCTTTTGCTGATCCCTGCGTTTCTCCGCGCCAAGCCAAAGCAGCGGTGGCTGTACGGCGGCGGGCTGGCGATCCTGGCGCTGGCGGAGTTCGTCGTGTTCCAGCCGAACAATTACGACAACAACAAACTGCTCTATGTCTGGCATATTCTGGGCTGCATTTTGGCTGCACAGCTGCTTGTGGATATTTTTGCAGAGGTGCGCGCCCTGCCCTGGCGGGCGCTGGGGCTGGCGGCATGCTGCTTTGCGGGCATGTTCGGCAGTGTGCTGACCGTAGGCCGCGAGGCGCTCAGCGACTACCGGCAGTGGAGCGCGGATGATATGGCGCTGGCGGATCACATCGACGAAAACGCCGGGAGCGACGCGCTGTTTCTGACAAGCGACAGCCATTTAACACCGGTGTTTGCGCTGGCCGGGCGGCGGATACTCTGCGGGTCGGGCAGCTATGTCTACTACCACGGCATGGACTATTCTGCCGAGTACAACGCCATGCGGGCGCTGTATGAGACGCCGGACGAGGACACGCTGGCCGCGTGGGACATCGGGTACGCCGTGTTTGACAGCAGTGTGTACGCGAAATTTGCGGCGGATGAGAGCTGGTATGCGGCAAGGTATGACGTATGGTATGAAAATGCGGCGTGCCGCGTGTATAAGATAAAGTAGCATACTCCCGCCCTCCTTCACATAGGATTTGACAGGAAATTCTATGCGAGGAGGTCAGGCTATGAAGGGCGACCCTGAGGAGCGTGCCGCGGCGGTGGGACGGTATATTGTGGAAAGCGGTGCTACCGTGCGCGCGGCGGCTGCCGTATTCGGCGTGAGCAAATCCACGATCTGGAAGGACCAGCACCGCCTGCGCCGCCAGAACCCGGGCCTTTGGGCCGAGGTGCAGGCCGTCGTACAGAGGAACAAGGCCGAGCGTCATCTGCGCGGCGGCGAGGCCACACGGCGCAAATATTTGCATACAGCATCTTGCGCGGCGCACGGCGGCACAGTATAATAGAGTAAAAAATAAAGGACGGTGTACCTATGAAACGTCAGGATTACATCAGCTGGGATGAATACTTTATGGGCATTGCCCTGCTCTCGGCCATGCGGTCCAAAGACAACAACAGCCAGGTCGGTGCCTGCATCGTCAGCCCGGAAAACAAAATTTTGTCCCTGGGTTACAACGGCATGCCCATCGGCTGCAATGACGACGATATGCCCTGGGAGCGCGAAGGCAGCGACCTTGACACAAAATATATGTATGTCTGCCACTCGGAGCTGAACGCTATCCTGAACAGCCCGAACCATGATCTGCGCGGCTCCCGGATGTATGTGACGCTTTTCCCCTGCAATGAATGTGCCAAAGCCATCATCCAGAGCGGTATCAAAGAACTGATCTATCTATCGGACAAATACCACGACACCCATGCCAGCATCGCCAGCCGCCGCATGTTCAACATGACCGGCGTCAAATACCGCGCGTATCAGCCGACGGGGCGCGAGATCAAATTGGATGTATAAGGAGCTATGAACATGAAAACCATCATTATCGGCATCGCGGGCGGCACCGGCAGCGGCAAGACCACCCTGACCGAAAAACTGCGGGACCATTTTGGTGCGAACGAGGTCAGCGTTCTCAACCACGACAGCTACTACAAGCGCCACGACGAGCTGCCCTATGAGGAGCGCTGCAAGCTCAACTACGACCACCCGGACAGCTTTGACACGCCGCTGATGGTCGCCCACCTGCGGGAGCTGCGCGCGGGTCACCCCGTACAGGTGCCGGTCTACGACTACACCATCCACAACCGCAGCGACAAGACCGTGACCGTGCAGCCCGCGCCGGTCATTATCGTGGAGGGGATCCTGATTTTTGACTCCCCCGAGCTGTGCGACTTAATGGACATGAAGGTCTTTGTGGACACCGACGCCGATGTGCGCATCCTGCGCCGCATCGTCCGCGACGTCAAGGAGCGCGGGCGCACGCTGGACAGCGTTGTCAACCAGTACCTGACCACTGTCAAACCGATGCACGAGCAGTTCGTCGAGCCGAGCAAGCGCAAGGCCGACCTGATCGTCCCTGAGGGCGGGCATAACCTGGTGGCGCTGGAGCTGCTGATCAAATGGGTGGATAATCACCTTCACGCAGTAGAGGCGGAATAAAAATAAATCCGGCGGACGCCTTTAAAAGCGTCTGCCGGATTTTTTGTTATAGCGGGTTGGTTGTAGGGGCGGATGCAAGCATCGTCCCTACAAAGCATTTTACACGTGATTTTACGCTTTCGTTTGGCTCGGATGCGGCACGGGCGGCATTTTCGTGAACAGAGCCTTCAGCGCCAGCGGCGTCGCAACGGACGAGACCACGATGAGCAGGATGACCGCCGTGAAATACACGGGGTCGACAACGCCGACCTCCAGGCCCTTCTGGGCAACGATCAGCGCGACCTCGCCGCGGGTCATCATGCCGACGCCGACCTTGAGGGAATCACCCCAGTTGAAGCGGCAGATTTTCGCGGCCAGACCGCAGCCGATGATCTTGGTCAGCAGCGCAACGATGACGAAGCAGATGCAGAACAGCAAAATCTCCGGTGTCAGGCCGCTGATGTCGGTCTTTAAGCCGATGGAGGCGAAGAACACCGGTGCAAAGATGACGTAGTTGCTGATGTCAACGCGGCGCTCCACATAGGGGGCGTCGTCCATCGCACAGAGCACGATGCCTGCAATGTACGCGCCGGTGATATCGGCAATGCCGAAGTACTGCTCGGCAATGTAGGCCATGGCAAAGCAGAACGCCATGCTGACGATGGTGATGCGCTGGGTGTGGGGGTTGCGCTTGTCAAGCCATTTCATGGCAAAGTGGATGACGACGCCGACGCCGATGGCGACAAGGAAGAACAGCACGGTCTGGATGAGCACGCCGCCGATACCGGTACCCTCACCCGAGCTGGCGCCCAGCACGCAGGTCAGCACGATGATGCCGATGACGTCATCAATGACTGCCGCGCTGACGATGGTCGTACCAAGGAAGCTTTTCAGATGGCCCAGCTCCTGCAGCGTCGCCACCGTGATGGAGACACTCGTCGCCGTCATGATGGTGCCGATGAACAGCGCACGGTAGAACTCCGGGCTGCCCACCGCCGCAAAGCCGTAGAATGCGCTATACAGCAGCGTACCGCCTACCAGCGGCACAAAGACGCCGACGCAGGCGATCAGCGTCGCAATGGGGCCTGCGCGCATCAGCTCCTTCAGGTTCGTGCCAAGACCGGTGGAGAACATCAGCAGCACCACACCGATTTCCGCAAAAATCGAGATGGCGTCGCTGGTCTGCACCAGGTTCAACAGGCACGGTCCGATGATCAGGCCGGCAATGATTTCGCCCACGACCTGCGGGGCCTTGCATTTGCGGGCGACCAGCGCAAAGAACTTTGCGCTCAAAATGATGATCGCCAGGTCACGGAACACGGAATACATGAAATATCCTCTCCTTACCTCTTATTAGATGTTTCATACCCCTATAGTTTTAGCACCTTGCGCCGCCGTTTGCAAGAGGATAAAACGTGCAAAATATGCAGTTTGCACGCACGTTTTGCATACACTTTGCCCATCGCAGATTTTTTTGCAAAAAAATGCAAAATAAGGCTTGACATTTGAAGATTGTATTGCTATAATAGCTCATGCAGTCAGGCGCTGCGCAACTGAATATGTGGAAAGATGGCTGAGCTGGTCTAAGGCGCACGACTGGAAATCGTGTAGGGTCCCTAAAGCCCTCAAGGGTTCGAATCCCTTTCTTTCCGCCATAAGCCCATGACAAAAAGATGTCATGGGCTGTTTTTGTTGTATAGCGCAAAAATGGCAAAATCGACGAGCCATTTTTGAAGCGCATTTTATAGGGCAATACCGCATAATTCTAAGTGCCGATACGGCGAGCGAGGTGCGGCAGCTGCCGGAGCGGTGCTTGAGCCGTTAGGCGGGAATTGTGCGGTATTGCCCTAATTATTATCTCAAAACACGAAATGTTTTCTCCCCTGCCTGAGGATATTTCTTGTATACTAATGAAAAAGGAGGATGTTTTCCATGAAAAATACCACTGCAATGGCCGATTATGAGCTGCGCCACATCGAAGCGCTGCGTAAAAATTTAGCAGGCTGCACCGTGCTGCTGAAAAAGGACGGCAATTTCCCACTGGAAAAGCCCTGCGCCCTTGCTGCTTATGGCAGCGGCGTGCGCCGCACGATTCGCGGCGGCACCGGCTCCGGCGAGGTAAATTCCCGCTATAGCGTAACCATTGAGGAAGGGCTGCAGCAGGCAGGCTTTACCCTGACCGGGATGGAGTGGCACACCGGCTACGAGCAGGCGCGGAAAAAGGCCCACAAGGCCTTTTTGAAGCAGCTGAAAAAGGACGCCAAAGCCGTCAATCAGAACTTTATCCTCTACGGCATGGGCAAGGCCATGCCTGAGCCCGAATATAACCTGCCGCTCAACGCTGAGGGCGATGCAGCGATTTATGTTGTCTCCCGCATTTCCGGTGAGGGCAACGACCGCACGCCGCTCAAGGGCGACATCCGCCTGACGGATTCCGAGGTGCGGGATATTCTGGCGCTGGACAAAAAGTTCACCCGCTTTATGCTGGTGCTGAATGTCGGCGGCGTGGTGGATCTCACCCCCGTTATGGGCGTGCGCAACATTCTGCTGCTCTCTCAGCTCGGTGTCGAGACCGGCGGTGCGCTGGCGGATATTCTGCTGGGCAAGGCCAATCCCTCCGGTAAGCTGACGACCACTTGGGCCGCCTTTGAGGAATACCCTGAAATGCCCGACTTTGAGGACATAAACGAAACCCGCTACCGCGAGGGCATCTATGTAGGCTACCGCTATTTTGATACCTTCCGCAAACAGGCTTTGTTCCCCTTTGGATACGGGCTTTCCTACACAGAGTTCCGCCTTGGAGCTGTCGCGGTGGAGGCAAACGGCGCACAGATCACTGTGCGTACCTCCGTGGAAAACATCGGCGCTTTGGCAGGTCGGCAGGTCGTGCAGGTGTATCTGAGCAAGCCTGCCGGTAAGCTCGATGCACCTTGGCAGGAGCTTTGCGCCTTTGCCAAAACGCGCGAGCTTGCCCCCGGTGAAACGGAATCGGTCACCTGCTCCTTTACCCTGCCGGAGATGGCAGCTTATGATACCGAGACTGCCTCCTATATTCTGGAGGCAGGCAATTACCTTGTCCGTGTCGGTGTCAGCAGCGTTGAAACCACCCCTGCCGCCGTCCTGCATCTGGACAAGACGGTCACGACCCTGCAGGCAAATAATGTGCTTGGCAGCACGGATTTCACCGACCTTACTGCCCCTGCCGCCACGATGGAGCGCCCGGCAGGTGTGCCGGTCATCGAAATCGACCCGGCCGCGATTGCCTGTGAAACGGTAGCCTACGACCGCACCGAGGAAGTTCTGCCCGAGGTAGACGCCCTGACCAAGGAGGACGCCGCCTTGCTTCTGATTGGCGATTTCGATCCGAACGCAAAGGGGTTTGCTTCGATGATCGGCACGGCGGGCCGCCATGTCTGCGGTGCTGCGGGTGAGAGCTGCGACAAGATCAGCGGCTTCCCCTTCCTTATTATGGCTGATGGCCCTGCCGGTCTGCGCCTTGCGAAAGAGTATTATGAGGACGATAAGGGCAAGCACGCTGTCGGAAGCACCGCACTGCCGGCTTCCCTTCAGGAAATGCTGTCCGGCCCAATGAAGCTTGTGATGAGCCTGATGGGCGGCAGCAGCAAGCCGAAGCCCGGCTGCGAAATCAAAACCCAATACTGCACAGCCATTCCCATCGGCACCGCGCTGGCACAGAGCTTTGACCTTACTTTTGTGGAGCAGTGCGGTGACATTGTCGGTGAGGAGATGGAGCGCTTCGGTGTGCATCTGTGGCTTGCCCCGGCGCTGAACATCCACCGTTCGATCCGCTGCGGGCGCAATTTTGAGTATTACTCCGAGGACCCTCTTGTCTCCGGCAAGATGGCCGCCGCGATGACGCGCGGCGTGCAGGCACACAAGGGCTGCGGCACGACTATCAAGCATTACGCCGCCAACAACAAAGAGTACAACCGCACCCGCAACAACAGCATCGTTTCCGAGCGTGCCATGCGTGAAATCTACCTGAAGGGC
>ERZ836939.4029-NODE-4029-length-11559-cov-9.964099_pt1 | contig 11559 bp, 7 predicted proteins | sample MGYA00519912_ERZ836939 | MGnify/ENA primary metagenome ERZ836939 (study PRJEB31850, sample SAMEA3708810) | human gut metagenome | biome: human gut; feature: human-associated habitat; material: faeces | place: China | collected 2014 ... | reverse complement strand
CAGACCTATCAGCCCTCCGTGGTCTGCATGGAAGGAAATGCGACCTTTCGCTTTGCGGTTAAAGCCATGCAGGAGGCCATTGAGGATGTACTGAAACAGGCAGGGGAACGCATCGAGGATATCGACTGGATCGTACCGCATCAGGCAAATGTGAGAATCATCAACAACGTATGCAAACGCATGCACATCGACAAAGAGCATGTGTATATCAATATAGAGGAATATGGAAACACCTCGGCCGCAAGCATTCCGCTCGCTCTGGGAGAAATGAGTGAGAAGGGCTTGCTGCAGCCGGGTATGAAAATCGTTCTGAGCGGATTTGGTGCAGGCTTTACCTGGGCCGGCTGCTATATCGAACTGTAAGGAGAGCTGTATGTTAATAAATGAATTGTTAGGAATCAAATATCCGATTTTCCAGGGAGCGATGGCAAATATCGCGACGCCGGAATTTGCGGCAGCCGTATCCAACTGCGGCGCACTTGGCATTATCGCAACTGGCGCCATGGATGAGCACCAGACACGGGAGGCAATCCGTACCTGTAAGCAGTTAACGGATAAGCCGTTCGGCGTCAATGTCATGCTGATGAATCCGCATACGCAGGCCATCATGCAGGTGATCTGCGAGGAGCAGGTTGCGGTGGTTACCACAGGTGCCGGCAATCCGGGACCGTATATTCCGGCTTTAAAGGAAAGCGGCTGTAAGGTGATTCCGGTTGTGGCAAGTGTGGCACTGGCACGCCGCCTGGAAAAGTCCGGAGTGGATGCCGTCATTGCCGAGGGTGGAGAATCCGGCGGTCATGTGGGAGAAACAACGACCATGTCACTGGTACCGCAGGTTGTGGATGCTGTGTCCATTCCGGTTCTGGCAGCCGGAGGAATCGCAAGCGGCCGGCAGCTGAATGCAGCACTGTGTCTGGGCGCTGTAGGTGTGCAGGTCGGTACCTGTCTGCTGGCGAGCACCGAGTGCCCCATCCATGAAAACTATAAAGCCGCCCTGTTAAAAGCCCGCGACAGTGATACCATCGTGACCGGGTTCATCGGCGGCACCCCTGTGCGTGTACTGAAAAACCGCATGAGCCGCGAGTATGTCCGCCAGGAAAAGGCCGGGGCTGATAAAATGGCGCTGGAACGCTTTACTTTAGGCAGTCTGCGCAAGGCTGTGTTTGACGGTGACACCGAGAATGGCAGCCTGATGGCCGGACAGGCCGCAGGGCTGCTGCACGAAGTCCGCCCGGTGGAAGAAATTTTTGCCGCGATGGTAAGCGAAGCCAAAGACTGCATCGCTGGGGTGTACAAGGAGATCACCTTATGAAACTAGCATTTTTATACGCCGGGCAGGGAAGCCAGCACGCCGGTATGGGCCGGGATCTTTACGAGAACTTCCCGGCTTTCCGCGCTGCTTTTGACGAAGCCGACGCGGCGGTGGATTTTGATTTGAAAGAAGTCTGCTTTACCGACGCAGCCGGTGTATTGAACGAGACCCAATACACCCAGCCCTGCATGACGGCGTTTGCCGCTGGCCTTACTGCCGTACTGCGGGAGGCAGGTGTGACACCGGATTATGCGGCAGGGCTGTCGCTGGGGGAGTATTCCGCCCTGGCCTGTGCGGGGGTGTTCGATGTGCAGACCGCAGTCGCTTTAACCGCCTTTCGCGGTAAGGCAATGGCTGCGGCTGCGGCGGGGCGCACCTGCGGGATGACAGCCGTTTTGGGGCTGGACGAAGCCCCCTTGCAGGCATGCTGCAATGCGGCCGCCGACGAAGGTGTTGTACAGATCTGCAACTACAACTGCCCCGGCCAGCTGGTCATTGGCGGCGACAAGGCCGCTGTCGATAAAGCTGCCGAGTTGGCGCTTGCTGCCGGGGCACGGCGCTGCCTGCCGCTGAATGTCAACGGCCCGTTCCATACCTCATTGATGCACCCGGCAGGGGATGCACTGCGGGAAAAATGTAAGGCTGTCCGCTTTGCGCCGATGCAGTTCCCGGTGCTGTTCAACTGCCTGGGACACGAGATGGAGGAAACCGACACCATTGCCGCGCTGCTGGAAAAACAGGTGCAGTCCGGCGTGCGTTGGGAGGTGACCGTCCGCCGTCTGGCAGAATTGGGCGTGGACGCCGCCATTGAGATCGGTCCCGGCAGGGCGTTGACCGGGTTTGTCAAAAAGACCGTGGGAAGTGCTATCTCGTGCTATCCGGTGGAAACTGCCGCGCAGCTGCAACAGTTGCTGCGCACCATGAAAGGAGCCTGACCATGCCGCAAACCGAAAACTTGCGCCGTGCCGCTCTGGTTACGGGCGGGGCCAAAGGCATTGGCCGTGCCATTTGCCGGGCTTTGGCCGAAAACGGCATGAACATTGCCGTCAACTATGCCGGCAGCGCTGCCGCTGCCGAGGAAACAGCCGCAGCCTGCCGCGCCCTTGGCGTGCAGGCTGTCACGCTGCAGGCGGACGTGCGCAGCCCCGAAGCATGTCAGAAACTGGTAGAAGATACCGTTGCCGCTTTTGGGCGGATCGATGTGCTGGTCAACAACGCGGGCATTACCGCCGACAAATTGCTTCTGCGGATGACCGAGGCTGATTTTGACAATGTGCTTGCCACCAACCTGAAGGGGGCGTTTTTCTGCACCAAAGCGGCCTGCCGCTTTATGATGCACCAGCGGTATGGGCGCATCATCAGCGTCAGCAGTGTGGTCGGGCTGCACGGCAACGCGGGTCAGGCCAACTACGCAGCCAGCAAGGCGGGGCTGATCGGCCTGACGAAAAGCGCTGCCAAAGAGTATGCTGCCCGCAATATCACCGCCAACGTTGTGGCTCCCGGTTTTATTGCAACAGATATGACCGCCGTGCTGTCAGAACCGGCCCGTGCCGCAGCGGAAGCGGCCATCCCGGCAGGCAAAATCGGCCATGCCGAGGATGTTGCGGCGGCGGTGGCTTTTCTGGCAGGGGAGCAGGCCGGGTATATTACCGGGCAGGTCCTTTGCGTTGACGGCGGAATGGGAATGTGAGGTGTGCAATGGATACAAAAAAGAAACGCCGGGTCGTTATTACCGGCCTTGGCACGGTAAATCCTACCGGCAATACGGTGGCAGAAAGCTGGGCGAACATTAAGGCTGGCCGCTGCGCAGTAGGACCGATCACGGCTTTTGATACGGCTGATTTTAAAGTAAAGCTGGCCGCAGAGGTCAAGGACTTTGACCCTGCCGCGCGCATCGACAAGCGCGAAGCCCGCAAAATGGCACGCTTTACCCAGTTTGCCGTGGCCGCCGCCGACGAAGCCGTCCGCGACAGCGGCCTTGCGCTGGAAAAAATCGACCATACGCGGTTTGGCGTGATCCTTTCCAGCGGCATCGGCGGCCTGCCCACCATCGAGGAAGAACACACCCGCGGCCAGCAGCGCGGCTTTGAAAAGGTCAGCCCCTATTTTGTCCCCATGTCCATTGGCAATATGGCGGCGGGGCAGATCGCCATCCGTTTTGGCTTGCAGGGCATGTGCAGCTGCCCCACCACCGCCTGTGCAGGCGGCACCAATGCAATCGGCGATGCGTTCCACCGTATCCGCGATGGATACGAGGACCGCATGCTCTGCGGCGGCAGCGAAAGCTGCATCAGCCCGCTGGGCGTGGGCGGCTTTGCCAGCATGAAAGCCCTTTGCACGGCGGACGACCCGGCCCGGGCCTCGATCCCTTTTGATGCCCGCCGCAGCGGCTTTGTGATGGGCGAGGGCAGCGGCGTACTGCTGCTGGAAGAACTCGAGGCCGCCAAAGCGCGCGGTGCCAAAATTTATGCCGAGGTCGTGGGCTATGGCGCTAACTGCGACGCCTACCACTTTACCGCCCCGGCACCGGGCGGCGCAGGCGGTGCGGCCTGTATGCGGCTGGCGCTGGCCGACGGCGGGGTAGTGCCTGAACAGATCGGGTACATCAACGCCCACGGGACGTCCACCCACCTGAATGACAGCTGCGAGACAACTGCCATCAAAACGGTGTTCGGCGGCCATGCGTACAAGCTGGCCGTGTCTTCTACCAAGTCGATGACCGGCCATCTGCTGGGCGGTGCAGGCGGGGTAGAGGGCGTATTTACCGCGCTGGCTCTGCACGATGCCTTTTTGCCCGCCACCGTCAATTTGCAGGAGCCGGATCCGGAGCTGGATCTGGACTATATCCCCAACCATGGGCGCGCGGCGCAGGTGGAGTATGCCATGAGCGATAGTCTGGGCTTTGGCGGCCATAACGCCTGCGTGGTATTCAAACGCTGGGAGGGATGAGGATGAACTATACGCCAAATGAGCCGCCCCGAGCCATGAGCGCGGCAGAGATCGAAGAGATCCTGCCGCACCGTTACCCGTTTGCTTTGGTGGATAAGATCCTGGACTACACCCCCGGCCAATGGGCGCGGGGCGTCAAATGCGTGACCCGCACGGAACCGTTTTTTGAGGGGCACTTTCCGGGACACCCCGTTATGCCCGGTGTGCTGATTCTGGAAGCGCTGGCCCAGACCGGGGCGGTAGCCGCGTTAAGCCTGCCGGAAAACCGCGGAAAGCTCGCCCTGTTCGGCGGCGTAAAAAACGCCCGTTTCCGCCGGCAGGTCATACCCGGCGATGTGCTGATATTGGAATGTGAGCTGATAGAACAGCATGGCCCGGTAGGCATCGGCAAGGCCACCGCATGGGTGGACGGCGTGCGCGCAGCCAACGCTGAGTTGACGTTTGTTCTCACGGATGCCTGAGGGCTGGTTTTACATGGCGGAATGTGCTATAATAAATCCACTAACCTACAGGGGGATTCTCGCTATGCTGGACCAGACATTCGGACGGGTATATACCAAATTCAAACTGCACTTCTATAAGCAGATCTTCAGTCGATTCGAGGATCGCGAAGCCACGCTGACGACGGTAGAATCTTTCTGCATGGAAGTCATCATGGCATTGGGCGAACCTACGATTGCGCAGTTCAGCCACATGATGAATCTTTCTACCCCCAACGCCGCGTATAAGATCAACTCGCTGGTCAAAAAAGGCTATGTAGAGCGCATCCGATCCACCATCGACAAGCGGGAATACCGCCTGCGCCCGACCCAAAAGTACATTGATTACTATAACATCAGTTATTCCTACTTGCACCTTGTCATGGAGCGCGCTAAACAGCGCTTCGGTCCCGATGACCTGGCTAAATTGGAGGAAATGCTGCAAGTCGTCTCCGATGAGCTGATGCCGGAGATTCAACTGCCTGAATAAGTATACCGATTCTAAAATTGTCTGCGATGACGACCTAAGGCAATACCGCATAATTCCCGCGAATTATGCGGCATTGCCTTATATTTACTTACGCTGCCCAGCGAAAAAATCTTGAAACGATTTCGCGACAATGCTATAATACATACTGTATACGTTGGTATATACTGTTCAAGAAGGCTGCTGACAACCCGATGCGACGGAGACCGCCATGACCTTCCTGAAATCGGCGGTACGGAAATGGAATCAAAATGCAGCCGTCTGAGGCGGAGAAAGATTGTGGAATCATGAAAAACTCTGGAATAAGCGAAACCGTGCAGACGCTGATGCGGAAAAGCGTCTGTGCAATGCTGTGCCTGCTGCTGTTGCTGTCAGTCGCGCTCCCTGTGAAGGCTGCCGCAGAAACCGCCCCTGCAAAGGTCGTCCGCGTTGGTTCGTTTGAGGACACCTTCAACTATTGCAACGAGAAGGGCGCAAGAAAGGGCTACGGCTACGAGTTGCTGGAAACACTATCCGGCTATACAGGCTGGCAGTTCGAGTATGTGACCTGCGACTGGTCAGACTGCTTTGAAAAACTTGAAAACGGCGAGATCGACATCATGGGAGGTATTTCTTATACGGAGGATCGCGCTGAGGAGATGCTGTTTTCGGACGAACCGATGGGGGAGGAAAAATATTACCTCTACGCCGATCTCTCGCGCACAGACCTCTCCACTTCCGATTACAAAACGCTGAACGGCAAAAAGATCGGTGTTCTGATGGGAGCTGAGTCGGAGGTGATGCTGACCGAATGGGAAGAAAAATACGGCCTGAAAACGCAGCACGTCAACATCTCCAACAATGAGGATGTGAAGCAAAAGCTGGCAAACCATGAGATCGACTGCTTTGTTTCACTGGAAGAATCCTGCTGGGCAGAGCTTGGCATCTCGACCATAACCCGCGTGGGAAAATCCAGCATCTACTATGTGCTCAACAAAGACCGTTCTGATCTCAAGGAAGAACTGGACAATGCGATGCGCGCGTTGGACGAAGAGGCTCCTTTTTATACGGCGGACCTGTGTAAAAAGTATTTCTCGCTGGATTATAAGCCCATCCTTACGGGTGAGGAAAAGGCGTGGCTCAAAGAGCACGGTGCGATCCGGATGGGCTTTCTGACGAGTGACAGCGGCGTCAGCACCTATGACCCTGCCACCGGGGAGATTACCGGGACAATAACGGACTATATTCAGTTTGCCAGAGATTGTCTGGGAAATCAGGAGCTGGAATTCCAGTTGGTCGGTTATGACGACAAAGAGGCGGAACTCAATGCGCTGAAATCAGGCGAGATCGACATGATCTTCCATTTCGACCAGAGTCCCAATCTGGCTGAAGAATATCGCCTTGCCAGAACCAACACAACTTGGACCGCCAATATGATGGTGGTCACGAACAAACAGCTCTTTATCGAAAACCAAGTGAACCGCGTTGCCGTTCCCCAAAACAAGATTTCCCTAACAAGGTACATTGCGTTTTATTATCCGCAGTGGGAAATCGTGGACTGCGCTGCACAGGAGGATGCGATAAAACTGGTCAAGGACGGACAGGCAGACTGTTTTATCACAGGGGTCAGCAGTGAGGCGAAATACAGCAAAAATAATGGTTTTTACAGCGTTCCGCTGCCCAACCCTGCCAATTCCTGCTTTGCGGTCAAGAGCGGAAACCGCAGCCTGCTGTCCATCCTGAACAAAACGATCAAGGCAATGCCAGCCAATATGCTTACCAGCTCTCTGGCGATGCATAAGAGCTCCGCGCGGAAGGTTACCCTGAGTGAGTTTATAAGGGATAACTTCTTCATGGTCCTGCTGGTCAGCAGCATTTTTGTTGCAGTCATTCTGCTCGCGATCCTGAAGCTGCTCCGGAAGGCACGCAAAGCCGAAGCTGCCGCAAGAAAAGCCGCAAACGATACGCAGGAGCTGAATGCAAAATTGCAGATCGCTGCGGAAAACGCCGAGAGCGCAAACCGGGCCAAATCCACCTTCCTGTTCAATATGTCGCATGACATCCGCACGCCCATGAACGCCATTATCGGCTACGCAGACCTTGCCTCCCGGCATCTGGACGACCCTGCAAAGCTGGAAAAATACATGGAGAACATCCAGGTGTGCGGACAAAACCTGCTGATGCTGCTGAACAATGTTCTGGATCTTGCCCGGATCGAGAACGATAAGACGGAAATGGAGTATTCTGTTTCGGATATCGAGAAGGATTTCCGTAATTGCATTGCCATGTTCCGGAATCAGGCAGACAGCAAGGGCCAGACGCTTACGGTGACAACACAGCTGCCGTATCCGTATATCTATGCGGATATTCCGCACCTGACGGAGGTCTGTACAAACCTCGTCGGCAACGCTGTCAAATACACGGGAGCCGGCGGTACGATCCGCTGTGACGTTACGCAGAAGCCCGGCGAAAAAGAGGGCTGGTGCGATACGGTGGTCACGGTTGCCGACAACGGCATCGGTATGTCGCAGGAGTTCCAGAAGCATATCTTTGAACCGTTTGAACGGGAACGCACGTCCACCGTCAGCAAGGTGGAAGGCAGCGGCATCGGGATGGGCATCGTGAAAAAGCTGGTCGAGCTGATGGGCGGCACCGTGGAGGTGGAGAGCAAAATCGGTGTTGGCTCCACGTTTACCGTGACCATTCCCTGCCGCATTGCGTCCGAGGATGAAATACAGGCGAAACGAGAGATCAACCCTTCGGATCAAAAGTGCCTGTGCGGTACAAGGATCCTGCTGACCGAGGACAACGACCTCAATGCGGAGATCGCCACCGAGCTGCTGCAGGAAGAAGGCTGTACGGTAGACCGCGCAAAAGACGGTGTGGAATGCGTGGATATGCTGGAAAAAGCTGCGAACGGAACGTATCAGCTGATCCTTATGGACGTCCAGATGCCCGTGATGAACGGCTACGATGCGACAAAAAAGATTCGGAGAATGGACGATCCTCAAAAAGCAAATATCCCCATCGTCGCCATGACGGCAAATGCATTTTCCGAAGATAAACAGGTGGCGCTGGACGCCGGGATGAACGACCATATCGCAAAGCCGATCAATATGAGCGTTCTTGTGCCGACCCTGCGGAAATACCTTTGATGCGGACAGAAAGTCATCGTATATAAGAACGCCCCCTAAATAAATACCGCCGGGGAGCCTTCCCGTTTTTGGGAAGGCTCCCCGGCGGATTTTTGTTTATATCGCGGCGATTTTGGTTTACAAGGCAACAGACACCGCAGCCGATACCGAACAGCAGGAGGAACGGCACGCCGGACACATACCCCGGCACCATCATATCATGAAAGCGCAAGTGAAGGTTTTCTTTATGGCGTTCTGCGGCTCTGCCTTAGTTGGGCGCGGTACTCGGCGGGGGTGATGCCGTACAATGCGCGGAAACTCTTTAAAAAACTGCTGTAATTTGCAAAACCGCTGGCGGTGCAGGCGTCCAGCACACCGGTGCCGTCGGCGAGCTCGTTGCGGCAGTGCTGCATACGCAGGTTGGTCAGATACCCGTGTATACTTTCCAGCGTGTACTCTTTGAACACGCGGGACAGGTGCTCCCGGCTGGTATAGGTGTACTTTGCCAGCTGGGCCACGGTCAGATGCGGGTCGGTGTAGTTGGCCTGAAGGTAAGCAACCGCCTTGGCGACGAGCAGACTGGTGGCCGAGGGAGGCGGGGCATTGTGCCGCCGGGTCACAACTTGGCTGATAAGCAAAATCAGCTCCGTGACCTCGCAGCATTGCACGGTATCGCGTATTTTTTCATCGAGATACACGGTCTGGGCCATCCGCTCCAGCAGACCGCGGAAGTCCCACTGCGTGACGGAGTCAGTGTCCAGAATGACAGGATCCCCCGACCAGACATGCCGCGGCAGGCCGCTTTGCGCCCAGGCACGCTCCCAGATGCCGGGAGCTATCTGCACGACGAGCCGCTCCGAGGTCGTGTCCGTGATGTTGAACTTGCCGGAGTGGTACATCTCGCCCGGGAACAGTATCAGCTCCCCCAGGTGCAAATCGTAGACACTGCCGTCGACGGAGTAGCGCACGCTGCTGCCCGCCACCGGCAGTATCATCTCATAATACGGGTGGGAGTGGACCACCGACTGGACATTCTCCCGGTTTGTATACAGGCCCACGACAACCTGACCGTCCTGCAAGGCGGCACTGGCATCCTCCTGCGTCAGAATGGAATCCACGTAATGCGGCATTTTTTGCAGGATCATGAGCGACTCCTCCTGTCAAGGCAACACCGCACAATTCCCGCCTAATGGCTTAAGCACCGCTCCGGCGGCTACGGCACGGCATCTGCGTTGCCAAAATGCTCGATAATACACAAAGTATTATCTGCGCTTTTGGCTTAGCATCTGCCGTGCCTCGCTCGCCGTATCGGCACTTAGAATTATGCGGTATTGCCTTAAATTTTGTCTTTGCCACGATTATATCACATTTTGCGACATTTGCATTACAAATACGGAAGAAATTTTGTGAAGGATTTGTTATTATAAAGGCGAAGAAGGGCACAATGTGCAGATTGAACAAAATATATTATGTAATTTTGTACAATATGCGCATTGTCTGCCAAATAACAAGTTCTACCATTCAATTATACGCAAAATAGAAAGGAGAAAATCTATGAAAGTGTGCTACACCGGCGGCGCTGTCAAGGACTGCGGAAGCTATTATTCCGTAGCCACCAACGCTGTAGAGCTGCGCATCTGGTTCCTGACCGACGATATACTGCGCATCCGCGCGGGCTTTGACGGCGACTGGGATGAAGCCTCCTACAGCCTGACCATGACCGCATGGGAGTCCCGCACCGACGAGCTGATGAAGGACTGCCGCAAGCGCGTCCAGTCCGCCGCCGCAGCCCTGACCGACGGCGACAGGCAGGCCGTTATCCAGGGTGCGCGTCTCAAGGTCGTCATCGAGAAGGCACCGTTCCGCATCATGGTCTATGATAAGGACGGCAGCTTGCTGCACGCCGATATTCCCGACCTGGCCTACCGCGAGGACAGCAACCACCGCCGCATCCACGCCAGCCAGATCGAGGCAGACGACTGCTTCTACGGCTTCGGCGAGAAATCCGGCGAGATCAACAAGGCCGAGAAATACATGAATATGGCTCCCGGCGACGCCATGGGCTACAACGCCAAGGAGACGGATTCCCTCTACAAGCACATTCCGTTCTATATCCGCCTGAACCGCGGCACGAAGCAGGCTGTCGGCTACTTCTACCACAATACCGCCGAGTGCGATTTCAACATGGGCCGCGAGAAGCGCAACTACTGGCACCGCTACTCGTCCTACCGCACCGACGCGGGCGACATTGACCTGTTTTTGATCGCAGGCCCGTCCATCCGCGAGATCATCGAGCGCTATACCGACCTGACCGGCAAGAGCGTCATGCTGCCGAAGGCCGCGCTGGGCTACCTCGGCAGCTCGATGTACTACCCCGAGCTGCCCGAGAACAGCGACGATGCCGTGCTGGACTTCATCGACACGACCCGCGAGGAAGGCATCCCTGCCGACGGCTTCCAGCTGTCCAGCGGCTACTGCGCCGTTGAGACCGCCGAGGGCATCAAGCGCTGCACCTTCACATGGAACCACAAGCGCTTCAAGGACCCGGCAGACTGGTTCGCCCAGATGGAAAAGCGCGGCATCGTCGTCTCGCCCAACATCAAGCCCGGTATGCTGCTCGTCCATCCGCTGCTGAACGAGATGAAGGAGAAGGGCATGTTCCTGCCCGCCTCCGACGACAATGCAGGTCTTGACGGTCTGGCTGTCGGTACCTGGTGGGGCGGCCCCGGCCTGTTTGTGGACTACACGAAGGAATCCACCCGTCTGCACTGGAAGCAGTACATTAAGGATGCGCTGCTGAAATACGGCTGCCGCTCCATCTGGAACGACAACTGCGAGTATGACTCCCTCGTCGACAAGGACGCAAAGGTTTACTTTGAGGGCAAGGGCAGCACGATTGGCACGATGAAGCCGGTCATGAGCAACCTGATGTGCCAGCTGTCCAACGAGGCCATCGAGGAGTATGACCCCGACTGCCGCCCGTTCTCGGTCTGCCGTTCCGGTCATGCGGGCATCCAGCGCTATGCGCAGGTCTGGGCCGGTGACAACCTGACCCACTGGGATACCCTGAAATACAACATCGCCACGATTCTGGGCATGGCGCTCTGCGGCGTGTCCAACCACGGCTGCGACATCGGTGGCTTCTTCGGCCCCGCGCCGGAGGGCGAGCTGTTCGTGCGCTGGGTGCAGAACGGCATCTTCCAGCCGCGCTTCTCCATC
>ERZ836939.4020-NODE-4020-length-11578-cov-3.400417_pt1 | contig 11578 bp, 10 predicted proteins | sample MGYA00519912_ERZ836939 | MGnify/ENA primary metagenome ERZ836939 (study PRJEB31850, sample SAMEA3708810) | human gut metagenome | biome: human gut; feature: human-associated habitat; material: faeces | place: China | collected 2014 ... | reverse complement strand
GGTGATTGGAAAACGCACGGATCCGGAAGCAAATATGTGGCTGAATCCACAGAGCTGGGCTGTGATCAGTGGACTGGCAACAAAGCAGCAGGCAGAACTTTCCATGGAAAATGTAAGAAAGCGGTTAAACACAGAGTATGGAGCGATTCTGATGGACCCACCATATCACCTGCATGCATTTGACGGAGCACTGGCTGTGATTTACAATCCCGGTACAAAAGAAAATGCCGGTATCTTTTCAGTCGCAGGGATGGCTGATTCTGGCAGAAGCATTGCTGGGGCATGGGGATCAGGCATTTACCTATTTTATGGAAAATGCACCGTCTGCACAGAACGATCGTGCTGAGATCCGGAAACTGGAGCCATACTGTTATGGACAGTTTACGGAAGGAAAAGACAGCCCGCATTTTGGTCGTTCCCATGTGCACTGGCTGACCGGAACTGCTTCCACTGTAATGGTAGGATGTGTGGAAGGAATCCTTGGCATGCGTCCGGACTTTGGAGGACTTCGTATTGCACCATCCATTCCGGCGGACTGGGATCAGTTTACCATTGAGAAGGATTTCCGGGGAAAACATCTTCATATTGTGGTAGAAAATCCAGAGCATGTACAGAGTGGATGCAAAGCGTTGTACGTGAATGAGGAAAAGATGGAAGACAACTACATTCCGGTAGAAAAAATGACCGATCAGACGAAGGTACGCCTTGTGATGGCATAGAAAGGAGAAGTTATGAAAAACGATATGCAGTTTACAGGAAAAAACGGAGAATTTCAAATCCGTCATATGGTTGAAAAAACACAGCTCAATTTTCCGGTGGCAAATGAAGAGGGAATCAAAAGCAGCGTGACGCAGACCTTCGGCGGCGATTGTAAGTTGGATCAGAACCATTTTCTGCTGGAACCGGTGAGCATCGAAAATCTGCACAATAACAGAAGTACCCGCAATGTCTGGTGTACAATCAACCGGAAGGAACATGTGTCACTGACCGGAGTTTCGGCGCAGGCAGAATATGCACATTTCCTTGGAAAAGAGGATGAAGTGACATTCGATGCCGGATTTATGTGGCAGGAGACGAAGCGGGAATTAAAAGAACAGAAAATCGAGGCAGCCGTGCGGATCTTTGCTCCGCTTGGAGTACCGGCAGAATTGATGCAGGTGCGCGTTACCAATAAATCGGATATGGATATGTGTGTGCGCGTGACTTCTGCTATCCCAATTTACGGCAGAAGCGCGGATAATCTGCGCGATCACCGCCATGTAACTTCCCTGCTTCACCGGATCCGTACTACCGGACGCGGCGTGATCTGTAAACCGGTATTGTCATTTGATGAACGCGGACATCAGAAAAATCATATGATTTATTTTGAGATGGGCAGTCAGGGAGATGGAACAAAACCGGAATCGTTCTTCCCAACGGTGGAATCGTTTATCGGAGAAACCGGAACATTTCTGGCACCGGATGCGCTTAAAAATAAAGGAAAAGGCTGTCCGGCCGGTTGTACCGTGGATGGAAAAGAAGCAATGGGGGCGATGGCATTTCCGGAGATTACCCTTGCAGCAGGAGCACATGTCGATTATATTCTGCTTGGTGGCATGACAGAGGATCCAAAGCTGGCAGAACAGGCAGCAGAAATGTTTTGCACGACCAAACAGGCAGATGCTGCCTTTGAACAGGCAAAAAATTACTGGAATGGGCTGGTCAATATTTCCTTTGAAACCGGAAACCCCAAAGAAGACAGTTATCTGAAATGGATCTGTTTCCAGCCGGTTCTTCGCAGAATCTACGGATGTTCGTTTTTGCCGTACCATGATTATGGCAGAGGCGGCAGGGGCTGGCGTGATCTGTGGCAGGATTGTCTCTCCCTTCTGATTCTCGACCCGAAGGAAGTTCGCTCCATGATTTTAAACAGCTTTGCGGGTGTCCGTTTTGACGGGACCAATGCGACAATTATCGGGGATAAGCCGGGAGAATTTGTTGCAGACCGCAACAATATTACAAGAGTCTGGATGGATCATGCGTACTGGCCGTTTGTTACCACAAAATTGTATCTGAACCAGACGGGAGATCTGGATATTCTGGATCAGAAAGTGGCGTATTTTAAGGATCCGCAGGCAAAGCGTGGAACTGCCGGGGACGCAGAGTGGACACCGGCATATGGGATGCGCCAGAAAGATGTAAATGGCAATATTTACGAGGGCACGGTTTTAGAACATCTGCTTTTGCAGAATCTGTGCGCTTTCTACGAGGCGGGAGAACATGGAATGATGCGTCTTCGCGGTGCTGACTGGAATGATGCACTGGATATGGCAGCGGAAAAAGGAGAAAGCGTGGCTTTTACCTGTGCGTATATCGGAAATCTCCGTGATTTGGCAGATACCCTTGAAAAATACGAAGCGGCAAGCGGAAAGAAAGAGATTACACTGGCAAAAGAGATGGAAATTCTGATCAGACAGGACCGCACATCGTATGATTCGGCAGAAAAACGGAATGTTGTTTTAAACAATTATGTGAGTCAGTGTGTGCATAATATTTCTGGAGAACAGATTTCTGTGGATATCAGTACTCTGGTGCAGAATCTGCGGGAGCGTGCTGACTGGTATACCGGATTGATCCGTACGCAGGAATGGGTAACGGATGAAAACGGAAATGGCTGGTTTAACGGATATTATGATAATCACGGCAGACCGGTGGAAGGCAAAAGGGATAATCATGTCCGCATGATGCTGACCGGTCAGGTATTTTCTGTTATGGGAAATGTCGCAGATGATGCACAGACCGCTGCGATTACAAAAAGTGCAGACCTGTATCTGTATAAAAAAGAGGTGGGAGGCTACCGGCTGAACACGGATTTTAAGGAAGAAAAATTTGATCTGGGACGAATGTTTGGATTTGCTTATGGCGAAAAAGAAAATGGTGCGGTTTTTTCCCATATGACGGTGATGTATGCAAATGCATTGTATCAGAGAGGTTTTGTAAAGGAAGGATATAGGGCATTGTACACTCTGCTCGAACAGGCCATGAACACACCGGTGAGCCTGATGTATCCGGGAATTCCGGAATATTTTGACGCGGACGGAAAAGGCAAATATCCGTATCTGACCGGGGCAGCCAGCTGGTATATGATGACAATGGTTACACAGATTTTTGGATTCCGCGGAGAATGGGGAGATCTGGTACTAGAACCCAAAATTCTGTTGCGGCAGTTTGACGAAAGTGGCAATTATTCGGCACAGTTCCCATTCCGTGGACAGACATACGCAGTGGTTTACCAGAATCCACAAAAGAAAGAATATGGGGATTACCGGATCACGGAAGTATGGCTGGATGGTCAGCGGTATGCCGGAGAAACAAATACAGGCATCTGCATTCCGTTTGCCGTACTTGAAGGAAAAGAAAACCATACACTTCGGATTGTTCTGGGATAGCAGAATTTTACCATGTGCTTTTGTACTTGGAACTGCGGTATTGTTTTGGGGTCATACCGACAAAGTGCTGGAATGTCTGGATAAAATGACTCTGGGAAGAAAATGATAAATAGTTTGCAATCTGAATGTAGGTAAAATCGGAAAAGCGCAGAAGATTCTGCGCTTTTTCGATTTTTTTTTCGCGGATATAATCACTGATCGACACACCGAGGTTCTGCTTAAACAACCGGGACAGATAGCTGGCAGACAAATTGGTGTAGACCGCAAGATCTTCCACGGTGATTCTTGCACTGATGTGGGCATAGATATAATCAATACACTGTGCAACCGGTTTGGATAATGCGGCATTCTTCTGCAGAAGGCGCATTTTTCCAGTGAAGTCAAGAGCCATCTCATGATGCAGATCTGATATTTCCTGAATGGTGCTGCAGGCATCCATGTGAATAATGTAAAAGTCGCTCAGACGGTAGGCCTGCTCTGTTTCCATGCCGCCGTCAATGCAATACCGTGTGACCAGTGCAACGGTAACAACAAAATGATATTTTAAGTTTGTCAGGGGATTTTTGGAAAGAATTCCCATGCCTTCGGGATTGGTAAACGCTTCTTCCTTTAAATTTTTACTGACTGCTTCGATGTTTCCGTCTTTTACGGCTTCAAAAAAGGAATATTCCTCGGAAAGCGCACGATGATGGATTTCGTATTCGCTGTCTTCGATTTCTTTTTTGCTCCATTGATTTTTCAGCATGACAAGACCTCCTGTTTATATCTGTAGATTATGTCATGAATCTGATATATTTGCAAGCATTTTTGTATCAGAACCCATTGGAAAACTCTATAATAAAACCATGCTTAAGGCAGAAAAGAAAAGGAGGAAATTTACTATGAAAAAGAAAGCAGTCAGTGCATTATTATGTGCAACCATGGTAGCAGGAATGCTTGCAGGTTGCGGAAAAGGAAGTGATTCCGGTACACCGTCAGATACATCCAAGGGGGATGCGTCAAACGCAACAGAAAGTGCTTCATCAAATCTGAAAGATGATGGAAAGGTATTAAATATTTACTGCTGGAACGAGGAGTTCAAGAGCCGTATTACCGCACACTATCCGGATTATAAGGAAGTAGACGCAACACATGGTAAAATCGGAGATGTAGATGTTGTCTGGAACATTACACCAAACGATGACAACGCATATCAGAACAATCTGGATGCAACATTGTTAAATCAGGCAGATGCTCCGGCAGATGACAAGATCGATCTGTTCCTTGTAGAAGCTGATTACGCACTGAAGTATGTAGATACGGACTACACAATGCCGATCAAGGATCTGGGAATTACCGATGATGATCTGTCTAAGCAGTATCAGTACACAAAAGATATCGTTACCGATTCCAACGGAGTTTTAAAAGGTCTTTCATGGCAGGGCTGTCCGGGTGTTCTTTTCTATAACAGAGATGCAGCAAAAGAAGTTCTTGGAACAGATGATCCGGATAAGGTTCAGGAAAGTGTAAAGGACTGGGATACATATAACGATACGGCAAAGAAAATGAAAGATGCCGGTTACAAGATGACCGCTTCTGCAAACGATACTTACCGTGTATACTCCAACAATGTAACATCCAAGTGGGTAGACGGAAACAAGATCAGCATTGATGACAATATTATGAAATGGGTAGATGATTCCAAGGCTCAGGTAGATGCAGGAGAGACAGGTACATGTGATCTCTGGTCAGATGACTGGTCAAAAGGCTTCTATCCACAGGGTAAAGTATTCTGCTACTTTGGACCTGCATGGTTAGTAAACTTCTCTATGGCAGCTGATACAGAAGGATCTATCGGTTACAACGGTGGATGGGGCGCAGCTCAGGGACCGCAGGGATTCTTCTGGGGTGGTACATGGATTTGTGCAGCTCAGGGAACAGACAATGCCAACCTTGTAAAAGACATTATGTTAAAGATGACAACCGATGATGATATTATGAAAGATATCGTAGTTGATGATGATGATTTCGTAAACAACAGCACGGTTATGAACGGAATGGCAGATGGATCAATTAAGGTAAAAGACAATAAAGAATACAGCAGCAAGATTCTTGGTGGTCAGAATCCTCTTCCAATGTACTGTGCAGGTGTTGAGACACTTGATTTAAGCAACCTTTCTTCTTACGATCAGGGATGTAACGAGGAATTCCAGAACGCTATGAAGAACTACTTCGAAGGAAAAGCAACAAAGGATGAGGCACTTGATCTTTTCTACAAGGCTGTAACTGAGAAGTACCCAGAGTTAACTTACTAAAAACGATTATTAACAAGCACCACAGGGACCGTGCCTGCCATACAGGAATGGAGGCACGGTCATTTTAACAAAAACTATGTGTAACAAAAACTATATTCATCATAACATACCAGTTGGGAGGTAGGTCTTATGAAAAGTAATAGTGGAGGAAAAGCGGTCAGATATAATAAATGGGGCTACATATTTCTGATTCCATTTATCGTTGTATTTGTAATATTTCAGCTGGTACCGTTAGTAAACACCATTTATAACAGTTTTTTTGAAAATTACATGTCTGGTCTGACACAGGTTGGACCGAGATTTGTTGGATTAGATAACTATAAGGCTTTGTTCAGCAGTGGAGATATCTGGACATATTTTAAGAACACGATGGTTCTCTGGATCATGTGCTTCATACCACAGATTTTCCTCTCCCTTTTATTGGGAGCATGGTTTTCCGATGTCCGTCTGAAATTAAAAGGGTCCAGATTCTTCAAAACAGTTATTTATCTGCCGAACCTGATTATGGCATCTGCATTTTCCATGTTGTTCTTCACTCTCTTTTCAGATGGAGGACCAATCAACTCTTTACTGATGCAGATCGGATTTATCTCTGAACCTTATAAATTTTTATCTCACGCAGGAAGTGCCAGAGGTCTGATCGCCATGATGAACTGCCTGATGTGGTTTGGTAATACGACCATTCTTCTGATGGCCGGAATGATGGGAATTGATACTTCTCTGTTTGAGGCAGCCGAGGTGGATGGAGCTACTTCCACACAGGTATTTTTCAAGATAACACTTCCACTGCTTCGCCCGATTCTGGTGTATGTAATTATCACATCCCTGATTGGTGGTCTGCAGCTGTTCGATGTACCACAGATTTTGACAAACGGAACCGGTGATCCGATGAGATCTACCATGACCTTGATCATGTATCTGAATAAGCATCTGTTCAGTAAGAACTATGGTATGGCAGGAGCACTGTCCGTTGTACTGTTCATTCTTACTACAGTCTTAAGCCTGATCGTATTTAAGGTTACCGGCAATGACAAGAGAAAGGGGTAATTGATATGGCAAAGACAAATAAAAATGACATCCAGAAGGGTGTAGGACTTCATGCACGGCGCGTCATCGCCTATGTAGTATTGATTATTATCTCATTTTTCTGTCTGTTCTGGTTTTACATTATGTTTATCAATGCAACCAGATCAAACGGACAGTTACAATCCGGATTTACCGCGATTCCAAGTACAAACCTGTTAAAAAACTGGAACAATCTGGTGCACGGAACGCTTCCAATCTGGTATGGAATGTTCAACAGTCTGATCATCGCTGCCTGCTCAGCAGTGCTTTGTACATATTTCTCAACCATGACCGCATATGCGATCCATGCGTATGAGTTCAGAATGAAACGGTTTATTTATCCATTTATCCTGATGATCATGATGATTCCGACACAGGTTACCGCACTTGGATTTATTAAGCTGGTAACAAAGATGGGACTGATGGATTCCTTTATTCCACTCATTGTTCCAACGATTGCTTCTCCGGTTGTATTCTTCTACATGAAGCAGTACATGGAGAGTGCACTTCCGTTATCTTTGATTGAGGCAGCACGAATTGATGGTTCCGGTGAGTTCCGTACCTTCAACAGTATCGTACTTCCGCTTATGAAACCGGCGATTGCCGTACAGGCAATTTTTACATTCGTCAGCAGCTGGAACAATTACTTCACACCGGCACTGATTCTGCATGATGATAAAAAGAAAACACTTCCAATTCTGATTGCACAGCTTCGTGCAGCAGACTGGTTGAAGTTTGATATGGGCCAGGTATATGTGATGATTACCTTCTCGATCCTGCCGGTTATCGTTGTATATCTGATTCTTTCCAAGCATATCGTTCAGGGTATTGCACTGGGAAGTGTCAAGGGATAATGTGAAATATAACGTTAAAAACTGCAGTTGATGCTGTACTACAAAAAGGAGTTGCCTTTTGCGGGGCAACTCCTTTTTTAGTGAAGAATGATTGATATCCGGTGTCGGGGCGTCAGATGGACAAATGATAGATCTGCATCCAGGTGTTGATCTGGATAAAGTAAGCAATGAGCTGCGGACCTGCCATCAGCTGGCCGAACCATGGTTTGCCGAGTTCCTTTGGTGCGGCAAGGAAAGCTTCTGTTTTGGAACGGTCCAGAAGCGGCAGTACCGGAGAATTCGGATCGTTCAGAATTTCCCGCATGCGCCTGATCAGCATCTGTTCGTAGGCCGGATGGTATGTCTTTGGATACGGGCTTTTTTTGCGCCAGAGCAGTTCCCGTGGCAGCAGATCGGCACAGGCATCCCGCAACAGGGATTTTTCGACTCCATTCCGATATTTCATCTGCCGGTGATCGGCAAATGGGACACGGGCTTCCAGGGAAGAGTACATGCTGGTGCGATCCATGCGGTCGAGCAGGGTCTGCATGAACCATTTGATATTCAGATAGCCAATGTCACGACGGCGGGCTTCCTCAGGGGATTCGCCATCCAGATGCGGAACGTGGGAGAGTGTTTCCTCATAGCGCGCATGAGAATATTCTGCCAGATCCAGCGTGCGAAGCACGTCATCGGAAAGAATGGAGGTACGTGCAGCAGGATCGGCAGACCACGGAAAATCATCCCGGTTCATAAGTTCCGGTCGGTAAAACCATGGATAGCCGCCGAAAATTTCATCGGCACATTCTCCGGTGAGTGTTACTTTATTATGTTTGGCGACTTCGGAACAAAAATACAAAAGAGAGGCGTCCACATCGGTCATTCCGGGAAGGTCTTTGGCGGTGACCGCATCGGACAGGGCGGCAAAGAGAGCCTCCTGGCTGCACTCTAAATAGGTGTGGGATGTTTTACAATATTGCAGCATCCGGTTGACGTAAGGAAGATCCCGTTCCGGCTGAAAGGCATTGGACTTAAAATATTTCTCGTTTTCAGAGAAGTCAAAAGAAAACGTGTTTAAAATTTTTCCTTCTTTTTGCATATGGCGGGCGGCTAATGCAGTGACAATCGAAGAATCAATGCCGCCGGAGAGAAAGGTGCATACCGGAACATCGGACACCATCTGTCGTTCTACAGTGTCACGCACGAGAAAAGAAACGGTCTGTACGGTTTGGGTATAGGAATCTTTATGTTCCCGGCAGGGCAGATCCCAGTAGAGAATGTCGTGCTGTCCGTCCGGACAGAATATATGATAATGTCCCGGCATAACTTCCTTTACGCCTGTGAATACGCCGTTTCCGGAGGTGCGTGCCGGACCGACCGCCAGAATTTCCTGCAGACTGTTTTTGTCAATGGATGGAGTGACATCCGGATGACAAAATAATGCTTTGGGTTCCGATCCGAAAACAAAGGAGCTTCCGGTCTGGGTATAAAACAAAGGCTTTGTGCCGGCACGGTCACGGTAGAGAAGCAGTTCTCTGTTGGTATCGTCCCAGATTGCAAATGCGAAAATTCCATTTAATTTTTCAACAAAATTTTTTCCAAAATGCATATAAGCGCATAGAATGATTTCCGTGTCGGATGTTGTGGTAAAGCGATATCCGGCTGCCTGCAGTTCGGGCAGCAGTTCCCGGTGATTATAAATTTCTCCATTATAAACAATGGAACAGGTTTTCCCGTGGAAAGTACGTGTCATAGGCTGGATACCGCTTTTAAGATCGCGGATGGAAAGGCGTGCATGTGACAGCCCCACATGTGGCTGTAGATCAATCATCGCCTGATCCGGACCGCGGTGCTTTAAAGTTTCGTGCATTTGTACAAGGATCGTTTCCCAGAAGGGTTTTTTGTCATAGTAGTTTAATGAAAAATCGCAAAAGCCTGAAATTCCACACATAATTTGTCTCCTTACCGTTGGGCTGCGGCTCTAAAAGCAGCCATCTTAGTTTTAGTCTATGCAGAAATTTCTATACAAATGCAAAAAAGAGGGGTATGATGAGTACAAAATACAAGAAAAAGAGGAAGAATTATGTTGAAACTGGAACAGGGAAGACCCGCGGATACGTCAGGAAGACTGGAAAAGGAGATCCGTGTGTATGATTTTTTAGATAAACTTGGCGTTATATATGAACGGGTGGATCATGAAGCCCTGATGACGATGGAAGCATGTGAGGAGGCAGACCGCGTGCTGGAAGCTACCATATGCAAGAATCTGTTTTTGTGTACGGCAAATAAAAAAGAATTTTATCTTCTGATGATTGTGGGAGATAAACGTTTCGTGACAAAGGATGTGTCAAAAAAGCTTAGTACAAGCCGGCTTTCTTTTGCCAATGAATCGTATATGGAAGAATACCTCGATATCACACCGGGATCGGTCAGCGTGCTGGGACTTATGAATGATACTGAAAATCATGTGCAGCTGGTCATTGATGAAGATGTTTTAAAGAGAGAATATGTGGGATGTCATCCGTGTATTAATACGTCCAGCCTGCGTGTGCGCACTGCAGATTTGATGGAAAAAATCATTCCTGCAATGCATCACGAGGCGAAGATCATTCAGATTTAGCCGGCTTCTTTTTGCGCTGGCGCAGTTCCCGGAAAAAAGCAGAAAGCATGGAAGAACAGGTCTCTTCAAGAACACCTCTGGTAATTTCCACCTGATGGTTAAATTGCTGCATTTGCAGAAGATTCAGGACAGATCCTGCACATCCGGCTTTGGGATTCATGGAACCGATGATTACCCGCCGCATACGGGATTGTACAATTGCACCGGCACACATCTGGCATGGCTCCAATGTGACGTAGAGGTCGCAGTCCTCAAGCCGCCAGTCACCTGTTTTTTTACTTGCTTTGCGGATGGCAGACAGTTCTGCATGGGCAAGCGTATTTTTATCAATGTTGCGCCGGTTATATCCTCTTGCGATGATTTTACCGTTTTGGACAATCACACATCCAATCGGGACTTCATCGATCGCATAGGCTTTTTTCGCCTGTTTTAAGGCTTCTTTCATAAATTTTTCATCATCAGTCATAGACATTCTTCCTTGAAATCGTTATGATAATTATGGGGATAAGTAACCTTTTAATTACAGTATAATACTATACCATAGAAATCATATGGAAGGAAGAAGTATGTTATTTGCATATGAGACAGAACGTCTTCTTTTAAAAATAATAAAGCCGGATCAGGCAGATGCGGTACTGGATTTTTATATGCGGGATAAAGAACTGTTTGAAAAATTTGAGCCGGATCGGATGCCGAATTTTTATACCCGCCAGTTCCAGAGACAGATGCTCCTGTTTGAGTATAACATGGCAGTACAGGGAACGCTGTTCCGGTTTTATGTATATGAGAAAGAGCATCCGGACCGTATCATAGGGACGATATGCGTACATCATATTACGCGTGGATTTTCTGAACAGTGTGAGGTTGGATATAAGTTTTCCAGCGCATATCATCATCGCGGATACGCAACGGAATCACTGCGTTTTATTATGGATCTGGTGTTCCGGGATTTAAAACTTCACCGTGCCATGGCATGGGCACTTCCGGATAATACGGCAAGTATCCGGCTGCTTGAACGGGTGGGGTTCGTGTACGAAGGTATCTGCCATGATTATATGATGCTCAATCAAAAGTGGCGGGATCATGCGCAGTTTTGCATGATTAATCCTGATTAAGCGGACACATCCAGTATCCGAAAACTCCGGTCATGTCTTTGGAGTCTGAGGATACTGCGGCTGCTGCCTCAAATTCCGGGAAACCAAAGAGCATTGCCATCATACGTTCCGGCTGCTCATAGATTCCAGGAATTCCAAGAAACTGTTGTTTTTCTCCATTCATTTCTAGCGTTTTCAACATGAGATAGTGATAATTGAAAAAACCGTGCAGAAGAAAACGGTT
>ERZ836939.4007-NODE-4007-length-11640-cov-3.119120_pt1 | contig 11640 bp, 8 predicted proteins | sample MGYA00519912_ERZ836939 | MGnify/ENA primary metagenome ERZ836939 (study PRJEB31850, sample SAMEA3708810) | human gut metagenome | biome: human gut; feature: human-associated habitat; material: faeces | place: China | collected 2014 ... | reverse complement strand
CGGCATCATTTTTGTTCGGTCCAACAGAACCTGTACCAGGGCACAGATGATGCCGCCCACAAGAAATGCCCGGACCAGTTCCATAATTATTTCATTCATACTACTATCCATTTCTTTCACACCTCCATCCGTTCCAGTATCACTGCATGGGCGATTCCCGGGATGCTCTGACCTTCGTTGTAGCTGACAGTAGACAGCAGTGCGCCGGTGGGCACAAACAGCACCCGGCTCCACTCACCACGCATCAGCTTCGGCAGAATACGGGCACACAGCGTTACCGCAGAGCAGCCGCATCCGCTTCCGCCGGAGTGGACATCCTGCTCACCGCGGTCGTAAATTTCCAGTCCACAGTCCATATGCTTTCCGGTAATGTCATACCCGCTGCTTTTCATAAAATCCAAAAGGGCTTTCTGTCCCACTGCACCCAGATCACCGGTGATGATGCGGTCGTAGTAGGAAGCATCCACGCCAAAGTCCTCAAAATTCTGACAGATGGTGTTCCAGGCCGCCGGTGCCATGGCAGCACCCATGTTCATGGAGTCTCTGACTCCGGCGTCTACTACCTGCCCTGTAGTGATCCCTGCGATCTGGGCAATTCCCTTTTCCCCATGTTTCCCTATTACCGCCGCCCCGCAGCCGGTTACAGTCCAGGTTGCTGATTTAGGCCGCTGGTTTCCATAGGCAAGAGGAAAACGGAATTCTTTCTCTGCCGTTGCAAAATGGCTGGATGCCATGGCAAGGACATTTTTTCCATATCCTGCATTTACGGTCATTGCCCCAAGACCCAAAGCTTCTCCCATAGTAGAGCAGGCACCATACAGGCCAAATAATGGCACATGCAGACTTCCGGAACCAAAGGATGTAGCGATCAGCTGCCCTAAAAGATCTCCTGCAAACGAATAATCCATCTCCTGCTCTGTTAACTTTCCTTTTTTCAAAGCCAGACCTGCTGCCTTTTCCTGCATGGCACTTTCCGCTTCTTCCCAGTTTTCCATTCCCATCTTATCATCCGGTTCCACACTGTCAAAGAAACGCCCCAAAGGTCCCTGCCCTTCCCTGGTACCTGACACTGTCCCTACACTTTTGATAACCGGTGGATGCTCAAATAAAATGCTGGCTCTTCCCTTTTTCTGCTCCATATCCATTCATCTGCCTTTCTTTCCTGAAAACCTCTTTTCTTTAGAATGTGTTATCAGCAGGCAAATTATACAGATCAAAATCCGGGAAAAGCGAGCACGCACATCATTGGCACAAAAAAAGACCGGAACAAAGTATTATTTCTAACACCTTATTCCAGTCTTTTCCAGACAGATCTTTATTTATTAAGCCTCTGCCTCTTCATATTCTTTTCTTTTTTCCTGTTCATTTAACAGGTTGGTCATACTCTTTAAGCTGATGCCCAGTGTAGATGTATTGTGCAGCAGCGCAGAGGTAGCAGGTGCGATCACACCGGCAACACCTAAAAGGATCAGTCCCAGGTTAAATCCGATCACAAAGCGGTAGTTTCCATGGATACGCTTCATTAAACCATTGCTGATCGCCTTTAATGTTACCAGCTGGTACAGATTTTCCTCAGAAATGGTAATATCTGCGATCTCTCTTGCGATCTCAGCGCCTTCACTGATGGCGATACCTACGTCAGCAGCAGAAAGTGCAGGTGAGTCATTAATTCCGTCACCGATCATAATGACCTTGTGACCTAAAGCCTTTTCGCGCTCTACAAAGCCAGCCTTGTCTTCCGGAAGTACCTCGGAGAAGTACTGGTCAACGCCAACTTTTTCAGCAATGGCTCTTGCGGTTCTCTCGCTGTCGCCGGTCATCATAACAATATTCTTGACACCAAGGCTTCTTAATGCATCAATGGTATCCTTTGCCTCATCACGAAGAGGATCCTCAATAAGGATAACAGCTGCCAGCTTTCCGCCGATCGCCATATACAGATGAGAATAATATGGAGGCAGTTCATCAAATGCCTGTTTATGCTCATCCGGGATGATACACTGCTCATCATCAAATACAAAGTGATGGCTTCCGATCACAACACGCTCATCATTTACATAGGTTGCAATGCCGTGTGCTACGATATAGTCAACCTTGGAGTGCATTTCTTCATGGACAAGTTTTCTGTTTACTGCTTCTTTTACAACTGCATTTGCCATGGAGTGAGGGAAATGTTCCTCAAGGCAGGCAGCAATTCTTAAGATCTCATTCTTGGTCATATCATTGAACACAACAATATCAGCCAGAACCGGCTCTGCCTTTGTAAGAGTACCGGTCTTGTCAAATACGATGGTGTGCGCCTCAGATACAGCCTCTAAGAACTTTCCGCCCTTAACAGTAATGTGATGGCTGTTTGCCTCACGCATAGCGGAAAGAACAGATAATGGCATTGCAAGCTTTAATGCACAGGAGAAGTCTACCATCAGGATAGACAGTGCCTTTGTAGAGTTGCGGGTCAGCAGCCATGTAAGAGCAGTACCGCCAAGGCTCCACGGAACTAAGGCATCTGCCAGGCTTGCAGCCTTTCCTTCTACAGAAGATTTTAACTTTTCAGAGTCTTCGATCATCTGTACAATGCGCTCGAAACGGGTGGAACCAGCTGCATGTTTTACCTTAAGAGTGATCTCTCCCTCTTCTACGGCTGTTCCTGCGTATACATAAGAGCCGGCTTCCTTCTTTACAGGAACAGACTCACCGGTCATGGAAGCCTGGTTTACCATAGCTTCGCCGGTTACAACTTCACCGTCTAACGGGATCACATTTCCAACATGAACGGTTACCAGATCGCCCTCTTTAATATTGGATACAGGAACTAATACTTCTGTGCCATCTACATTCTGCCATACCTTCTCGATATTTAAGGACATGCTTCTTGCCAGATCGCCAACAGACTTCTTGTGGGTCCATTCCTCTAACAGCTCGCCAATTCCCAGTAAGAACATAACAGAACCGGCTGTATTAAAGTCACTTCTTATAATAGAAACGGTAATAGCAGTTGCATCCAGAACTTCTACTTCCAGTTTGCCCTTTAAGAGACAACGGATACCCTTAAATACATAACGGATGGCTTTTGCTGTGGTATAAACTGCTCTTAACCAGAATGGGAAACAGGTCTTTGTAACCATACGTACAGCTACATGCTTAAACAGTTTTTCCTGATACTCTCTGTTTAACTCACGTCCGCTGTTTGCCGGTACGATTTCTTCTAATTCTTTATTTTCATAAGAAAAAGTCCTGATCCCTTCCAGGATCTCATTCCTGTCACCTTTATAAATAATAACTGCGTCTGCAGTCCGTTCATAAACTTTTGCGTTCTGTACTCCCGGAAGAGTCCCCAGGTAATACTGAAGCAGATCTGCCTGGCGCAGGCTCATAACACCTTTCTGGAATACATGGATACGGAATCTTCCGTTTATCTCATGTTTAATAGAAAATTTCATACGTATATCGCTCCCTGTAAAAGAAAGCCCGGGAAGTTTTTCTCCCCAGGCCCCGATTAGTTTTTAATTAAGCCTCAGCGGTTGCTGCTTCTTCTTCCTTGAAAGACTCTTCTGCCTGGCTCTCATCCTCAAAAACTTCTTCTTTGTTTCTCTGCTCGTTGATCTCCTTAGCTTCTGCAAGGATATCTTCTGCATTCTCCTGGATGTTGGTTGCAGTAGTCATAACGCAGTCCTTAGCACGAAGGCCAGCTGCCAGACAGTTGATGTAGAACTTCTTAGCGTCCTTGCTTCCTAAAACCTTAACACCAGCTGTACCGAACAGTACACCACTTGCGAATAAACCAATCTTCTTTACTTTACCGATATCTAACATCATATTTTTATCCTCCTTAATTTCAGGTATTTTTATAATTTATTTTTTCATTTGATACTCTAACAAATCAACCCACAGTTAGTCAATTCCAACATTTCTCAATAACTTACATTTTTTTGTCCTGTCTTTTACCTCTTCTTTACATGAATTTTATACCTTTATCCTAAAAGCAATCTCTCTTCCTACCGCTACTTTCTCCTTTTCAGTTCCAATGATCAGATCCCCCATACAGTTTTGTATGACCCGGATCCGGCTCCCTTCTGTAATACTATGTTTTTCCATCCATTCTGCTATCCTTGCGCCTGTCACCATCCATTTAACGGTACAGCTCTCTCCAGGCTTTATTTCTGTTAATGCCTGCATATATATGCCCCCTAAATCAATTAATATTGACTAACTTAAGTTATTCATAACTAATATTGTCAGTTAATTTCCTTTGTTGTACCAATATTGTATTCCCATATCAGCCGGTTAGTCAATTATAAATTACTTCTATTTTTCACAAAATAAGTGTAAAATATAAATCAGTGCATTGAAAAATACTACCCAGGAGGATATATACAAATGAAAAAACCGATCATCGGCATCCTTGGTGCCCATATGTCAAATAACGGCGGCCCGGCTCCGGTGCCTGCTGACTATGTAAATCATGCTTACTGTGCAGGTGTGGAAAATGCAGGAGGCATCCCCATTCTTCTGCCTGTTTTAAAAGATCCGGCAGATATGGATCCGGTTCTTGCCATGTGTGACGGACTTCTGATCCCAGGCGGAGTAGATGTGGATCCACGTTTTTACAGCGAAGATCCATCTCCCCTTTTAGGTTCTTTGGACTCTGCCATGGACCGTTTCTGGATTCATGCTGCAAACTATGCCTTAGAGCATAAAATGCCGGTCCTTGGCATCTGCCGTGGACTGCAGCTTGTAAACGTAGCTTTTGGTGGCAGTCTTTATCAGGATCTTTCCTATAAGAACCAGGACCATATGCTCCATTCCCAGAAACAGAACCGCGATTATCTGATCCATCAGGTTACCATGGATGCTGACAGCCATTTAGCTTCTATTTTAGGTGCAGAACCGGTGTATACCAACACCATGCATCACCAGTGCGTAAAAGAACCTGGAAAAGGTCTGAAGATTACCGCCCATACAGCTGATGGAATTCCCGAAGCAATGGAAACAGATGGCGGACAGTTTATCCTGGTGCAGTGGCATCCGGAAGAGCTTCAGGACAGCGAACCAAGAATGCGTGGCTTATTTAAAAATCTAATAGAAAAAGCCAGCAAATAAATATGGCTGCGCTGAATGCGTATTGTGAACATATAAACTAAAAGCAGCATACCTGGTCTTATGGATCTTTCCTAAGATTAACAGGTACGCTGCTTTTTTCACGTTCCATATCCAATTATACTAAAAACAGACACCATACAGGTACTGTTACCAGTGAAAGCAGTGTGGAAGACACTACGCACCGGGTAGCAAATTTCTCATCCTTTTTATATTTGGACGCTATGATCGCTGTTGTGCTGGCTGCAGGCATTGCCGCTAAAACTACAGATACACCTGTTACCAGATCATCTAAACCAGCCAGTTTGCATCCAACATACACCAGAAGGGGTATGAATACCAGACGGATAAATGCATAGTAGATAGTATCACGATCTACCAGTTCCTTCATTTTTACCCTGGATAAGATCACGCCCACCAGTGCCATTGCAAGAAATGTATTTGCACCGGCAATATTTTTTATGGTCACGTTCAGTACTTCCGGCAGCTGTATCTGTGTTACCATTAGGAAAAATCCGATAAATACAGACAGGATGCATGGATGTGTGGCTACTTTTTTAAAGAGCGTTTTCTTATCCGGTGCCTCTGTAAAATAAGTAAGACCTACAGACCACATAAAAATACGCTGTGGGATCACATAAATGGACGCATACATCATTCCCATCTGTCCGAAAATCCCTTCCGCGATAGGATTTCCCAGAATTCCCGCATTGGAACAGATGGTGGCATACTGCAGCACTTTCTTTTTGCTGTCTCCATAGTGATTATAAAGAAACATTCCAAGAACAGAGCTTCCTGTCTGTATTACGATCCCCGCAATAGCAATGGTCATACAGGCAATCAGGATCTGGTGGTTAAACTCGATCTGAAAGGATTTGATAATACTTCCGGGAAGAGTAACATAGATCACCAGATCAGTCAGCAGATTTTTGCCTGTGCCATCTGCCAGTCCCTTCTTCCCGAAAATATACCCGATGAGCAAAAGCAGAAACAGCATTCCCTGTGTCTGAAATAAGCCGGAAAAACTCATAAGAACTACCTCAACTTTTATCTTTTGTCTGCTGGCTTTCAGCCAGTCCGGCTTTTATTCTAGCACACTCTTTATCTGTAAAACAAGTACCTATCTGTATCAGTTCGTTTATATACTGTTTCGGCTGTATTTATCTTTTTGTATTAAAAGCGCCAAAGCCTGGGAACTGTGCAGCTGCACCCAATTCTTCCTCAATACGAAGCAGCTGATTGTACTTGGCAACTCTCTCGCTTCTGCTTGGAGCACCGGTCTTGATCTGGCAGGTATTTAACGCAACAGCCAGGTCTGCAATGGTGGTATCCTCAGTTTCACCGGAACGATGGGATGCGATTGCTGTATAGCCAGCCTTATGAGCCATCTTAATAGCCTCTAAAGTCTCGGAAACGCTGCCGATCTGGTTTAACTTGATCAGAATGGAGTTGCCGCAGCCAAGGCTGATGCCCTTGGACAGACGCTCTGTATTGGTTACAAACAGGTCATCACCAACTAACTGAACCTTGTCGCCCAGTTCCTTGGTCATTAACTGCCAGCCTTCCCAGTCTTCCTCATCCAGACCATCCTCGATGGAGTAGATCGGGTATTTCTCACACAGATCTTTCCAGTGTGCGATCAGTTCTTTGGAAGTAAACTTCTTTCCGCACTTAGGAAGGATGTACTCGCCCTTTACACTGCCCTTCCACTCACTGGAAGCTGCATCCATTGCCAGTACGAAGTCTTTTCCCGGCTCGTAACCTGCACGTTTTACTGCCTCTAAGATGCACTGGATGGCTTCTTCATCACTTCCAAGGTCTGGTGCAAAACCGCCCTCATCACCAACAGAAGTTGCCAGTTTTCTCTCCTTTAATAAGGCAGCTAATGCATGGAATACTTCTGCACACCAGCGCAGTCCTTCTTTGAAACTTGGAGCGCCTGCCGGCATGATCATAAATTCCTGCACATCTACGGTATTTGCTGCATGAGCGCCGCCGTTTAAGATGTTCATCATAGGAAGTGGAAGTCTGTTTCCGTTTGCTCCGCCAAGGAAACGGTACAGCGGGATCTGCAGTGCATTTGCTGCTGCTCTTGCACTTGCGATAGATACAGCTAAAATAGCGTTTGCGCCTAAATTTGATTTATCTTTTGTTCCGTCTGCCTGGATCATAGCACGGTCTACTGCATAAACATCAGAAGGATCCATTCCCTTTAATACCTGTGAAATAACGGTATTTACATTCTCAACTGCCTTTAAAACACCTTTTCCGCCAAAACGGCTCTTGTCACCGTCACGCAGCTCCAGTGCTTCAAACTCACCTGTAGATGCGCCGCTTGGTGCGGTTCCTCTGCCTACCGTTCCGTCTGTAAGATAAACTTCTGCCTCTACAGTAGGATTACCTCTTGAATCAATGATCTCTCTTCCGATTACTTTTTCGATTTCCAAATGCTTCATAATTTTGTCCTTTCTGGCAACGGAGTTTTCCCCCGGCAGGTCATACCGGGGGACTTGGCCATGATCATTTCACATTAGTTAGTCTTTTCTAACCGTTAATATTTTAGCATAGTTGGGTGGCAAACGCAATGTGGCTTATAAGGAAGTTTTTTCAAGTAGAAGTGAGGCCGCGCCCTGACGGGCGCAGATGGGCAAAGCCCTGGGGAGCCGAGCGAGAACCAGGGTAGTCCCCAAGAGGCTGAAGTGGCCATGCGCATTTACATACAAAAACAGGGCCTCCTATTTATAGAATGCCCTGCTTTTTTGAATTTATTCTATTTTACCTTTCCCAACAGAGGAGTTGTCTCTTACTCACCCAGACTATAATTTCCATTTCCCTCAGCTACAATACAGCTGTTGAAAAATTCGGTTGCTGCCTTGATAAGATAGCAGGTATCTTTCACGCCTGCCGTCTCATAAGGAGAATGCATTGCAAACTGAGGAAGTCCAATGTCTACGGTATTTAAGGAAACATGGGCATTGGAGATATTTCCCAATGTGGAACCGCCTGCAATGTCAGAACGGTTGGTGAAGGTCTGTACCGGAACCTGTACTTTCTTGCATAATGCTTTGAAAACAGCTGCGGATACAGCATCGGTGGTGTACTTCTGGTTTGCGTTGTATTTAATTACAATACCTTCGTTAATAGCCGGACGGTTGGTTGGGTCTGCTACATCTGCGTGGTTTGGATGTACTGCATGAGCGTTGTCTGCAGAGATCATAAAGCTGGAAGCAACTGCCATAAGATACTGCTCTCTGGTACGTCCTAAACTGTCGTTGATCCGCTCTAAAACATCCTTTAAGAAAGTAGAGTCTGCGCCCTGCTTGGTACCGCTTCCTACTTCTTCGTTGTCAAAGATAGCTGCTACAGAAATACTGGAGCTGTTTTCTCCTTCGATCACTGCTTTTACGGAAGAGAAGGCACACTGAAGGTCATCCAGTCTTCCACAGGAAAGGAAGGTCTCATCTGCGCCCCAGATAGTTCCTGGCTGACGGTTGTATAAGAACAGATCATGTCCTAAAATATCCTCTTCTTTTACACCTGCAGCTTCTGCGATCAGAGACATGAAGGTTCCCTTTGCTTCCAGACTGCCAAATACAGGAAGCATATCCTTCTGTGCATTGTAAGCATAGCCGTCATTTACCTGACGGTTCATATGGATGGCCAGATTTGGGATCATCACCAGATCACGGTCTACATTTACCAGCTTGGATACCAGACGGCTTCCCTCAGAAACTACCAGTCTTCCGGCAATGGATAATGGTCTGTCAAACCATGGTGCGCAGATCATGCCGCCGTATTTTTCTACATTTAACTTGATGCAGTGAGCTGCTTCCATCTCCGGATTTTCCTTGATCTTAAAGGTTGGGGAATCGCTGTGGCTTGCTATGATCTGAAAGCCCTTAAAATCTTTTCCCGGTACCTTAAATGCGATCACAGAAGACTGATTGCGGGTCACAAAATAACGGCCGCCAGCCTCAAGTTTCCAACTTTCTTCCTCTTTCACCTCTGTAAAACCGGCTGCTGTAAGCATATCTACTACATTTTTCACTGCATGGAAGCAGGAAGGGCTGTTCTGTAAAAATGTAAGCAGTTCCTTTGCTGTTTCGTTGTAGTTTTCTCTTGTTAATTCCATAATGATAAATAACTTCTCCTTATAATACTATCATATTTCCTAAATATCGCGTTTAGAAACCACGCCTGCAAAAGCAGACGGATATTTATTCTGCTTACTTTTCTTTCATATATGCTACTGCCTTAGAAAGTCCCATACTGTTGGACCCCTTAAACAGCAGGCAGTCCCCGAAAGCTACATGGTCATCCAACCATTGTTCCAGTTCTTCCAGGCTTTTTACTTCTGTCAGAGGAATATCTCCACCGGCTGCCTTTAAACCGGCACCGATCTCTTTTGCCAGTTCACCATATAAAACTACCTGATCTGCAGGATGCTCTTTTAAGAAAGCACCTACCTCCTGATGGAATTTTACAGTATCCGGTCCTAATTCCTTCATATCTGCAAGAACAGCGATCCGCTTTCCTTCACATGGCAAAGAGCCAAGTACTTCGATCCCCGCTTTCATGGAAACCGGGCTTGCGTTATAACTGTCATCGATCACAGTGACACCATTCAGATGTACGATCTGCTGACGTCCCTTAAAGCCTTCAAAACGGCACAGCGGTTCTGCTGCCATTTCCATGGAAATACCGTATTCTCCTGCTACTGCCAGAGCTGCCAGGGCATTCTGTACCATATGAACACCCATGACCTGAAGACGCAGCTGTACTTTTTCATCTCCATGAACTGCTGTAAATACAGGATAACCTTCTTCTAAGTGCAGGTCTTCGCCTCTGTAATCGCAGCCTTCAGAAAGTCCGTACAGAACCTTTTTTCTGCCGCCTTCCGGAACTACATCTCTAAGAAGGGGATCATCTCCATTTAAGAACAGAGTTCCCTTTTCAGACATTCCATCCTGGATATGCAGTTTCTCTTTTAAAATATTTTCCTGAGAGCCTAACTGTTCAATATGGGCTACTCCAATATTGGTCATAACCGCACAGTTTACCTGGGCTACATTTGCAATACGGGTCATTTCTCCCGGCTCACTCATTCCCAGCTCGATCACGCCGATCTCTGCATTTTCCGGAATTTCCGCAACAGTAATAGGAACACCTACCTGGCTGTTGCTGTTTCCAGGTGTTTTGTATACAAGGAAACCTGCACTTAAAGCAGCCGCTACCATTTCACGGGTCGTTGTCTTTCCTACGCTTCCGGTAATGCCAACTAACGGGATCGGATTGTTTCTTCTGCAATAAGCTCCAAAATCCTGAAGTGCTTTTCTGGTATCAGGAACGCAGATCCAGGCAGCTGCCTTTGCAGCTGTCTCTTTTTCTTTGTCACCTTTACACTGGGTAAGAATGGCTTCCTGTACTTCCTCTTCGGTTTTATGACGGCTGGTAAATACAACGGTTGCGCCATTTCCGATGGCCATGCAGATATAATCATGTCCGTCTGCCCGCTCGCCGATAATAGGGACAAACAGGTCATTTCCTGCCATTTTTCTGGAATCCAGGCTGATATGCTCTGCTACCGGCTCATTTCCCTCATGGGCCAGAACGCCTCCTGCTGCCTGCGCAAGAGCCTTTGCTGTTATCTTTTTCATCTTTATGCCTTCTCTCCCAGTTCTTTTACTGTTTCTTCGATCACTTCACGGTCCAGGAAATGATGGCGGACACCATTGATCTCCTGATAATCCTCATGTCCCTTTCCAATGACAGCTACCATATCTCCCGGCTGTGCATGAAGGATGCTGTAGCGGATGGCTTCCCTGCGGTCCGGGATCTCAATAAACTTTCCGCCTGTCTTTTCAATACTTCCGCGGATATCCGCAATGATATCTTCCGCAAGGCCCAGGAGTTTTCCCACACCGAATACAACAAGTTCGGCATATCCAGCATGATAACAAGGACCACCAATGACGCATTCATCCTGATGCAGTTCATCAACATCATCCTGCGCACCGCCCTGCTGACCCCGATTATGATCATCATCAGCATGTTCATGGTCATCCGCACCAGCATGACCCTGTCCATGGTCATCGGAGGCTGTGTGCCCATTATCTGCCTTGGGGTATATCTGATAGCCAGGACCAGCAACCCGATCAGCACCCGGCAGCAGAAGGGACTGGATAAGTTAAACAGGATTACCAGGGAGAACCTGACCGGGGTCAGGGTCATCCGGGCATTCTGTAAGGATGAATATGAAACAGAACGGTTTGACCAGGCCAACGAAGATTACGCAGCCAATGCAAAAAAGCTGTTCAAACTCATGTCCGTGACACAGCCATCCTTTTTCCTGCTCTTAAACCTGGCTGTTTCCATTGTCTTTGTCCTGTCCAGCAGGCTGATTGACATGGGAAGCCTTCAGGTGGGCAACCTGGTTGCGTTCCAGGAATACATGTTCCACGCCATGTTCTCCATGATGATGTTTTCCCTGGTATTCGTCATGTATCCCAGGGCTGAAATAAGCGCCAGAAGGATCAAGGAACT
>ERZ836939.4006-NODE-4006-length-11643-cov-2.456679_pt1 | contig 11643 bp, 9 predicted proteins | sample MGYA00519912_ERZ836939 | MGnify/ENA primary metagenome ERZ836939 (study PRJEB31850, sample SAMEA3708810) | human gut metagenome | biome: human gut; feature: human-associated habitat; material: faeces | place: China | collected 2014 ... | reverse complement strand
CTCCAATGTGATCGCCCAGATCAAGAACCGGAACTACCGCTTCATCATCTACATGGATGATCTCTCCTTCGAGGAGTTCGAGGTAGAATACAAGTTCCTGAAGGCTGTCATCGAGGGCGGCGTGGAGACCAAGCCCGACAATATCCTGATCTATGCGACCTCCAACCGCCGCCATCTGATCAAGGAGACCTGGAGCGACCGCAACGACATGGAGGTGGATAACGGCATGCACCGTTCCGACACCATGGAGGAGAAGCTCTCCCTGGTACACCGTTTCGGCGTGACCATCAACTACTCCAAGCCGTCTCAGAAGGAATACTTCCATATCGTGATCCAGCTTGCGAGACGGGAAGGCATCACGGAGGAGGCCATGAGCGACGAAGATCTGCGGGCCGAAGCCAACAAGTGGGAACTGAGCCACGGCGGTATCTCCGGCCGGACAGCCCAACAGTTCGTCAACTACCTCGCCGGACAGCTGGAACTCTAGGCACCCGGGCCGCCGAAACACCAAGCATATCAAAACAAAAAATTCCGGAACATTCCTGCCCCGCACAATAAAGGGCCGGAAAATACGTTCCGGAATTTTTATCCACTGAGCTCTTACTGTGCCTTTCCGGCGACAATCGTCTCCCAGAGCTCATCGCAGGCATCCTTATACTTTACCGTGTGCTCCTCATCATAAAATCCCCTTCGTGCCAGGTACAGCCCCGAGGCCTCCGATGGCACATTTTCCATCACGTCCGAAAGCGGCACCACCCTGTCCTCCCAGGAATGATCCCCCTCCGGCGGAAGCTTTCCCTCCGCGTCCGCGAGAAGCTGGTAATCCCCTGCGACGCCCGCAGGATTGTCCATCAGAAAGAAGTAGCTGGTCTGCGTCGCGATATCGCTGTCCAGCGCCGCGGAAGCGGAAAGCGTTAACTGCGCGTAATCATAGGCATCCGTATCTTTATAGAAAACATACTGGGTAAGGATTACCGTCACTTTTCCGTCCCCGGAGGCATCTTCGCCCCGCTCTTGAAAGAAATCAGTCAAAGCCTCCACCGTCTCATCCGGGAGACGGGTGGATCCCACATAGGCAATCTGATAATCCGGAATCGGTTCCGTGATTCCCAGATTGTGAAGGAGCATGGAAACGCCGGCAAGCACAATAATACAGACGACAGCTACTATCTTCCAATGATAATACCACCAGTTCCTCCGCTTCTCTTTCGGCGTCAGTTCCGGGGGCGGACCTTCCGGCTTTACATCCCGGTTCAGATATTTCAGATATTCACTGGCCATGGTTCTCTCCTCCTTTTTCCTCCCGGAACGATGTCAAATCACGCGTGTTCTGTGAAAGAAAAACGCCCCTCCCAAAGGCAGCGGCGGCAAACCGTCAAAGCTGCCTGTCTGGAAGGGAGCATTTTCATCCCATGATATACACTCTCTTATGTCTTTTTTACTCCACTGTTCCCTGGGTCAGTGTTGTGTTGATATCGCCAACGCCCGGTGCTCCCGCAAAGGAGATATCCACTGTGTTGGTTCCATCCGTGTTCACAGAGGAAATCGCTCCCATGGTGTCAAACTGGAACGACATGCTTGCGTCCTCGTTGGTCTCATAGGTTCCCTGATCCAGTGCCAGCTCTACGCCGTAGGCGCTGATGTACAGTTCACAGGTATTGTCGTTATAGCAGTTAATCCAGCAGTCCACATCCTGTCCGATGCCATTCTGATCTGCGGGGATAACTGTCTCAAATACTACTGCTACCGGTTTGCTGGTGTCAATGGTCAGCGTTACCGCAGTGCCACCCTCCGGCGTGTAGGTCGCAGAAGATCCATCATCGGAAACCACCAGCGTCGCTCCGGTGTCGCTGTCGGAATCCGGCGTCAGGGTGTAGGTCTTGCCGTCCTCTCCCATTGCCCAGGTACCTTCCACCAGGACGTTAATCATATCCTCGTAGGTTCCGTTGTGGTTCAATTTTACCGTACAGGTCTCATCGTCCGGAGAGACAGCTTCCAGATACGCTACGCCGACCTCTCCCTGGTAACCGGAGTCTGCCTGGCCGTATTTCCCATCCAGTCCCTCGGGATCTCTCTGGAACGCACAGTTCTCAGCGCCGGTTCCCGCAACGCCGGTAGTGTCATTGTAAATGTACTCGCCGTCATAGCCGCAACTTCCCAGATCCGTTCCGTCAAAGGCGGTAAAGGTAATCGTGTAGTCCGCGGTTCCGTCCGTCTTCTCCCCGGCCTCGGACTGTTTTCTGTCCATCGCCACACTGTAGTCACAGGAAGTCTTCTCAATCTCGTATGTTCCCGCAAATGTGATCTGATTGGACGCGTATCCCGCGTAGAAGACCTGTCCGATGGAGGACTCCTCATACAGATGGATGTAGTTTACCCAGGTTCCGAGCCCCTCTACCTCATAGGAATACTGGTAGTATCCTGCCGGTTTTGTGGGATCGTTGGCGTCCGCTTCCTGCTTGCTGTCCCCGCCGTCGCCGCTGTCTGTTCCCTCTGATCCACAGCCCGCAAAAGCTGACAGTGCCAGCGCTCCGCAACAGAACAGAGCTAACAACTTTTTCATTTTCATATGCTTACCTCCTCATACCCATCCGATTTCTCCCGGATGTAAGATAAGTCTATTTTGCCATGAACGGGCTTTTTTTGATTTCACAAATCCGATACATTCCTGCCGGAATCCGACCTTCTTTTCTCTGGCATCAACGGTATCTCCGGTTCAATCTGATCTCATGTACCACATCTACATTGCGCTTTTCAGCCCCTGTCTGATCAGCCAGGCATCCAGCTGCGCCTGCTTGTCCGCCAGAATCTCGTCGATGCCCGCCTCCCGCAGCCGATTCAGAAAGGTCGTATAGTTCGCGTCCAGCTCCACACATCCGCACTCCAGAATCGGCGTGTACTCCCGGATCACTTCCCGCACATCGTCAATCTGACGGCTGACCGACGTCGTATCGTAGACAAACCCACTGTAACGTGTAGCGGTATTCTCTGCGCCGGCCACATAGGAATTGCGCATGATATCATCCACCGCTGTCCCGAAGCTGTAGAGCTTTGAAATATCGCCTATTCTGGCAAAGGGATTGTAAAATCCCTCCGGGTTCCCGTCCGCGTCCCGCACCGGTTCCAGCAATCCCCTCTCCCAGTCGGTAATCTCATAGTGCTCCCCGGAGATGCCGTAATTTAGAAGATACGCCAGCTTCCGATCAGAGTACAGAAGATCCAGAAACTCCGCCGCCTGCTCCGGATACCGGCTGGTGGCGGGAATGGTCAGATAGCCGTCCACACCGCTCTGACGGCTGACCTCTGTGGTGCGCAGACATACGTAGTCTGTCTCCTTGCCCACAATCTGGCTGAAGGTTCCCGGGTAGCTGGACGCCGGGAAGGTAAGAATTCTTCTCTCCTTCAGCAGCTCCAGCACCGAGGCGTCATAGATCACACCGTCGGGATAAATATACCCCTCCTCATACCACTGACGCATATAAGTCAGAAATCCGTAATACTCCAGCGTCTCAAAAGGATTGATGACTGCATCACTCTCATTCTGCACCACACCGGTCAGTATATCCCTTCCCAGAGCATCCCCCAGGATCGTATAATATCCGGCGGAGGAGGACGTCTGCCCCGAAGTGATCTGTCCCAGCGGATAGCTGTCCGGATACCGTTCCTTCAGGGAGGCAAACAGAAGATCCAGCTCCTCGAGGGTGTAAATATGATCCGGATCATAGGCAAAACCGCTCTCCGTCAGCAGAGAGCCGGAAATCCAGAGGCCGTACCCGTTAGCCTCCTGCCCGGAAAGGCAGGCAATGCCGTAGATCCTCCCCTGCATCTCCGCTCCCCGGCTCAACGTTCCTCCCGTCCAGTTATTCTTATTTCCGATATGAGCGGCGCTTCTCTGAAGGTAGCTGTCCAGCGGCAGGATCAGATCCTTGTCGATATAGGTTGCGATATCCTGGCCGCGCACCAGCATCAGATCGAACCGTTCTCCTCTTCCCAGCCACAGCAGATAATCGTCCTGAATCCCGCTCATGTCCACCGGAACCAGTTCCACTTCCACACCGATTTTCTCCACGGTAATGTCATTGACCGCCTCCTGTACCTCGGGAAGATCCTCAATCTTTGTCACGTCCTCATAGACCGGATAAGTAATCCGGATCCGGCAGACGCCGGAAGCGCTCTCCGACTCCGGCTCTGTCTCTTCCGCCAGCCGCTGCGCCGAAAAGGATATCGCTGCCCAGAGCAGGCTCCCGAGGAACGCCAGCAGAAGAAGGCTGCGGAGAATCCTTTTTCCCCAGCTCATCGCTCCTTCCTCCCCTCTTTCTGAAACTCTCTCGGCGTCATCCCGTAAAATTTCTTGAACTGTTTAACAGTCATAGTAGAATCTTTACCATTCCACTGATCAAGAGTAGCGCTGTTGCCGAAACCACGCTGAGTCAGATCGATTGAGCTGTCATCAGAACCTTGGCCAACATCTGCGCCGTTACCGCCGCCGTGCTGGGTAATGGTCAGATCAGAGTTGCGCAATAGCTCTCTGGCGAGCTGCATGCGCTGGCTGAGAATATATTCGGATACGGTCTTTCCATAACGCTTCTTAAAGGATCGGGTCAGATGATCCGCGCTCAGGAAAGCCATACCGGCCAGCGCGTTGACGGAAAGGTTTTCCTCCAGATGGGTATCGATATAGTGCGCCACCTTCTCCAGAGTATCTCCGGGATTGCCCGCGTCGTCTCCCCGGATGCTCTCGATATAGCGCTGTCCATACTCCGTCATGACCGACCGCTCTCTCTTGTCGTTGATAGACTTGACTGCCCGCTCCAGCACCTCCGTCAGTACCTCGTAGCGCACGGGCTTTAACACATACTCCATGCAGTGCATGCGCATGGCCTGCTGGGCGTAAGCAAACTCATCGTGACAGCTGAGAATGATCGTCTCCGTGTCCGGGGAGTGCTCCTCGATCCATCCCATCAATTCCAACCCGCTCTGGTCCGGCATCTCAATATCGCAGATTGCCAGATCCACCGTCTCTTTCTCCAGAATCTCTACCGCCTCCATGTAACTGTTCGCAGTAAAGACGTCGGAAAATCCCAGTTGTCCCAGATCCACGCCGTGCAGAATTCCCTGAATAGCGATCGGCTCGTCGTCTACAATCAGAAGTCTCATGCGTCTTCCCTCCGTTCCTCCGTGAAAAAGGGCACCTCAATCCACACCTGCGTCCCGGCTCCCGGCTTGCTGGTTATGCGGATATTCCCCTTTCCCTCATAATAGTATTCGATCCATTTCCGGCAGTTGGCAATGCCGATATGTTCCCGCCCCATGGCGTCCACATAGCTTCGCTTCCCCTGAATATGTGTCATCACGTCCGCGGGGATGCCGCGGCCCGTATCGGTTATGGAGATAAACAGCCACTGATCCTGCCGCCGGATATTGATGAGAATCTCCGTAATCTTGCCCGGAATCAGGGCATATTTCACAGCGTTCTCCACAAAATTTTCAATCAACAGCGGCGGGATCTTCGCGTTTTCCGTTTCCTCCGCCATGGTGTAGACACAGTTGAATCGGTCGGGAAAACGAATCTTTTGAATATTCAGATAGCTCTTCACAAAATCCATCTCTTCCTTCACGGTTACCAGATCGTTGGTCTCCTTGAGCACATAGCGGAAATAGTCGGTCATACACAGGGAGAATTCCTGAATACTGTGATAATCCTCTATCTGCGCCATACTGTAGATCAGATTCAGGGAATTCATCAGCATATGGGGATTCATGCGCAGCTTCAGATTGTCCAGGGTCATGTCGTGAACCTGCTGTTCCCGCCGTCTCCCCTCCTCGACCTCGCCGGCCATCTCGTTGAAGTTCTCGAACATCTGCCGGAAATCCCAGGAGATATCCTCATCGATCCCCGTAATACGGTAGCGCTCGCTGCTGGCGCTCTTCTGCCCGAAGACGTCCAGCGCCTCGTTCATGGTATGTATCGGCGTGACCACCCACTTCTTTACCATCTGCCAGAAAATGAAGATAAACAAAATTTCCAGCAATACGGTCAACAGCAGAAATCCCAGATATCCCCAGACATTCTGTAAAGAAGTCAGCGTCGGCACCACCAGCGCGACACTGCAGCCCAGTTCCGGTCCATCCCAGACCAGAAACTGCCGTCCGTCCCTTCCTCCGAGAAGTTCCTCCCAGCTGCTGTCCCGATAGCGGTTCGCGGTGTCCGCTATCAGGTGCATGATCTTCTCCCCGTCAGTGAGATAACACTCCTGTGTTCCCAACTCTTCTGCCGTCTGCAGTCCTTCCATAAAGGAATTCATATCCACCATCAGACCGATATGGTACCCCGCGTAGGAATAACTGCGGAGCAGGAAACATTTCCCGTCGAAATCGTAGAGCTGCCAACCTCTGGTTGTCCCTTCCGGGAATCCTCTGGAGAGAAGCTTATTGCGAAAATTCTCCATCTCCCCAAAAGTGTAAGAGTCATAATTATATTTCACATAGATGGAAGCCAGGCTGCGGTCGTAGAGATAGGCCACTCCCTCCACCTGCCGGTTCTTCTGCATGCTGCCCAGTTCCTCGATCATCTCATAGTTCAGGGCTTCATCATGCCCCCGCTCCATGGCCAGCTCCGCAAGGTGGTCCAACACAAAATCGTCCAGTTCCTCCTCCGTCTCCAGAATATTTTCCTGCAGCGGAATCATATCGCCCTCCAGAGAGTGCTCGTAGGAAGCGCTGATCTGGTTGGAGGAAAACCAGACCACCAGGCAGGCGGCCACAAAGGTCAGAATCCCCAAAGGCAGAAAGGTAACACAGAGCACACGCACAAACCGGGCCGTCAGCGTCTTCTTATTCCATCCAAACCTTATCATGTACTGCCCTCTCCTTCCGTTTTCCTGTCACAAAGTATACCATTTTCACAGAAATAGCTCAATCCCGAACACGACATCAGGCCGGGCCCAAAAAGGGCCCAGCCTCAGAAATGTTTTCTATTCATATTTTCATATTTCACACTGCGCGATTTTCACGCCTGTCGCAATGCTTCTATCCCTTGACACCGCCGGCGATAACGCCCTTTTCCAGCTTATCCTGGAAGAAGGGGAACAACAGCAGGATCGGCAGTGTCGCCGCCACAATCACGGCGTACTGTATCAGGTACCGGTTGTAATCGGGATTCGCGCTCCGCAGGAAGTTTTCATTATCCGCGGTAATCTGTTTGATCCACAGCTGCAGGGGCCACAGATTCTTCTTGTTGGTCACATAGATGGAAGCCTGCAGCCAGGAGTTCCACTGCATAACCACACTGTTTAGGATAATGACAAAGCCCAGATTCATGGCCTGGGGCAGCATGACCTGCCACATGGTCCGAAAATGCCCCGCCCCGTCGATCCGGGCCGCCTCGTACATCTCATGGGGCACCGAATTAAAGGCGTTCATCATCATGATCATGAACATGGCGTTGGTACATCCCGGAATGATCAGCGCCCAGCGGGTTCCAACCCATCCCAGGTACCGGATCACAATGTAGGTGGGCACCATACCGCCGGAGAACAACATGGTAGACATCAGGATCAGGGAGATCGGTGTCTTCAGTTTTGTGTCACGGCTCAACGCGTAACCGGTTATGGCAGCCAGCACAAAACCAAGTGCTGTAGCGCATACCGTATAGATAATGGTATTCGCATAACCGCTGATAATGCTGGCATCCTGAAAGATCAGTTCATATCCCTTCAGATTAAAGTCTCCAAGCCACTTCCACATAAGTCCCTCATAGGCCATAGCCTGACGGCCGTCGGACAGGGAGATCATCAATACGTGCCACATGGGAATGACGCAAGCCAGAGCAATCACCACATAGATAATCACATCGGCAATGTGATCTCCCACACTCTTATGTTCCACCATATTCAGAGAGGTATCCATCTCCGATACAGACATCTTTTTCTTTCTCTTCATCTCACACCTCCGCTCTTAGAATAGGGACGAATCCGTCATCTTCCGGCTGAGAGCGTTGGAGCCGATCAGCAGGACAGTTCCCACAACGGACTGGAATAATCCGGACGCCGCCGACAGACTGTAGTCGGTGGCAGAGCCAAATGCCATTCGATATGTGTAGGTATATATGGTATCCGCCACCTCATAGGTGGAGGGCATGTACAGAAGCAGAATGCTGTCAAATCCGGTGGAAAAACTCAATCCCACACCCAGCACAAACATCATCATGATGGTCGGCATAATACAGGGCAATGTAATTCGAAACAGCCTCTGCCAGCGGTTGGCTCCGTCGATAGCTGCAGCCTCATGCAGGTCCCCGCTGACCGTGGAGATCGCCGCCACATACATGATGGATCCCCAGCCGACACCCTGCCAGACGCCCATCAACACATAGATGATCCAGAATATCGGGATATGCTCATTGGCCAGCCAGTTCTGATTCTCCAGGCCGAATACATTGGTCAGAAGCATGGTCAGCGGACCATCCTTTCCCAGAAACTCCGTTACCAGAGAGGCCACGACCACCGCCGCCACGAAGTTCGGCAGGTAGGACATGGTCTGGCAGATCCGCTTGAACCGCTTGTTCTCAATCATACTCAGCAGAAAAGCGAAGATGATCGGCGGAACGAATCCGATGGTATTTTTTAAAATTGCGATACAGATCGTATTTCGGAGGGCTACGAGGAACTGGTCTCCGGTAAACAGATCAATAAAGTTCTGGAAGCCTACCCAATCACTGCCAAAATATCCCTCGACAATATTGAAATCCTCAAAAGCCATCACAATACCGAACATGGGGATAAAGTGCAGCACCACCATATATACAATGGCCGGGACGAACATCACATATACCGGCCAGTTCCTCTTGAAATCCTTGCTCCAGGGAGTCTTCGGCGGCTTATAAACTGCCGCTTTTTCCTTTGCCATAAGGAACCTCCTCTCTTTCTCTCAAACCTCTGCCGGGGAGGCTATCCCCGGCAGAATCAAACATCATTTCCAATATCTTATCCTTACTGGGCAGCTGTAGGATCAATCTCATACTGATCCGCATAGGGCTGGGCAGCTTCCAGAGCCTTCTGGTAATTGTACTTCTCCTGAGTTTTGCACCAGGTACCCCAATCATCATCACTGTTGATGTCCTTCTTACCTTTGATAAAGTCTACCGCGTTGGTCTGCGTGTACTCCAACAGTTTATTTCTGGCATCATCCATAATATCGATATCATCCTGCTCCATATTATTGGTAATGGGCGTACCCTGAATCTGTGCTGTATTCTTGTACTGGATCCACAGTTCCATGGAATGCTCATAAGTAGGCGCATATCCCTCGTCAATGCTGGTTACCAACTGCAGATGCGGGAATTTTTCCAGAGTAGCTGCTGTCCGCAGTCCTCCCGCGTCGTTCTGAATCGCCTCCACCAGCTTGTATCTTCCGTCATCGCCCATGGTGTAAGTCCCGTCGGGGATACCATTGTCACTGTAGAAGGATGTACCGGTCTCCTCCATCTCCTCGGGAGTCAGTCCCAGAGATGCCAGTCTTGCGCCATCTTCCGAATACAGATAATCGATCATGGTCAACAGTGTTCCGATATCTTTGTCTTCCGCCGCGGAAGTGATGGCATAGCCGGTTCCGTTCAGGCCGGTTCCCGTCATGATACAGTTGGGCGCCACATTCTTGCAGGCATCGGTTCCATAGATGTCGTTCATGGGAAGGGCACAGCCGGCCACATAGATGCCGTCGGTGTACTCATCTCCCTGATCGAGACGTCCGCCCAGCTCCGCCTGCATGCCGCACCACATGCCGACCTTGCCCTGGCGCACGGAAGTGTCATCAATGGAGTAGAACATGTCGGAAGTACGCTCGTTGAAGTCCGGATCCAGCCATCCCTTCTCGTACCAGTTGTTCAGGCACTCGAGATACGCTCTCGCGGAGTCTGTCACGCCGCCGTACTGTACCTTACCGTTCGCATCCTCATAGAAAGCAAAGTTGCCGCCGCCGAAGCAGGAGCACAGATCTCCGGTCCAACTGAAGCCCGGATAGTACATGCTGATGCAGTAGCTGTCGTCGATGCCGAGATCCGCATAGGCTTTCTCGAAAATCTCAAACATCCACTCCCAGTCGCTGATGTACACCGGATCCGTTCCGCCGCTGGGGAACACCACATCGTCCTCCCAGCTGTCGGGGTCGCTGGGATCCGTATAGCCGCCGGTAAAGGCAGCTCCTGTTACCGGATTGGTTCCGTATTTTACGATCCAGTCTCTGCGGTACTGATATCCGCAATAGGTATAACCATAATCCTCATTAAAAGACATAACATGGAGATATTTCTCCTCCCCGTCGATGTTGGTAAGCGCCCAGGATTTCATTTCCGGATGCGCATCCAGATACGCCGTATAGTTCGGCATATACTCCTCCACATAGGGAGTCAGATCCAGAATAATGCCCTGCTCGTATAGGATCTTAGGGCTGTCAGAGATGGACATATCCAGAATATCCGGATAGTCGCCGGAACCCATCATCGTCGAGTAGCTGTCCGCCGCCGTGCCGGCCGCCGGCACCCAGAACTCCAGATCGATCTTCTTGTCCTCCTCGCCCCAGGTCTGGGAGGTCAGATACTGCATAACCGGATTGTCCGCGTAATCCGTGTAGTAGGAAGCGTCCGCTCCCTGATAGATCCACATGGTAAAGGATGTGTCCGAGGACGCCCCGCCGCCTCCGCAGCCGGAGAGCAGTCCCGCCGCCATCACTCCGCAGAGTGTGAGGCTTAAAAGTTTTTTCACATGTTTGAACTTCATATGATATGTAACCCTCCTTGTAAATTTCTTAATCTTAAAATATCATAAACAATCTGTGAAATCTCTGTGAAATCCGATGGGCTTTAACCCGAATCCGACGTGTTCCACATCGGAAATCCGACACAGATCCTTCGCTATCCCATGTGTCTGCTCTCTACTGCCAGACACGGTTGCGCTCCTGCTCCGCCGCGAGATCTTCCTTCGACATATATTTGCGGAAAATCTTCTCCAGCACATAGCTGGCAAGGAGCATATAGCTGGCCGGAGCCAGAAGAATCAGAGGCGGGAAATAAACCACCGCCACCACAAAGACCGCCAGCAGAAGCAGCAGCAGAATCCCTTTTACCAGGTGCGTCATCATGATAAAGAAACTGTTCTTCAGGGTTCGCTTCGCCCCGTCCTCAAACCGAGCGATATAGGTCAGTGTAAAGATAACCATGACCAGGTTGAAGGCCTCCAGCACCACAAAGGGGATCCACATCCAGCCGATGGTCACGCCGTCCCGCCACATCTGGTAACAGATATAGGCCTCGTCCGCGAAGATAAATCCCAGAATCAGGTGCACGAGCCAGCACTTCGTGGACACCTTGAAGTTTTTCTTAAAGAAATGCCAGAACTCCCCCGACACATAGCCCCGGTCATTCTTGATAACCTTCTGGGTCGTGTAATACAGGGCCGATGTGGCCGTCCCGATGGTAACAATCGGCAGACAACTCACAAACCAATAGATCGTCAAAAATACCAGGTCCAGCAGCTTGTTACAAATCTCGTTCAGCTTTGCCATAATTTCTCCTCCCTTTTCTTTCCTTTTCCATCCGCTCGATACGGATCAAACCACTCTATCCGCATTATAAAAAAGAAGAGCGGA
>ERZ836939.4005-NODE-4005-length-11644-cov-3.374493_pt1 | contig 11644 bp, 7 predicted proteins | sample MGYA00519912_ERZ836939 | MGnify/ENA primary metagenome ERZ836939 (study PRJEB31850, sample SAMEA3708810) | human gut metagenome | biome: human gut; feature: human-associated habitat; material: faeces | place: China | collected 2014 ... | reverse complement strand
GCAGTGATGGCTGTTATACATATACAAAAGAAGTTAAAAAAGGGGAATGTGCAATCACCCTGGGAGCAGAAGAAAAAGAAGCATTGGATAAAGCAATAGGATATTAATTTTATATGAGGAGAGGAGCCTTATCATGATCGACATTAAATTTTTAAGAGAGAATCCCGAAGCAGTAAAGGAAAATATCAAAAAGAAATTCCAGGATTCAAAATTATCCCTGGTGGATGAAGTAATAGAATTGGACAAGGAAAGCAGACAAACCCAGCAGGAAGCAGATGATCTGCGTGCAAGCAGAAATAAGATTTCCAAGGAAATCGGCGGTTTGATGAAAGACGGAAAGAAGGAAGAGGCAGAAGCAAAAAAAGCAGAAGTGGCTGCCGGCGCAAAACGTCTTGCAGAATTAGAAGAAAAAGAAACGGAACTGCAGGAAAAGATAACAAAAATAATGATGCTCATTCCCAATATTATTGATCCTTCGGTTCCGATAGGTAAAGATGATACGGAAAATGTGGAGATTACCAAATACGGCGAACCTGTAGTGCCTGATTTTGAAATTCCTTATCATACGGAAATTATGGAAAGATTTAATGGGATTGATCTGGACAGTGCAAGAAAAGTAGCTGGAAACGGATTCTATTATTTAATGGGTGATATCGCAAGACTGCATTCAGCAGTAATTTCCTACGCAAGAGATTTCATGATCAATCGTGGATTTACTTATTGCGTACCGCCTTTCATGATCAGAAGCGATGTTGTTACAGGTGTTATGAGCTTTGCAGAGATGGATGCAATGATGTATAAGATCGAGGGTGAGGATCTTTACCTGATCGGAACAAGTGAGCATTCCATGATTGGAAAGTTTATTGATACTGTTAACAAGGAAGAAAATCTTCCATACACTCTGACAAGCTACTCACCATGTTTCCGTAAGGAAAAGGGAGCTCATGGTTTGGAGGAGAGAGGTGTATACCGTATTCATCAGTTCGAGAAGCAGGAGATGATCGTAATTTGTAAGCCGGAAGACAGCATGATGTGGTATGACAAGCTGTGGAAGAACACTGTAGATTTATTCCGCAGCATGGACATTCCAGTTCGTACACTTGAGTGCTGCTCTGGTGATTTGGCTGATCTTAAGGTAAAGTCTGTCGATGTTGAGGCATGGTCTCCGCGTCAGAAGAAGTATTTTGAAGTAGGAAGCTGCTCTAACTTAGGTGATGCACAGGCACGTCGTCTTGGAATCCGTGTTGTTGGACCGGATAAGACAAAGTATCTGGCTCATACTTTAAATAACACTGTAGTAGCTCCGCCGCGTATGTTGATTGCATTCTTAGAGAACAATCTACAGGCAGATGGAAGTGTTCGTATTCCAGAAGTTCTTCGTCCATATATGGGCGGAATGGAGAAAATGGTTCCGAAGAAATAAAAGTATAAAATGATAAAGGAGGGAATTTTATGCACGCATACTTACCAGCAATCGGATTTGGGCAAATCAAGAAAAAGTCTCAGCTTCAGCAGCTGTTAAGCAGCGTGCAGAATTTCCCAGATCAGGTTCAAAAAATTCGTCTGGATGAGGAGAGCAGTCTTGTCGTCTATACAAAGGAAGTTGCACCAGACATCGGTCTTATGATCTGTGGAGAAGAGGATATGCAGGGCAGCTTTCAGATGGAATATTATGAGCCATATATTAACAGTAATGTCTGTTCTTCTAAGGCAGAATGCAGCATAGAAAAGGAAAGTGCGAGAGAAGCGTATGATGGCGTCTGTGATGATTGCCGATTAGGACTGAATCTGATTTTTTCTGTAAATAATTTTATGGAATATCGAAAATATCAGGTACTGCAGGGATTTTTTCCAACGGTGACAGATGCCTGTCTTTCTGCTTTGTGTACGCAGGGAAAAATTTTACTTCCCATTTTGAAGAGACCAGAGGCTGCTCGTATTGCAAAGAAAAAGGAACAGGGACGTCAGAAACTGATTGAGGCAGCAAGAGAAGGAAATCAAGAAGCAATTGACAGCCTGACAATTGATGATATGAATTTGAGTAATAAAGTAGGCAGGTTGTTAAATAGTTGTGATATCTATACAATGGTTGAATCAAGTATTATGCCATGTGGAATGGAGAGTGATCGATATACAATCATTGGTGAAATTCTAAATGTGGTGCCTCTTGTAAATGAAATCAGCAAGGAGCCGCTGTGCCAGATGGATGTGAAGTGCAATAATATTTGTATACGCGTTTTGGTGAACCGTTCAGGGCTGATGGGAGAGCCGATGGCAGGACGGCGTTTTAAGGGCGATATTTGGCTGCAGGGAGTGGTAAACTTTGTTTGACAGACAACAAAAAGTATGCTATTATAAATGGCGTGTGAGGCACCATTTTGTGGTAAAAAAGAATGGATTGCCTGATGCATATGTGAATAAAGTTCTCTTAGTTAAATGGATATAACAGGGACCTCCTAAGTCTCAGTTGTGGGTTCGATTCCCGCAGGGAACAGTTTAAAAGCGGTTGTGACGGCATGTAGTCATTGCCGCTTTTTTGTAATTTTGATTAATTATGGAAAAGGATTTCTGTTATGGGTAATAGAGCTGTGAGAAAATGGAAGAAGACAAGAATGGTGACTGCTGTGTTGGCAGTGTGCAGTATCTTTTTTGGAATCATTGTGGGGTGTCAGGTAAAAAACAATGAGAAATCAGAAATGCTTCCAATTATAACAATTGGAACTGATCAGTTTGAACCTTATAATTATCTGGACAGTAAAGGAAATAATGTTGGAGTAGATGTAGAGCTTGCAACAGAAGCTTTTAAACGACTTGGCTATGAACCATGCTTTTGCGTAATTTCATGGGAGGATAAAGAACAGTTGCTTTCTGATGAAACGATTGATTGCATTTGGGCTTGCTATACAATGACAGGAAGAGAAGACAAATATCAGTGGGCTGGACCATATCTTTACAGCAGACAAATGATTGTTGTGCGCAGTGATCATGATATTTGGACATTTGATGATCTTGAAGGAAAAAGGATTGCAGTTCAAGCAACGACAAAAGCAGAAGATTTATTTTTGCACCGAATTGAATCTGATCTTCCGACTGTAAGTCAGGTGAATTGCTTCTCAGCAACGGAAGACATGTTTGCCGCAATTAGGAAAAATTACGTAGATGCAATCGCAGGCCATGAGGCAATGCTGAGAAAATTTGTTGATGATGGAGAGGGTGCATATCGTATGTTGGAGGAAAGTCCATATTGCTCTGCACTGGGGGTGGCATTTAGAAAAGGTACACATGTAGAGTTAGCTGAAAGGCTAACAGACACACTTCACGAGATGGAGCAGGATGGAACTATCAAAAATATTGTGGAAAAATATGGTTTTGATGCTGATCAGGTTTTAGTGGGAGGCAATGCGTATGAAAAGTAAAAAAAGATTATCAAGTTGTTTTTTTATGCCGATTGTTTTGATTTTGCTTGGGATTAGCTGCTTTTGTTTTATTAATGCAAGTGATATAGCAAAATTAAATGATACGCTTGATGAGACGATATCTTTTGTAAAATCATGTATAAATCGATATGAGATTTATAATGCAAATGATAGAGTGAAAAGTCTTGTGCGTTTGCTTGATAAGTCGGAGGAGCTAAGTCGCGTACTTGACGCAGAGCACAATTTTACGGCACAAGATATGGATAATTATGCAAAGCAACAGCGTTTGACTGGTGTTTTGGTGCTTGATGAAAAGCTGAATGTATCAATACAGACAACACAGGATTATGATGCAATGTCACTGTGGAAGAAATTGATTGATAGCAAGTATGTAAGGGATATTTTAGAATCACCTTCAAAAACATATATGACCAGATTACGCAATGAAGGAAATATATATGACTTTGCAGCAGTGGCAAGACAGGACGCTTCAGGAGTTTTGATTACATATGCGAAAAAGGAAGAGGTGAATGAAAAAAACGGTGATCTTGCTATGGAAACAGTGTTTGCAGATTTTCCATTTAAGATGGATGGCAGCGTTGTAATTAGTGATGGAACGAAAGTGGTGAGCACCAATGAGTCAAAATTGTTAGGCTTGTCGATTGAAAAATGTAATGAAATGTATCAAAATACTTTTCATGAGAGTAAAGACCATATTGTCAGGCTTGATTCAGCAGGCAGCAGCTGGTATGGAAGAAAAGAAAAAATCAGGGATTATGATATATATGTATTTTTTCCGGCTATGCAGGTGTTTACGATGCGAAATGTTGTATGTCTGTCATATATATTGATTGCAATTGTGATTTTTACATTGTTTCGAACAGTCAGGATTCATATGGAGCAGGAGAGCATTATGCGTGAGCAAAAGCGTCTTCAGATTATCAATGCGCTCGGACAGGCATATTCAATTATATTACTTATTAACATAAAGAAGAACATGTTAGAGGTGATAAAGTTTTCCGATGGTGTAGGTCATAATCTTAGAAAAGAAGATTTGTCAAATGCATTTCAAAAGGAATATATAGAAAATATGATAGCACCGTCATTTCAAAAAAATTATATAGCTTTTTCTGATATAAGTACTATGGAGAGTCGTTTGAAGGAACATGATTCTCTTTCATGTATCAGCCAAACAATAAAGGGAGCTTGGATACGCTCTATGATTGTACCGCAAAAATATGATGAAAAAGGCAATTTGTCCACTGTTTTACTAGCAATTAGTGATGTCACAGAGGAAAAAGAGCATGAGTTAGAGCAAGATCGCATTCTTAGAAATGCACTGTCATCTGCAGAGCATGCGAATCGTGCAAAAACAGCTTTTTTAAATAATATGTCTCATGATATCCGAACACCAATGAATGCAATTATCGGATTTACATCACTGGCAGCAGAGCATCTTGATGACCGCGAAATCATAAGAAATTATCTTGAAAAAATTAGTAAATCTGGTAAGCATCTTCTTAGTCTGATCAATGATGTGCTTGATATGAGCAGAATCGAGAGTGGAAGTGTTAAAATAGAAAAGACTAATGTACATCTTCCGGATGTTCTTGAAGATCTAAAAACGATTATATTGGAGAGTGTACATGCAAAACAGCAGAAACTTTTGATAAAGATGCAGGAGGTTGTTCACAAGGATATCATTACAGATAAGCTTCGTTTGACGCAGGTTCTTTTGAATATAATAAGTAATGCTGTTAAGTTTACACCTGTTGGAGGAACTGTACATATTCTTGTAGAAGAAAAGGATTCTCAAAAGGCAGGATATGCAGTATATTCGTTTTGTATCAAAGATAACGGAATCGGTATGTCGAAAGAGTTTCAGGAGCATGTGTTTGATTCATTCGCAAGGGAACGTACAGTTACTGAGAGTGGAATCACTGGAACTGGTCTTGGAATGGCTATCACAAAAAATATTGTTGACCTGATGGGTGGAACGATACACTTAACAAGCAAACAAGGTGAGGGATCTGAATTTATAGTGACACTTGAATGTGAGCTTGCAAACAAGACAGTGCAGGACAAACAATCTTCTTGTCCAAAAGCAGAAAAAAAACATTTGGATTATTCAGGAAAAAAGGTACTTCTTGTTGAGGATAATGAGCTAAATAGAGAGATTGCAACAGAGATTTTGAAATCTTTAGGACTTAAGGTAGACTGTGCAGCTGATGGCATGGATGCAGTTGAAATTATGTCATCTGAGGCAGGAAATCAATATGACCTGATCTTTATGGACATTCAGATGCCAAAGATGGATGGATATACTGCGACAAGAGAAATTCGCACATTAAATGATTCTAAAAAAGCAAATATTCCGATTATTGCGATGACGGCAAATGCTTTTGATGAAGATCGAAAGAAAGCAATCAAGGCTGGAATGAATGGCCATATTGCAAAGCCGATTGATGTGAATGTGATTTTGCAAAATCTGGACAGGATTTTTGGACAGAATGGTGACGAAGACACCATGGCAAAGGAGTAATGAAAAAATGAAAAAAGAGTATATTGAACATTATAGCAAATGTCTTAACAAGCAGATGCATCTATGTATTTATGGTCACGCGGGAGTTACGGTGCTGGGATTTCCAACACAGGATTCAAATTGCCACAATTATGAGGATTTTGGAATCATTTACCATCTGAGTGATTTTATTGAACAGGGCCGCATTCAAATAGTGACAGTGGATTCGGTGGATGAAGAAAGCTGGTCATGTGAAAATGGTATTCCTTCGTGGCGGTCAGCAAGACAGGAGCAGTACCATAATTATATTATTGAAGAAGTGTATCCGATTCTGATGCAAAAAAACACATCAAATATGCTGCCAATTGTAACAGGTCCAAGTCTTGGCGCAAATCATGCAGCAATTACATTTCTTCGAAGACCAGAATTGTTTAGCGGAATGCTTGCGCTTTCTGGTGTCTACAATAGCGATTATTTCTTCCAAGGATGGTGCGATGGAAATCTGTACCAAAATTCGCCAGAGCGTTTTTTAGAAAATATGCCGGCTGATCATCCGTATATCGACCTGTATAACCAAAAGAAAATGATTTTTTGTGTGGGACAGGGTGCTTGGGAATATGACGGCGCACAGACGCTTCGCAATTTAAAACGTATTTTTGATGAAAAGAAAATTAATGCGTGGTGTGATTTCTGGGGAAGCGATGTTTCACACGACTGGTATTGGTGGTTTCGTGAGCTTCGCTATTTTCTTCCGATTTTATTGGAAGATCAGGGTTGACTTTTTTAGACATGGTGTGGTATAGTGACTCTATCAGAGTGGGAGAAAAACTGCTTTCATTTTTCTGAACAATTGAATATTGTGAGGGAGTAGTTCGCGGACTGCGTGATTTGTCAACAGACTCGGCATATGCCTGGCAAATCTTAAAGAATGAGACTCATGTGTGCTTTTCTAATAAATAAGGCATACATGGGTCTTTTTGCATAGTTAGCGATAGAAAGCAAAAACTGATTCTGAAATAAAAAAGAAAACTGGCAGAAGGAGGGTTTTGTATGACGTACCATAATAAGGAAAAACAAGAAGTCTTACAGGAACTTAATGTACAGGAAGCAACAGGACTTTCGTCATCGGAGGTGAAAAAGCGCCGGGAGCAATATGGCGAGAATCGATTGCGTGCAAAGAAATCAAAGAGTAATTGGGAGAGATTTGCAGAGCAATTTAAAGATGTAATGATTCTGATATTACTTGCAGCAGCGGCAATTTCTTTTGTGGTAGCATGTGTGGAAGGTGATCCGGAAGGCTTTTTTGAACCATTGCTGATTTTACTGATAGTGGTTGTAAATGCGATAATGGGTGTTATGCAGGAAAGTCGTGCAGAGAAAGCACTAGAAGCATTAAAAAGTATGTCGGCACCACATGCACGTGTTCTTCGTGACAAGGCAGAGTCAATCATTGATGCATCAGAGTTAGTGCCAGGTGATATCATACGCTTAGAAGCAGGTGATTTTGTTCCGGCAGATGCAAGGCTTTTGCAGAGTGTCAGCTTAAAGAGCGAGGAGTCTGCGCTAACAGGTGAATCAGTACCGGCAGAAAAAGATGCAGGTGCCTGTCCAAAGGCAGACGCACCGCTGGGAGATAGAAGCAACATGGTTTTTTCAGGCTGCAGCATCACATATGGAACTGCTGTAGCAGTTGTGACAGCAACTGGAATGGATACTGAGATGGGAAAGATTGCCAATCTTTTGGAAGGAGCCGATGATGGACAGACACCTCTTCAAAAGCGTCTGGCACAGCTCGGAAAATATCTTGGAATTTTGGCATTAGCAGCATGTGCAATTATCTTTGTTGTTGGTCTTGCAAACGGACTTGAAGTGATGGAAATCTTTATGACATCTGTATCACTTGCTGTATCTGCAATTCCAGAGGGACTTCCTGTAATTGTTACAATTGTATTGTCAATCGGTGTACAGAGAATGGTTAAGAAAAATGCACTTATTCGTCGTCTGCCAGCAGTTGAGACATTGGGAAGTGCATCCGTCATTTGCTCAGATAAAACGGGAACGCTGACACAGAATCGAATGACGTTAGTAGAAACATATCTTGATGGGGAAACCAATGTTAATAAGCTTGAAACAAAGCCATCTGAGGAAGTAAAGACACTTCTTCGTCTGGGAACACTTTGCTGTGATGGTGCTGTTGTATTTGATGGTGATAAGGAACAGCATATCGGAGATCCGACTGAGACTGCAATTGTGCTTGCCGCCTATAAAAATGGAATGACAAAGGAAATGCTTTCTGAAAAGTATCCGCGTCTGGCAGAGCGACCATTTGACTCGGATCGAAAGTGTATGGGCGTTGTCTGTCGCATGGATGGAAAGCTGATTGCAATTGTAAAGGGTGGCTTTGATGTGATGGAGCCTCTTTGCATTTCGGGCGATTTAAAGACTGCTCGCCGTGTGATGGAGCAGATGAGCGAGCGTGCACTTCGCGTGTTGGCTATTGCTTACAAAGAAATTGATGCGATTCCGACTGAGAAAGAAATGGCATCAATTGAGAGTGAGCTTCATTTTTGTGGACTGGTCGGTATGATTGACCCGCCAAGAGAAGAGGCAAAGGTGGCAGTGGCCGAGTGTCGAAAGGCTGGAATTAAGCCGGTTATGATCACAGGCGACCATGTGGTGACTGCCTCCGCGATTGCAAGAGAGCTTGGCATTATGAAAGATGGCGACAGAGCGTTAACTGGTGCAGAGGTAGATGCGATGACAGACTCAGAGCTTGATAGCCAAGTAGAGCACATTGCTGTCTATGCACGAGTTTCGCCGGAAAATAAGATTCGAATTGTAAAGTCTTGGCAGAGAAAGGGTCAAGTCGTTGCGATGACAGGAGATGGTGTCAACGATGCACCTGCACTAAAGGCAGCTGATATTGGATGTGCGATGGGCATCACTGGAACCGATGTTGCAAAGGGAGCAGCTGATATGACACTGACCGATGATAATTTTGCAACAATCGTGGATGCCGTCAGAGAAGGCCGTGGAATCTATGCCAATATTAAAAAGGTGGTCGGTTATCTTCTTGGAACCAATATCGGAGAGGTTGTCACCGTCTTTACCGCAATGATGCTGTGGCATAAGACACCGCTTTTATCAATGCAGCTTTTGTGGATCAACCTGGTGACGGATAGTCTTCCTGCGATTGCGCTTGGCATGGAGGCTGTGGAGCCGGAAGTAATGGAGCAAAAACCAAAGCCCAAAAGCGAAGGATTATTCGCTCATGGGCTTGGTGTGAGAATTGTTCTTCAGGGATTTATGTTTGGTCTTTTGGCGCTTCTTGCCTTTGTCATTGGTGAGAAAGGAACGGGAGAACTTGCTGGAGGACAGACAATGGCATTTGCCGTATTATCACTGTCTCAGGTCATTCAAGCTTACAACATGCGATCAGAGCATTCGCTCTTTAAGATAGGAGTCTTTACCAATCAGAAGCTAAACAAAGCAGCACTTCTTTCAATTGGATTGGTGCTTGTAGTGTTGTTTACTCCGCTTCGCATTCCGTTTGGAATGATTTCGCTTTCTCCACAGCTGTATTTAGAAGCGCTGGGACTGATTTTTATTCCAGTTGTGATTATGGAATGCTCAAAGGCATTTGGATTGATCAAACATCAGCACTAAGTTTGGACATAGTGTAAAAAACAAAATCAAATTTTCTTCTTGCTGTGCAAACCAACCTTGTGATAATAAATGAACAAAAGTACGCTACACAGAATCCAGCCCAATGGATATCCCAAGGCAACAGATGTAATGGTGTTAAAACATTTTGATATGATAAACAGATAAATCTGGCGAAAAACAATAAAGCTTCCCATCATAATGACCATTGGCGCGGTGGAGTTTCCTGCACCGCGCAGTGCATTGGCATAAATTTGATTAAAGCAGATTGCAATATAAAATGGCATCATCAGTCGAATGAAGCGAACACCAAATGCAAGTACCTCTTCATCATGTGTGAAAAGGGATGTCAGGGTAGGTGCGAATAAAAGAACTGGAAACATCAAAATTATGGCAGTACCGATTGCGATAATAAGCGCAGTGGTAGTGCCTTTTTTTGCACGATTCATATTGCCGGCACCAAGATTTTGACCGACAAAGGTAGTGACAGAAAGGCCGACGCTCTGAATTGGAAGCAGACAGAATTTGTCGAGCTTTCCATAGGTTGTCCATCCTGCCATGCAGGAAGATCCAAAGTGGTTGATGTATGACTGAACAAATACATTTGAGAAGGATGTAACAGCCATCTGAAGTCCTGCCGGAAAACCAATGCGAAGAATCGACAAAGTGGTTGCTTTATCAATGCGAAGATCTTTCCAGACAAGCTTGTAAGCATTCGTCTCTTTTGTCAAAATGGACAGCACAAGAATTGCAGATATCCACTGGGAAATGATTGTTGCATAGGCAACACCAGATACGCCCATGTGAAAAACAATTACAAAAACGAGGTCGAGAATAATATTTGTGACTGCACAGACAATCAAAATATAAAGTGGGCGTGTAGAGTCACCAACTGCGCGCAAAATTCCAGCCCCCATGTTGTATAGCATAAGACCAGAAACACCAGCAAAATAGATTGTCAGATATCTGGAAGATTCAGGCAAAACATCTTCTGGTGTATCCATTAAACGAAGAAAAAATGGTGACAAAAATAGTCCTGCAATCGTAAAGAAGACAGCAAGCACAAGTGTCAGTGCGATTGTGGTATGTACGGTGCAATGAAGTGCTTTGTCATCGCGGCTTCCAAAATTGTGGGAGATAACAACACCTGCACCAGTGGATAAACCAGAGAAAAATCCTATTATGGTGTTGATAATGCAGTCAGTAGAGCCAACTGCTGCGAGTGCTGTTTTGCTGACATAATTGCCCACAACAATACTGTCAACAGTGTTGTAAAGCTGCTGAAACAGATTTCCTACAAGGAGCGGAAGCGCAAATAGAATCAGCTGCTTGGCAATGTTTCCTTCGGTCATCAGCCGGGCACCGGAGGAATGCTTCTTTTGTGAGAAGGAAAAACTCATGATAACGCCTTTCTATTATGATATGAATGATACTGAAATTATATCATAGAAAGAGCAGTGGAGAAATGGAGAAAGTTTGCTTTATTTTTTCTGATCTGACGGTGTATCATTCAGTTCAATGATTCTATCGAGAACGTTTGCTCTTGTTGTTGCTTTCAGATAGTCACACACTTTCAAAAATTAAAAATTTTTCATTTTTTGAAAGCGATATTGTTTCCTTGATTACGTTTTTATGTGTGTAGTGGTGCCGCCAATGGCGGCAGAGCCGGAGCGACGGGTCCCATGGGGCGGTGGGTCGTCCGGCTCAACGGTCGGAAGAGATGATTTTCATATTAAGTATTTCGTCTATATAAAGAAGAAAGAAAATAAAAGAAGGAAAATTTGCTAGAAAACCTAGGAAATAAGCCATTTCCTTTATTTTTGAAGTGTAATATTCGTACATCATTAATGTAATATTTTTATATTCTAACTGTAATTTTATTACAGTAATATTTTTACATTTAAACTGTAATTTTTATTACAGTAATTATTTTATATTAAAAGTATAATTTCTATTACAATAACATAGTAATTAAAATTATATTAACATTGTATATTGACTTTATCTTTAATGTAATATATATTACATTAAAAGATGAATTATA
>ERZ836939.3996-NODE-3996-length-11658-cov-2.813755_pt1 | contig 11658 bp, 9 predicted proteins | sample MGYA00519912_ERZ836939 | MGnify/ENA primary metagenome ERZ836939 (study PRJEB31850, sample SAMEA3708810) | human gut metagenome | biome: human gut; feature: human-associated habitat; material: faeces | place: China | collected 2014 ... | reverse complement strand
TGTTTCAAATTTACCATTCCATTCTTTATGAAGCTGTAAAGCTTTTTCTGCATTAGTCATAAGATATATGTTCCTTTCATGAATAATATTATAGAATAATCATATAGACTATATAATAACACAAGCTGAAATTATCATCAATATAAGTCTTTTATTTTTGGGAAAAATAATGTATAATAAATTACGAAATCTAAGATACATATTCGTATCGTTTCCCAGATTAATTTATTATATATAGTTATTTTACAATTGATATTAGATTTAATCATAGTGTATATCCGGTATTTATGAGTAATAGCATTTTTATAATCAATAAATACTGGAATAAGTAAGGAGGTTTAGATGCGTGAGAAATTAGAAACACTTTCAGTAAGCGTATTAAGAGATTTTGCAAAAGATAAGAAGATAAAGAACATATCTGCTATGAGAAAGAGTGAGCTTATTGATGCTATTATTGCAGCAGAGGAAAATGAGAGTACTGTGGGATATACTGATAATGAGGCAACTGTTAATACTGTTACTGAACGGACAGTTAATAATTCTGAAACAGCTAATACTAATAATGAAGCAATAAATAATACCAATAATAATGAATCGGTGAATAATAATCACAGACAGCACCAGAACGAAAGATATGAGAAACGCCCATATCAGGAGCGTCAATATCAGGAACGTACATATCAGGAGCATACAGTTAATGGAAGATTTCTATATCCATAAAATCTTTTATCAGTACGTGTATGCAATCTTTATGATGAAGCAAAAGAGCCAGAGATGGCGGATGGAATACTTGAAGTATTACAGGAAGGCTACGGATTTATAAGATGTGAGAATTTTCTTCCTGGCGAGAATGATGTGTATGTAGCACCATCACAGATAAGAAGATTTAACTTAAAGACAGGTGATATAATAAGAGGACCTAAGAAAGCCAAGACACAGGCTGAGAAGTTCTCCGCAATAATGTATGTTGAGTCTGTAAATGGACTTAATCCGGTTGTTGCACAGAGAAGAAAGGCGTTTGAAACGCTCACACCAATCTTTCCTAATGAAAGAATTCATCTTGAGAGGAATTCCAATACAATAGCGATGAGAATGGTTGATCTTATATCACCTATAGGCAAGGGGCAGCGTGGTATGATAGTATCACAGCCTAAGTCAGGTAAGACAACACTTCTTAAGCAGATTGCCAATGCGGTTACTAAGAACAACCCGGAAATGCACCTTATGATTCTTCTTATTGATGAAAGACCAGAGGAAGTTACAGATATTAAAGAGTCAATAACAGGTGATAACGTAGAGGTAATATATTCAACATTTGATGAACTTCCGGAAAGACACAAGAGAGTATCTGAGATGGTTATAGAAAGAGCTAAAAGACTTGTAGAACAGAAGCAGGACGTAATTATTCTTCTGGATAGTATTACAAGACTTGCAAGAGCCTATAATATGACAGTTCAGGCAAGTGGACGTACATTATCAGGCGGTCTTGACCCGGCGGCACTCCATATGCCTAAGAGATTTTTTGGTGCAGCACGTAATATGAGAGAAGGCGGAAGTCTTACAATACTTGCAACAGCACTTGTTGAAACAGGAAGTAAAATGGATGACGTAGTATTTGAGGAATTCAAGGGAACAGGTAATATGGAACTTGTACTTGACAGAAAGTTATCCGAGAAGAGAGTATTCCCGGCAATAGACATAGCCAAGTCGGGTACAAGAAGAGAAGACCTTCTTCTTGATAAGGAAGAACTTGAGGCAGTAGACATAATGAGGAAAGCCCTTAACAGCCTTAAGACAGATGAAGCTGCAGAAAGAATACTTGACCTGTTCACCAAGACAAGAAATAATGATGAATTCGTAAAGACAATCATCAAGAACCGTTATGTATAAAAATATTATATATAAAATATAAAAGCTGCGTTTGTTAATTCGTATTAATATATGGAATATATGGAAGTTAAAAAATTGGTAAGTTTTTTGTAAGTTTTTAAAATTAGTACTTGCATTACATATATGTGTATGATACAATAACAAAGCTGTTTATCAAAATGATAAAAAGAAATAAGGATAAATCATATAAAGATATTGTAAAGAGGTGAAAGTAATGAGAGAAGGAATACATCCAGCATACTATCAGGCAAAGGTTGTTTGTAACTGTGGTAACGAATTCGTAACAGGTTCTACAAAGGAAGAAATTCACGTAGAAATTTGCTCAAAGTGCCATCCATTCTATACAGGACAGCAGAAGGCTACATCAGCTCGTGGACGTATTGATAAGTTCAACAGAAAGTATGGTGTTAATAACTAGTTATGAACATAAAGTTGAGGTTGTCAAGACCTCAACTTTTTTTTGCGCGAGTAACGATGAGAATAGGAATATATAATGCTGTGAATCCTGCTTGCAGGAATTCACGGTATTATATATTTCTATTCGAGGAGCACCGCGACAGTGACAGAAGCTTTTGCTTCTGGAACGGCATCGTTACGAGTTAGCCACAACGTAAACCGATCACCTACCGCTATAACGGCCCAAAGCTCTATAGCGAAGCGCTTAGAGCTTGTCCGGAGCACATCCAACAAACAGGCACTCTACAGCAAAGCGCATAGAGCCCGTCCGACAGGTCAATGAACAGGTGCTCTACAGCGAAGCGCCTAGAGCCCGTCCGTATATCTAAGCCCGTCCGGTTTACACACATTGTCCGCTAACCTCACCAATATTCCATCAAACAAATTGGAGGTCCAAACTATGAAACCATCAGGTATAGGTGGTCAGGCAGTCATCGAGGGGATTATGATGCGCAATAAAGACAAATACTCTATTGCCGTAAGAAAGCCTGACAATGAAATCGAAGTTACCGTTAGAGAAAGTAAGGTTCTTACTGAAAAACATAAATGGATGAGTTACCCTGTAATAAGAGGTGTAGTAAGTTTCATAGACTCACTCATAACAGGAATATCAACAATCAACTATTCGGCATCATTTTATGATGATCCAGATGAGCAGAAGAAGACCAAGGCTGATGAAATCGGCAAATCAATATTCAAAGACAAGTTTGAATCAGTACTTATGGCACTTACAGTTATAGTGTCAGTATTTCTTGCAGTTGGTTTATTTATGCTTCTGCCATACTATGTATCAAGACTTGTTAAAGGATACGTTGCTTCAAAGACACTTCTTAATCTTATAGAAGGCCTGGTCAGAGTTGCAATATTCATACTATATCTTGTTCTTATATCATTGATGAAAGATATTAAAAGGACATTTATGTATCATGGTGCTGAACACAAATGTATCAATTGCATTGAGAATGGTGCAAGGCTTACAGTAGAAAATGTTATGAACAGTTCAAGATACCATAAAAGATGTGGAACAAGCTTTTTATTTATAGTAATGTTTATAAGTGTTGTATTCTTCATTTTCATAAGAGTTGACAATACAGCACTACAGATTGTTATAAGACTGCTTTTAGTTCCTGTAATTGCAGGCGTATCTTATGAATTTATAAGATGGGCAGGACGTAATGATAATGGGTTTACAGTTGCTTTAAGCAGACCGGGAATGTGGCTTCAGAAGCTCACAACAAGAGAACCTGATGAGGATATGGTAGAAGTTGCCATAAAGGCAGTTGAGGAAGTATTTGACTGGGAAGCATTTTTGAAGGAATATTATCAGACTTCACTTGATATGGAAGCTGATATTAAGGCGGCAGAAGCCAAGCTTGCCCTGACAGGTGAATTAAGACATAAGCCTAAGAAGACAAGAAAGATTGATGCCAAGGAAGTTGCTATGGCAGAAACTTTGAAATCTGTTGAAAGTAAGTCACTTGCAGGTTCGGATAAAGATAGTTCTAAGTCAGATACAGAAAATGGTAATTCTGACACATTAAATTCAGATACAGATGTTGTGAAGACTGATACAACTGATACAGGCAATGTTGAAGCTGAGCCAGACACAGTAAATGCTGTTGATGACACAGACAATGGCAATTCAGATGAGGATAATGCTAAGTCAGACGGTGAGGCATTACAGGAAAATGCAGAGTCAGATGATAAAGCACAGGAAAGCACAGAAGCTGATAATGAAACGTCACAGGAAAATGCCGATGATGATTTACCTGAGGGCTTTGAGATAGAAGACCACTACGAAACTGTTGAAAAAATCAAGACAGAAACTGGAAGCAAATATGCTTTTACAACAGAAAACGTTCAGGAAGATATTGACGAGTCTGAGAATATGTCTGTTGAAGAAGTAGAAGCAGCTTTCGAGATAGAAGAGACAGAACAGGAAGAAGAAAATATCAGTGCTGACGAAGTGCCATTATTTAAGCAGAGAGATAGAGAATAAGGTAGATATATGCAGTTAGATAATGTTAAGACTTTAAGGGATGCTGTTAATTATGGAAAACAGTTTCTTGAGGATTTCGGTATAGAAAATGCCCAGTATGATGCAACCGAGCTGCTATTGCTTGTGATGGGCATTAGTAGAACACAATATCTTATTAATTCAATGGATAAGATAGATAGTGGAAAGCTTGCAGAATACGCAGAACTTATTAATAAAAGGGCAGAGCATATTCCTTTACAGCACATTACCGGAATTGTGAATTTCTATGGCAGGGAATATAAGGTTAATGCCAATGTGCTTATTCCAAGGCAGGATACAGAAATTCTTGTAGAAGAAGTTATGAAGCTGACTAACTCTGAAAGCCGTGTGCTTGATATGTGTACAGGTTCAGGCTGTATAATTATATCACTTGCTGCATCAGGGCATACTTCTGAAAATGGAGCTGTTGCCATAGATATATCAGATGATGCACTAAAAGTAGCTGACTATAATAAAAAGTATAATAATGCAGATTATATTAAGCTTATAAAGAGTGATATGTTTAGTTCTTCGGAATGTGAGCAATATAAAAATGAGGATAACAGATTTGATGTTATAGTATCTAATCCACCATATATACCTACTAAAGATATAGATGAATTATCAGAGGAAGTAAGGCTGCACGACCCTGTGCTTGCACTAGATGGTGATACGGACGGTCTTAAATTCTACAAGGCGATAACTAAACAGTCTGTAAATTATTTAAAAGAAAATGGATATTTATGTTATGAAATAGGTTATAATCAGGCAGAAGATGTCCGTAATATAATGGAACAGTGCGGCTATTCTGGCATTAAGGTTATAAAAGATCTTGCAGGACTTGACAGAGTTGTAATTGGCAGGCTTAATAATATTAATTAATACCGTTAAACGGAGAAATGGAGAAATACAGCAATGAGTATGTTTGACAGATTAGAAGATACATTACGCCGTTATGAAGATGTAACAGCGGAACTTGGCAATCCGGATATTGTAACTGATCAGGACAAGTTCAGAAAATATATGAAAGAACAGAGCAATCTTGCACCTATCGTTGAAGCTTACACAGAATATAAGGCAAGCAAGCAGAATATAGAGGACAGTCTTCAGATGATAAGTGAAGAAAGTGATGAGGAACTTTTAGAGATGGCAAGAGAAGAGCTTGCTGACTCTAAGAAGAAGGTTGAAGAATTAGAGAAGAAGCTTAAAATATTACTTCTTCCTAAAGACCCTAATGATGATAAAGATATCGTGGTTGAAATCAGAGCTGGTGCAGGTGGAGAAGAAGCAGCACTTTTTGCCGCAGAACTTTTCCGTATGTACTCACACTATGCAGATACTAAGGGCTGGAAGATAGAAGTAGTTAATGCTGATGAAACTGGTATCGGCGGTATGAAGGAAGTAGAATTTATGGTTAAGGGACAGGGTGCATACTCTGTTATGAAGTACGAAAGTGGTGTACACAGAGTACAGAGAGTTCCTGTAACAGAATCTAACGGAAGAATTCAGACTTCGACAGCTTCTGTAGCAGTTATGCCAGAGGCAGAGGAAGTTGATATCCAGATAGATGATAAGGATATCCGTATTGATGTTATGCGTGCCTCAGGTAATGGTGGACAGTGTGTCAACACAACTGACTCAGCAGTCCGTCTTACTCATTATCCTACAGGTATAGTTATCTACTCACAGACAGAAAAGTCACAGATACAGAACAAAGAAAAGGCTTTCGCACTCTTAAGGGCTAAGTTATATGACCTTGAAACACAGAAAGCACACGATGCAGAAGCAGATGCAAGAAGAAGCCAGATAGGTACTGGAGACAGAGCTGAGAAGATAAGAACTTACAACTTCCCACAGGGACGTGTAACAGACCATAGAATAGGTCTTACACTTTATAAGCTTGATAAGATTATGAATGGTGATATTCAGGAAATTATCGATGCCTGCATAGCAGCCGACCAGGCGGCTAAGCTTGCTAAGATGGGTGAGGAATAAAATATATAATAACAAGTTGTAATATATGCAGTAATTGCAGTTGTGTCTATGGGTGTAATCGTGTTTGTAAAAAGACGTAAGACAGCTTAATTGAAACACATCTATTCACATATATATGAATATATATTTATAAATGTATATCAGACCAGTAAATTCTTAGTAGTTTACTGGTCTTTTTTATATTTAATAAAAAGTAATCATTTTAAAAGGCAGACTCTATTGTAGCTAGTGGAAAGAATACATAGCATAATGTCAGACCTTTTTGCATTATTATATATTAATTATTGTATATTAAATGAGACTTATCGTACAAAGTGGCTATATTAAATAATTACAATATTAGCACAATCCATATCTTCGCCAAGATTGTATACACGACCGCTTGTTATGCCGACTACAGTAGGGCGCAGTATATAGCTGTTGTTGTTGCTTACAACCTTGGCTTTCTCGCCATTGCTTAATTCCACGATTGAGTCAACAGGGTACAGAATAATACTCTCAAGAAAGCTTTTCATAGCCTTGATGTCAAGCTCCTCTGTCATAGACATAATAAGCTCGATTGCATCTTTCTGGGAAAATGCTTTCTTGTAAGGACGTTCTGTGACAAGTGCATCATATATATCGGCAACTGCAAGTATTCTTGCATAAGGAGTTATTCTTGGAGCGTCAAATCCAAGAGGGTATCCATTGCCGTTAATCTTTTCATGGTGCTGTAGGACAGCCATACATATATCGTTATTAAATTCATTACGTTCCTGTAACATATGGTATCCAAATACAGAGTGCTGTTTCATAACAGCGAATTCTTCATCTGTAAGTCTGGCAGGTTTGTTAAGTATTGAAGCTGGTACTTTAGTCTTTCCGATATCGTGTAGAAGTCCGGATACACCAAGCTCATATATCTGCTTATCAGGCAGACACTGTTGTTTGCCGATAATCATAGCCATAGTTGCCACGTCAACACTGTGCTTGAAAGTGTATTCATCACTTGTCTTGAGTGTGCTTATATCAATTGCTATTGCATTGTTGGCATTAATAGCGTCCATCAGGTTAGAAGCGATGCTGTCAGCAGTGTCTGAGAGTTTTTCAGATTCTGTGTTAGCATATATGTATTGAATTCCTTCAGCGACACGGTTCTTGACACTGTCAGAAAGCTTTACCTTGGCAGGGTCATCTTTGTGGAGTCGTTCAATATGTTTCTTAGCCTCAGGAGTTATCATCTGCTCGATATTATCAGGTTCAGGTTCACCCTCCTGTATGTATACGTTCATAATGCCCATTCGTAAAAGAGAGTCAATTACATAATCGTCAAGAATAGAACCTCTCATAACGAGGTTTCGTCCTGTACGGTCCAGAATTGTCTGGTCAAGCTTCATTCCTGGTTTAAGCTGCCTGGTTCTCATAAAATGTCTAGTAATCATATTACTCCCCAATTCCTAATATAAATACTTAATTAAATGTCAAATCTTAGCTTAATATGAGTTTATTATACTATAGAATACCTGCTTTTTCTATAGAAGAAGTTCATTAATTTTCCACAAATATTAAAGAATTTCGCAGAAAATGCCAGAACTTTAAAGAACACAATGGCTAAGATGAATTCAGGGATTAGTGATATTTCAACTACAATAGATGAAAGTACCAAGGGTATTTAAGAAATTCTAATATATAAATTTAATATATAGCAGCTTCACACTATACTTAATCTTCCAAATGTAATATAATAGTTTAGATTAAGATAATTTAACTATATATTATGTTTGGAGGATTTTTATTTTGAAAAAGTCTAATGCAACAGCATTATTGCCGGTTTTAGTATTTCTGGTGCTATACCTTGGACTTGGCATTATATTTGAATATATATGTAAGATACCAATGGGATTTTATAACATACCTATTATTGTAGCATTTCTTGCGGCAATACTTGTAGCGTGTATACAGAACAGAGATGTATCTTTTGATGAAAAGTTACAGATTATGGCAGGCGGGCTTGCTGATAAGAATATTATAACTATGCTTCTTATATTCCTGACAGCAGGTGTGTTTGTAGGTGTTGTTGGAAGAAGCAGTGCAGAAAGTGTGGCATATTTTATGCTTAATCTTATACCAGCTAAGTTTGCAGTTGCAGTGCTTTTTATTGTTGCATGTTTTGTGTCAACAGCGATGGGTACATCAGTTGGGACGATAACGCTTATAACACCGATTGCGGCTGCGGTATCAGAGGCTTCTGGATTTAATATGGCACTATGTGTTGCATCTGTTATGGGCGGTGCGATGTTTGGTGATAACCTATCATTTATATCAGATACAACAATTGCGGCGTGCAATGGACAGGATTGTGCTATGAGAGACAAGTTCAGGGAGAACTTCTGGATTGCATTTCCGGCAGCGGTTGTCACACTTGTAATTATACTTATACTTTCATTTGGAACAGATATTTCAGGAAGAGTAACACACGAGTATAATCTTGTTCAGGTAATACCATATGTATTCGTGCTTATTGGTGGAATAGCAGGAATAAATGTATTCGTTGTGCTGCTGATAGGAATTGTAACAGGAACATTTATTATGCTTGTGACAGGTCATATTGGTGTATTTGAATTAATAACAAGTATGGGTTCGGGCGTATCTGGAATGTTTGAAACCTGTATGGTTGCCATTCTTGTGTCTGCTATGTGTGCCTTAATAAGGGAATATGGCGGATTTACGGCACTTCTAGGCTGGGTTAAAAGAACCTTTAAAGGAAAGAAAGGCGGACAGCTTGGTATGGGGCTTCTGGTCGGGGCTATGGATATTGCAACAGCGAATAATACAGTAGCGATAGTTATGGCTAATCCAATTGCTAAGGAGATGTCAGCAGATTATGGAATATCCAATAGAAAAGCAGCTTCACTTCTTGATACATTTTCGTGTGTATTTCAGGGGATTATTCCTTATGGAGCACAGATGCTTGTTGCTATATCAGCGGTTAATGAGCTTGGTTATGAGATGTCAGCATTTCAGATACTTCCGGTTCTTTTCTATCCGATGATGCTGCTTATAAGCTCGCTTATATGGATATTTATAATTCCTGCAGACAGATAAACTTAACTGGTAACTTTTAACTTCACGCCAATTAATATGGAGGATTTTCTCATGGCTAAAGACACTAAGGATGGTAACAATTTAAACGAAAAAAGCTATGTTAATAAAAAGCTGCTGCAGTGCTACTTGATTATATCAATGGTACTTTTGGCGGCATATATAATGGAACTTGTTAAGGGAAATAGAACGGCAGGATATGTGTTTGTATTTTCGATTATTCTTATTGTGCCGGTTATTATGGCAGTATTCGCATATAAGAAAAATGCTGAGAGTAAAATAGTCAGGTCAATTACGGCAATAGGCTATGGAATATTATATGCCTTTGTATTATGGACATCAGTAAGTATTCTTTCATTTACTTATGCAATTCCTATGATAATTGCAATATCTATGTTTGCAGATAAAAAGTATACCTTAAAGGTTGGTATTGCAAGTGCACTTATTAATATTGTATATATTATTATCCAATATGTTAATGTTGGAATAACAAGCAGTGATATGGTTGATTATGAAATACAGATTGCATTTATGACACTTGTTGTAGCATTTTCTTATATTACAACAGATGTACTTGGACATATATCAGCTTATAAGCTTGAGACAATTGAAGCAGAGAAGGCTAAGACTGATGATATGCTTGATAAGATAATCAAAGCTAATGATAACCTCTGCAAAGAGATTGACAATATCAATGATGAGTCAAAGAATATGCAGGAACAGGCGGAAGGAAGCCAGCTTGCAGTATCACAGATGGTATCAGGTGCTAATGAGCTTGCAGGAACAGTGCAGAACCAGCTTGAGATGACAGAGAGTATTGGGGAGCTTACAGAGAATGCAAGAACGATTATTGAGGATATCAAGAAGCAGTTCGATACAACAACAGATATTACTAAGACAGGCAATATCAATATGGAGCAGCTTGAAAATGTATCAAAGAACAGCAGTGATATTGGCAGTGATGTAAGTGGTGCTATGAATGAGCTTACAGCTAAGACAGAAGAAGCTAAAGTGATTCTTGGAATGATTAACGGAATTACAAGACAGACAGCACTCCTTGCACTTAATGCAAGCATAGAAGCTGCGAGAGCAGGTGAGGCAGGAGCAGGTTTTGCGGTAGTTGCACAGCAGATTAAGCAGCTTGCAGAGGAGACACAAAAGTCAACAGAGGAGATAGAGAATATTATCGTAGCACTGGCAGAGCAGGCTGAGAAAGCTGGGTTTAGTGTTAATAATCTTCTTTCGGCCAATGAGAACCAGATGGAATTAGTGAACCAGTCAAAGAAATCATTTGATGCGATAAGAGATGACATAAGGGATATTCAGGTAAAGATAGACGAAGAATACAATTATATGGATAATATCACAACAAGCAACAATGAGATTACACAGCAGATAGAAAGCCTTAGTGCATTCAGTGAAGAGCTTCTTGCCAACACAGAGAATACACAGGAACTCAGTAATAAGACTATTAATGGAAGCAGGAATATTAATAATCTTTTAGATGATGTAATGAAAGAAGTCAGCATTTTGCAGATGATAATAGACAGTAAAGACGAATAGAGAATAGTACTGTAACGCTGAGTTAAGTTGCAGGAAGGAACGAGGAGTAAAATGTCAAAGAACAATATTATACTTATAGGTATGCCGGGAAGCGGTAAAAGCACACTTGGAGTTGTACTTGCCAAGAAGATAGGATATTCATTTATAGACTCTGATATTGTGATTCAGGATACATATAAAAAGACGCTTGAGCAGCTTATAGAAGAAAATGGCGATACTGGCTTTATTAAGATTGAGAATGATGTGAATTGTTTAATATCTCCAGAGCATACAATTATAGCAACAGGTGGAAGTGCTGTATATGGAGATGAGGCTATGGAGCATTTTAAGCAGATAGGAACAGTTATATATTTAAAAGTTTCAGAAAAAGAGCTTGAGAGCAGATTAGGGAGCCTTAAAGAAAGAGGTGTTGTATCCAACGGCAAGTCTACAGTAGAAGAAATCTTTGAGGACAGAAAAAGGCTCTATGAGAAATATGCAGATATAACAATTGTTCAGGAGGGCCGTGATATAAGAATGATTGTTGAGGATATGTATAAGAAGCTTACAAAGCTGATATAAAAGTGAGAAATAATTGCAATAATTATAATTAATATCCAAACAATACTCGAATAACTTTTAAGATATGGAAGAAAACTTTCCCAAGCATCTCCAAG
>ERZ836939.3991-NODE-3991-length-11684-cov-2.658784_pt1 | contig 11684 bp, 9 predicted proteins | sample MGYA00519912_ERZ836939 | MGnify/ENA primary metagenome ERZ836939 (study PRJEB31850, sample SAMEA3708810) | human gut metagenome | biome: human gut; feature: human-associated habitat; material: faeces | place: China | collected 2014 ... | reverse complement strand
TTCAAGGGATATGGCTTATGCCGCATCAAGATATACAGAAGTAAAACTTGATAATTTTAGCAATGAATTATTTAGAAATATTGATAAAAATACTGTTGATTTTATTGATAACTATGACGGTACTTTAAAAGAGCCTGTTTTATTTCCAACAACATTTCCAAATGTTCTTGTAACACCTAATAAGGGCATAGCTGTAGGTATGGCAAGTAATATTTGTAGTTTTAATTTAAAAGAAGTATGTTCAGCTACTATACATTATATTAAGAATAAAAATGCTGATATTAAAAAGTATCTCAAAGCCCCTGATTTTTCTACAGGTGGAGAACTTATATATAGAGAAGAAGAAATAGATAAAATCTATGAAACAGGTAGAGGTAGTTTTAAAGTAAGAGGTAAATATAGATACGATAAGAAAAATAGTCTTATTGAAATTTATGAAATCCCTTATACTACTAACATTGAAACTATTGTTGATCAGATTATTGATTTGGTTAAGAAAAATAAAATAAAAGAAATAAATGATGTAAGAAATGAAACAGATTTGGGCGGTCTTAAAATTACTCTTGATATTAAGAAAAGTGCAAATCCAGAACTTCTTATGAATAAACTCTTTTCTATGACTACATTGGAAGATAGTTTTAGCTGTAATTTTAATATACTTGTAAATGGCTCTCCTAAAGTAATGGGAGTGAAACAAATATTAGATGAATGGCTTATATTTAGACGCCAATGTATTAAGCGTCAATGTGCTTACGACTTAGAAAAGAAAAGAGAAAAGCATCATCTCCTTACAGGTCTTTCTAAAATTCTTTTGGATATTGACAGAGCTATTAAAATTGTAAGAGAAACCCAAGAAGATAATATGGTAATACCAAATCTTATGGAGGGCTTTGATATTGATGAGGTACAGGCTGAATATGTTGCAGAGATAAAACTTAGAAATCTTAATAAAGAATATATTCTTAAACGAACTGACGAAATTAAAAATCTTCAAAAGGAAATGGCTGAATTACACGAAATTCTTAAAAATGAAGATTTAGTCGATAACATTATTGTTGCTGATTTACAGGAAGTAAGTAAAAAATACGGTGTTCCTAGAAAAACAGATGTAATTTATCATGAAGAAATAAAGAAAATCACAAAAGAAGATTTAATTGAAAATTATGGAATAAAGTTATTCTTAACTAAAGAAAATTATTTTAAAAAGATTACACTTGTTTCTCTTCGTTCAGCTTCTGAACAAAAATTAAAGGAAAATGATGAAATTATTCAAGAAATAGAAACTACGAATAAGACAGAAATTTTATTTTTCTCTGATAAACAATGCTTATATAAAGTTAAAGCACACGAATTAGCTGAATGTAAAGCCAGTAGTTTGGGCGAATACTTAAATAACATTCTTCCTATGGAACAAGATGAAAAAATAGTTTATATGCTTGAGCCTAATGGATATAAGGGCTACATGCTTTTTGCTTATGAAAATGGTAAGATAGCTAAAATAGAAATGTCAGCTTATGAAACAAAAACATTTAGAAGAAAATTGGTAAATGCTTATTCAAATAAAGCGCAATTGGCTAAAATGCTTTATATTTCAGAAGATACAGATGTTGTTCTTATTAGAGATATTGACAAAGCTATGTTAGTAAATAGTGAACTTGTACCTCAAAAACAGACAAAGAGCTCCGGAGGTGTTCAGATTTATACCTTGAAGAAAAATAGTAAGCTGACTAATATGATGTATATGACAAATTTTAAGTCTGAAAATATTGAGTATTATAGAAGTACAAAAATACCTGCAACAGGCCATTTTATAAACGAACAAGACAAAATAGACAATGACATACCTAGACAAATAGGGCTTTTTGAATAAAAAAACACCTGCAAAGGACACTTCGGTGTCCTTTTTTTGTGCAATAAGTAGAGCGTGTAGTTAAAATTGTACAAAAATATAAAATACTATTGACAAATATAGGTTTGATTTGTATAATGTAATTACAGAAAAGGAAATAAACAAATAAAAAGTAAACAGCAACTGTACAGTAAATAAATGGAATTTCAGCTAGTTTATATAAAAGTTTGTTTCTGAAGATGTAATGAGAGATTTAAAAAGGTAGGTGTTGTTAGTTCGGCAATTAATAGGGTAATTGGGACTGACATTAAATGAGAAGGTATGAAAAAAATCTCTCTGAATGAAATAGTAAGTATCCTCAAAGGAGGAAATGCAGGACAGGGAGGAAATTTTACTAAAAAATAAAAATGAAAGAGGTGAGTCCACCAGAAGTAGCAAGTTAGTCTTATAATCATTTAATCGTTTATGACTTTTTTATAAAAGTGCAGACATATTAGATTGAGAGCAAGTTGTGTGGAGTGTAGAAATAGCATATAAACACTATAAACGGTGCCCGGGATTATAAAGACATAGGATTATTTCATATATTCACATAGATGTAAGTGGAAAGTGTAAATGTATGATAGTAAGAACCGGAACTTGAATGCTAAACGAAAAGAAAAGAAATCCATACTATCGATGGAGCGTTTTTCAGAGATGACAGTATAAGAACTGATTGGATTTTAAAGTATCAGAAGGCATCAAAAAATCAAAAAAGAATTATTTATTACAGATGTCAAATGAAGACAGAAGCAGATAGGTAATTGTAAACAAATTTATAACAAAGGAATGAGTCTAATGTAAAATTTACAATATTCGTTATGGTATGGTGAAAGGATACATTACGAATTAAAACGGACAAAAAGTACAATGTACAGAAAATTATGAGGAATTTGAAAATACATTGTTGCGGTAATTGTAAGTTATATAGAATTTAGAATAATAGTTGAATTTAAGAGTATTTAAAGTATCAATAAAGTAAACTGATACATCACAAAAGTGAAAAGAGATTTGTCAATATATGATGTATATTCTGTCAAAAGATTGTATATAATGTTATGGTTACAGTATTAAAATTGAATAAAGTACATATAAAAAATGGTTCGGTAAAACCGAAAGAAAGAGATTTTAAAATGTGTGAAGAATCAATGAGATAGCTCGTTGTTGGTAGTGATTAGACCAATGGCGAGCTATTTTTGTACTTAGTATGTAAAATAAGTTAATAGGTTTGCTTGACTAAGGTTGTTCTATATATTATAATCCTATTGTAGTTAAAGAATACACGAACAGGAGGAGAGGGTTATGTTTATAGGTTCTTGTATTATAACATTACGAGCAGAATGGGTACATACACTAAAAGAAAAGCGTATGATTATACAAAGTTTAACAAAGAGAGCTAGAAATAAATTTAATATAGCTATTGCTGAAGTAGATGAACAAGATACACATCAGCTTATAGTTATTGGCTTTGCTTGTGTAAGCAATGAATACAATCATGCAGATGAAATGGTAGAAAAGGTTATACAATTTATTGAGGGGAATACCGATGCCATTGTAGATAATGTTGAAAAAGACATAATTTAATAAAAAATACAAAAAATAGTGGAAATAGTAAAAAACTTATGATATAATGGTACCTAGTGCATTTATATATTTTTTAGGAGGACGTTTAAATGAGCACAATGGAAAAAATTGAAAAAAATAAGGTAAAGCTTACTTTCTCTGTAGACGCAGCAAGATTTGAAGAAGGTATGCAGTATTCTTACAATAAGAATAAGGGTAACATCGCTGTTCAGGGTTTCAGAAAGGGTAAAGCACCTAGAAAACTTATTGAAGCACAGTATGGTAAGGCAGTATTCTATGATGATGCAATTAACTTTGTTATGCCAGAAGCATACGAAACAGCAGTTAAGGAAAATAATCTTGATGTAGTATCAAGACCTGAAATTGATGTAACAGCTATTGATGAAAACGGTGTTTCTTTCACAGCTGAAGTATATACTAAGCCAGAAGTTAAGCTTGGCGAATACAAGGGCTTAAAGTATACTAAGATGGATGAAGAACCAACTGATGAAGAAATCGATGCAGAATTAAAGAAGGAACAGGAAAAGAATGCAAGAATCGTAACTGTTACTGATAGACCAGTTCAGGATGGTGATATTGCTACTATTGACTTCAAGGGCTTTATGGATGGCGAAGCTTTTGAAGGTGGCGAAGGTAAGGATTTCGACCTTGAAATCGGTTCTCACTCTTTCATTGATACATTTGAAGACCAGTTAGTTGGCAAGAATGTTGGCGATGATGTAGAAGTAAATGTAACATTCCCAGAAAACTATGGTCAGGCTTCTTTAGCAGGTAAGCCAGCTAAGTTTGAAGTTGAGATTAAGGACATTAAGGTTAAGGAACTTCCAGAACTTAATGACGAATTTGTTCAGGATACAACTGAATTCGAAAACTTAAATGAATATAAGAATGAAATTGCGGGTAAGCTTATTGTAGCTAAGAAGCAGCAGGCTAAGAATAAGATGGAAGAAGACCTTGTTACAGCTCTCGTAGAAGGTTGCGAAATGGATGTACCACAGGTTATGATTGACAATGATATTGATATGAAGATTGAAGATTTCTCAAGAAATATTCAGAGTCAGGGCTTATCTCTTGATGTTTACCTTCAGTACATGGGTCAGACAGTTGAATCAATGAGAGAAGCTTACAGACCAATGTCTGAAAAGCAGGTTAAGGCTAGACTTGCTCTTGAAGCTGTAGCTAATGCTGAAAACTTTACAGTAGAAGAAGCTGACCTTGATGCAGAAGTTGAAAAGATTGCTAAGGCTTATGGTATGGAAAAGGATGTATTAAAGTCTGCTCTTAGACCAGAAGATACTGAAAATATCACTAAGGATATTAAGGTACAGAAGGCTGTTCAGTTTATCAAGGATAACGCTGTAGAAGCTTAATTTTAATATTGCTATATAATTGAGGAGGGGTTGTTTATGAGTCTTGTCCCAGTTGTTGTGGACAGCTCCGGTGCAGGAGAACGAGCATATGATATATATTCAAGATTGTTAAAAGATAGAATTATTTTCTTAGGCGAGGAGATAAATGATGTAACAGCTAATTTAGTAGTTGCACAGCTCCTGTTTCTTGCTGCGGAGGACCCTGAAAAGGATATTAACCTTTATATAAATAGTCCCGGTGGTTCAGTAACTGCCGGTATGGCTATTTATGATACTATGCAATATATTGCTCCTGATGTATCTACTATATGTATTGGCATGGCGGCAAGTATGGGCGCATTCCTTCTTGCAGGCGGTGCTAAGGGTAAGAGATATGCTTTGCCTAATGCTGAGATTATGATTCATCAGCCTTTAGGTGGAGCAAGAGGTCAGGCAACTGATATTCAAATTCAAGCTGAGCAAATTTTAAAGATTAAAGAGAAAATGAATCGTATGTTATCTGAAAATACAGGTAAAGATTTTGCTCAAGTTTGTCTTGATACTGAGAGAGATAACTATATGTCTGCTCAAGAGGCTAAGGAGTATGGCCTTGTAGATGAAGTTGTTAAGAAACCTCAATAAAGGAGAGATATAATGGCAACAAAAAATGAAGATAGAGTTATAAAGTGTTCATTTTGTGGTAAAACACAGGACCAAGTAAGAAATATTGTTGCTGGTCCAGATGTTTTTATATGTAATGAATGTGTTGAGAGATGCTGTGAAGTTCTTGAAAGAGGATATGCTGAAACCAACCAAAGTTTAATAAGCAATGGACTTCCTACACCAAGAGAAATGAAGGAAATGCTTGATGAATATGTTATCGGACAGGAACAAGCTAAGAAAGCTTTGTCTGTTGCAGTATATAATCATTATAAGAGAATTGCTTCTGATGTTATGGGCAAGGAAGTTGAGGTTCAAAAGAGTAATATACTTATGCTTGGACCAACTGGTGTTGGTAAAACACATGTTGCACAGACACTTGCTAGAATTATTGATGTGCCTTTTACTATTGCTGATGCAACAAGTCTTACAGAGGCAGGCTATGTTGGCGAAGATGTTGAAAATATACTTTTAAAACTTATTCAGGCTGCTGACTTTGATATAGAAAGAGCTCAAAGAGGTATTATCTATATTGATGAAATAGATAAGATTGCCAGAAAATCTGATAATCCATCTATTACAAGAGATGTAAGTGGTGAAGGTGTACAGCAGGCATTATTGAAGATTCTTGAAGGTACAGTTGCTAATGTTCCACCACAGGGTGGTAGAAAGCATCCACATCAGGAATTTATACAGATTGACACTACAAATATTCTCTTTATTTGTGGTGGTGCTTTTGCTGGAATTGAAAAGGTTATTGAAAAAAGACTTGCAAATAAAGTTATTGGTTTTGGTGCAGAGGTTAAGACAAAAGCTGAACTTAATAGTGGCGAGCTTTTAAAGCATGTTATTCCTCAGGATTTACACAAGTTTGGATTAATACCAGAGCTTATTGGTAGAATGCCAGTTGTTGTAACTTTGGATAACTTGGACGAAGATGCCCTTGTGCATATTCTTACTGAACCTAAAAATGCTATAATTAAGCAGTACCAGTATCTTTTATCTTTAGATGATGTAGTTCTTGAATTTACAGATGATGCACTTAGAGCCATTGCACAAAAAGCAATTAAGCAGGAGACAGGTGCTAGAGGTTTAAGAGCTATTGTTGAAAGCTTTATGACTGATGTTATGTATGATATTCCATCAAATGATAAGATTGAAAAATGTATTATTGATGCAGATGTGGTAAATGGCGAGGCTAAGCCACAACTTATATATAACGAAAATAGAGAATCTTTACAAGAAAATCAAAAAAGACATGTTGAAAATATAAATATTTGTTAGTTTTTTGCGATGCACAGGAATGTGCATCGTTTTTTGTATGAATTAATTGCATTACTTAATAAAATGTAGTACAATATTACTAAAATAAAAAGGAGGTTTTTATTATGAAAAAAAGGATAAATAAATTTATGGCTGTGATGATTGCGTTAGCTATGTCGTCTTCAACAGTAGCTGTAAACGCGACAACTATAAAGGTTGCAGAACCATCTACAGAAACAACAACTGAACAGACAAGAACAATAAATAATCAATATAATATATTTGATTTTTTAAAAAGTAATATGCCAGAAACTCCAGAATTAAGATTTGATGGTACAACTGTAGAACAATATAATCAATGGTCTAAAAAGACAAAAGCTAAATTAAAAGAAGTAATGGGTATTGATAAATTAGAAGCGTCTAAAATGGAACCCACATTACTTGAAACTAAAGTAATGGATGGATATACAAGATATAAATATGAAATAAAGACTACAAATGATTTAAGTATGCCTTATTATGTTTTAGTGCCAAAGCAGAATGCCAATGGTAAAGCTGCTATTGCCATTCATGGACATGGAAGTGACGGTAAAGAGGGTCTTGTAGGTAACGAAAAAGAAGATTTAAAATCAAGTGTAGAAAAATATCATTATACATATGCTATGGAACTTTTAAATAAAGGTTATACAGTCTATGTTCCAGATTTACTTGGAGCAGGGGAAAGAATGTTAGGTATATACAAGAATAATACAGCAGAATGTAATGATATTAATAATGCTCTTATTAGCCTTGGATATAGTTTACAGGGTATGATTTTGTTTGAAAATATGCGACTTACAGATTATATAGCAACCCTTGGTTACGATGAAATTGACTGTATAGGTTTCTCTGGTGGTGGCGAGGCTGCATTATGGTTATCTGTAATGGATGATAATGTTAGCAAAACAGTAGTAAGTGGATTTTTACATAGTTTCAAGGATACATTGATTTACAATAATAGATGTGGATGCAATTTTGTGCCTAATATGTGGAAGTATGTAGATATGGGCGATATTCTTGCATTAGATGCCAATAAGGAAATATATATTGAAACAGGGGATAAAGATGGACTTAATGGCGAAAGAGGTTTAGAAGGAGTTTATGAGCAAGTAAAGATTGCAAATAAATGCTTTAGTTTATTTAATAAAGAAGTTCAGTTAAATGTTTGTAATGGTTCTCATCAATGGTATGGTAGCTGGATGGATAAATTTTAATAGGTGTTTAAACGCTGTACATTTTTTGTACGGCGTTTTTTTATAATTGCCATATTTTTTAAAACAAGTACATATATTTCCAAGAGGAGGTGTTGAGTTGGAAGATAACAGTTTCAATCCCGAACAGATTTCTCGAATGATGAATATGATAAAAATGGTACAAATGTTAAATAATGAAAACAAGTCTAATGAAGATGATATAAAAACAGTAAATGATAAAAATGATACAGTAGTTGAAGAATTAAATGAAAATATTAATCAAGTAAATGATGGTGTAAAGACAATAGAGAAAGCTATTCCATACATAGACCCTAAGTATCAAAAAAACTTAGAAATAATGGTAAAAATAATGGAATTGCAAAAAGTAATTAACTCTTTTTCGGCGATTACAATTCAATCTAAAAATCCAGAGGAAAAAAGTAGAAAAATGCTTATGGCTATTAAACCAGAATTGGATAATAAAAAGCAGAAAATGTTAGACCTGTTTGTAAAGGTAATGGAAATAAAAACAATAATGGAGGGAATATATGGAAAATAATAATATTGATGATATTTTAAAAGATAAGGCTTTTGATTGTATGGATGATAAAAGCAAAAAAGAGTTGAAAGAGTTGTGTATAAAAATGCAGGGTAAAACAGTTGAGGAGTCATTACCTTTTCTGATGTCTTATTCTGGCAGATTGAAGGATAGTAAATGTACAAAAGATGAAAAACAGGCAATAATAAAAATTTTACTTTTACAACTAAGTGAAAATGAAAGAAAACAAATTATGAAATTTTTGAAGATTATGGGAATGTAAATTGCAATTATTATTGAAAAACTTTCAAAAATAAAGAAAAATCCACCTAAAATTAATTAAATAAACATTTAAAATGAATTTTTTTTGCAAAAAAATTCAAAAATGTGGTTAAACTTATTGACAAGTTAAAAAAATAAGTTTATTATATTAGTTAATGGAGGTGGGAGGATGTTTATATTTAACCCCAAATCAAATTTGATTGAAAGACGTGAATTGGAGTACCCGCTTCAGGATGTCGAAAAGCCAAATTTGTATGATAATTTATACAGTTATGATGAAGTTCCAAAGATTGCTTTTAACCATAGAATAGTACCTATTGATACTCCGGATAGAATCTGGATTACAGATACTACATTTAGAGATGGTCAGCAGTCAAGAGAACCTTTTACAGTAGACCAGATTGCTCATACATATGATTTACTTCATAAATTGGGTGGTCCTAACGGTATTATTAGACAGAGTGAATTTTTTGTTTATTCAAAAAAAGACCAAGATGCAGTTTATGAATGTCTTGAGAGAGATTATAGATTTCCAGAAGTTACAACTTGGATTAGAGCTAATAAAAAAGATTTTGAACTTGTAAAGAGTATTGGTGTAAAGGAAACAGGTATTCTTGTAAGCTGTTCAGATTACCATATCTTCTATAAGATGAATATGAAAAGAAGTGAGATTATTGAACATTATCTTGATATTATTCGTCAATGTATTGAAGTTGGTATTAGACCAAGATGCCATTTCGAAGATATTACAAGAGCCGATTTTTATGGCTTCGTAGTTCCTTTTGCTAGTGCATTAATGAAACTTTCTGATGAAACAGGTATGCCTATTAAGATTAGAGCTTGTGATACTATGGGATACGGTGTTACATTCCCTGGTACAGTTCTTCCTCGTTCTGTGGCTGGTATTATATACGGTTTGCACCACCATGCAGGCGTTCCACAGGAATTATTGGAGTGGCATGGACATAACGATTTCTATAGGTCAGTAATTAATGCTTCTACAGCTTGGTTATATGGTTGCTGTGGCGTAAATACTTCACTTTTTGGTATTGGCGAAAGAACTGGTAATACACCTTTGGAAGCTATGGTTATGGAATATGCACAGCTTAGAGGTACACTCGATGGTATGGATACTACTGTAATTACAGAACTTGCTGAATATTTCGAAAAGGAAATAGGTTATGAAATACCACCTATGACACCTTTTGTTGGTAAGAACTTTAATGTTACAAGAGCAGGTATTCATGCAGATGGTATTCTTAAAAATGAAGAAATATACAATATCTTCAACACAGATTTACTTTTAAACAGACCTGTACAGATTGCGGTTAGTAAGACTTCTGGTCTTGCCGGTATTGCTTATTGGGTTAATAATTACTTTAACTTTAAGGGTGATAAGGCGTTAGACAAGAAACACCCAATTGTAGTTAAGATTAAAGAATGGGTTGATAAGGAATACGAAAACGGTAGAGTTACTTGTATTTCTGATACAGAACTTGCAAAATTAGCAACTGCAGAGTATGATAAATATAAAAAAGGTATGGAGGAATAATCAAATGAGTATTGATAAAATTGAAGTAGCAAAAGAGAAATTTGGCAAACTTATTGAAGAACAGCTTGCTAGAGTAGAAAGAATGAAGGCAGACAAGGACTTTATTGACTATGCTAGTCTTCCTGTAATTAAGATTGGTATTTGTGGTGGCGATGGTATCGGTCCTGCAATTACTGCTCAGGCTCAGAGAATTCTTGAATTCTTACTTGCTGATGAAGTAGAAAAGGGTAAGGTTGAATTTAAGGTTATTGATGGTCTTACAATCGAAAATAGAATTAAGGCTAATAAAGCTATTCCTGATGATGTTCTTGCTGAATTAAAGGAATGCCCAGTAATTTTAAAGGGACCTACTACTACTCCAAGAGCTGGCGATAAAGTAAACATCGAATCTGCTAATGTAGCAATGAGAAAGGAATTAGACCTTTTTGCTAATGTTAGACCTGTTAGAATTCCAGAAGAAGGTATTGACTGGACATTCTACAGAGAAAATACTGAAGGTGGTTATGCACTTGGTTCAAAGGGCTTTAATATTGATGATGATTTAGCTATGGACTTTACAGTTGCTACAACTGACGGTACAGAAAGAATTATCAGAGCTGCTTTCGAATATGCTAAGAAGAATAATAAGGGTAAGGTTACTTGTGTAACAAAGGCCAATATTATTAAGACTACTGATGGTAAGTTCTTAAACACATTTAAGGAAATTGCTAAGGAATATCCAGATATTGAAACAGATGACTGGTATATTGATATTATGACAGCTAAGTTAATTGACCAGAATAGGCGTCGTGACTTTAAGGTTGTTGTTCTTCCTAACCTTTATGGTGATATTATTACTGATGAAGCTGCTGAATTCCAGGGTGGTGTTGGTACAGCAGGTAGTATTAATATGGGTAAGAAGTATGCTATGTTCGAAGCTATTCATGGTTCTGCACCAAGAATGGTAGAAGAACACAGAGACCAGTATGCAGACCCTTGTTCAATTATCAGAGCTGCTAGTATGCTTTTAGCTCACATCGGCTATGGCGATAAGGCTGAAAAGCTCGATAAGGCTCTTGATATTTGTACTCAGACTGAAAAGAAAATTAAGATTACTGGTAGACCAGATGGTTGTACAAGTGCTGAACTTGCAGATTACATTATGGATACTATTAAGACACTTTAATCTTTAGATAAAATATAGTATAATGGAGAGTGAGGATATTCCTCACTCTTTTTATATAGTGAATCAGGAAGATAGACCCGATGGCTTGTTTACAAGTCACATTTTGCAAAGCAAAATGTTCTGACAGTGAACCGAAAGATAAATCGGACACACGAAGTGTGGCTTTCAACG
>ERZ836939.3982-NODE-3982-length-11714-cov-8.654859_pt1 | contig 11714 bp, 12 predicted proteins | sample MGYA00519912_ERZ836939 | MGnify/ENA primary metagenome ERZ836939 (study PRJEB31850, sample SAMEA3708810) | human gut metagenome | biome: human gut; feature: human-associated habitat; material: faeces | place: China | collected 2014 ... | reverse complement strand
GGGGAGCGCACCAGCCCACGCCGTGGGACAGGCCGGAGATATCCGAAATCTGGGTGGATTTGACCCATTTGCCCTCCTCGGGAATCGGTGCGGGGCCGTGATGCGGGCCCTTTTTCACAACGCACATCTTTTCGACTTCATGGGTATAATTCATGTTCGTTCTCCTTTCGGTTTGTACGATACACTGTTGAAAACGCTTTTATCATTATAACGAAATCCCCGCCGTTTCGCAAGGCTGTTGCAAAAAAATTAACAAAGGAATCCCGGGAGAGTTTTGTCCAAATTGGATAAACCCCGCGTCCGTTTACTTCCTTAAGTTTTTCTAAAAAAGAAGGGAAGGCCCTTCCCTTGGAAAGATTTCCTTGTTATACTCATAGCCATGCGGCCGAAGGAGGAGGGGAGCCTGTGAAATCCGAGATGAGGGAAAGCGCGAAGCGCGCCGGCTGGTGGCTATTGCTGGCCTTTGTGCTGTTAAGCATCGGATCCATGTGCTCTTATCTGTACCCCTATCAAAACCGGGTGGATCAAAACTGCTTTTTCACAGTGGGCAAGGGGATGATGACCGGCCTGGTGCCCTACCGGGATCTGTTCGAACAGAAGGGGCCGCTGCTGTATTTTCTTCACGGGCTGGCCTATCTGGTATCGCCGGATTCCTTCATCGGCGTGTTTGGGCTGGAGGTGGCCTCCATGACCCTGTGGTTCGTCTAGCTGTACAAGCTCGCCCGGCTGTATACCACGCCCCGGCCTGCTATGCTCCTGGTATCGGCGGCGGGGGTGCTCACCGTGGTGGCCAACTGCTTCCTGCGGGGAGACAATGCGGAGGAATTCTGCCTGCCTCTGCTGACCATCGGCCTTTATCATCTGCTGCTTTTCGCCCGCCGGAACGACGGACGGATGGCGCCGGGGCTCCTTTTCCTCAACGGACTGCTGGCCGGCTGCGTGCTGTGGATCAAATATTCCATGCTGGGCTTCTGGATCGCCTGGATCGGCATGGTGTTCCTGTCGGTGTGGAACCGCCGTCCCCACAGGGAGGCGGCGCGGGCAAGGGCGCCAGATCGGTGCTGTTCGCTTTTAAGATGGTGATTCTCATCTTGTTTCTGGGGGTTACGGCCCTGCAGTCGTTTTACACGCTGTCTGAGAACGAGATGGCGGTGCTCACCACCTTTGGCAGGCCCTCCAGCGTTATGACCTCGGGACCTAAGTTTAACTACCCATTTATCCAAAAGGTTTATAAGATGTCCAAGGAGATCAAAGGGATGCCCATTGGATATGACCCTGATTATAATACGGAGTATCCGGCTGACAGCGAGAACAATCCTGTCTCCCTGCCCTCTGAGTCCGAGATGATCACAAAGGATTTCAACTTTGTAAATGTGGATTTTTACATTGAGTACCAGATCGTGGATCCCATCAAGGCATATATCAACAGCCAATATGCCATATCCATCCTTAAGAACCTGGCCCAGTCCTATATCAGGGACACGGTGGGTTCCTACAGTGTGGACGAGGTGATCACCACGGGCAAATCCGAGATACAGGCCAAGGTCAAGGCCCTGCTTTCCGAGCGCCTGGAACAGGAGGATATCGGAATCGGCATTGTCAATGTGACCATACAGGATGCGGAGCCGCCCACCGAGGCTGTGAACAATGCGTTCAAGGCAGTGGAGGACGCCAAACAAGGCATGGACACCAAGATAAACGAGGCCAAGAAATACCAGTCAGAACAGCTGCCGGCTGCCAATGCCAAGGCGGATAAGGCTGCAAGGGATGCGGAAGCCTACAGGCAGCAGCGTATCAGCGAGGCAGAGGGACAGGTTTCCCGCTTCAATGACATGTATGAGGAGTATGCCAAGTACCCGCTGATCACCAAGAAGAGGATGTTCTATGAGACCATGGAGGAGCTGCTTCCTGGCCTTAAGGTCATTGTCAACGGTTCAGACGGCACCCAGACCATGCTGCCCCTGGATTCTTTTGTAAGTGACAGCCAGAAGGGAGGTACCCAGCAATGAGGACGCTGACAAAATTCATGAGGAATATAGGGATTGCCGTAATCATCCTGATGGCCGTCACCATCTTTAACCCGGTGGTGGTCACAAGGGCCAATGAATACAGCCTGATCATACAGTTCGGAAAGGTGGTGCGCGTAGAGGACAGCGCCGGCCCGTCCTTAAAAGTGCCTTTCCTCCAGTCCGTACAGAAGATACCCAGGTATAAGATGATATCGGATTTGTACCCCAGCGATGTGACCACCAAGGATAAGAAGGTGATGACAGTGGATTCCTTTGTCATCTGGGACATCAACGACCCGGTTAAGTACCTGTCCTCCTTAAACGCCAGCAAGGAAAAGGCTGAGGTAAGGCTGGGCAATGTTGTGTACAACTCAATCAAGAACGTGCTCAGCTCCACCAACCAGGCGGATATCATATCCGGACGCGACGGCGACCTGGCAAAGACAATCACGGACAATATCGGCACTGCCATGGATTCCTACGGCATCCACATCTATGCAGTGGAGACAAAGAAGCTGGACCTGCCGGATTCCAACAAGGAATCGGTTTACCAGCGCATGATTTCCGAACGCAATAACATTGCGGCCCAGTATACTGCGGACGGGGAATACCAGTCCTCCCTGATTAAGAACGAGACAGACAAGACAGTGAAGGAAACCGTGGCCAAGGCCAATGCAGAGGCTGAGAAAATCAAAGCCGAGGGCGAGGCAAGGTATATGCAGATATTGAGCGAAGCGTATAATGATGAGTCCAAGGCTGATTTCTATAATTATGTCCGTTCCCTGGATGCCATAAAGGCCTCCCTGAGGGGGGACAACAAGACGGTGATCCTGAATGAGGACGGAGAGGCGAGCTTTGACCCGCGGCTCATAGCGCCCAACGAGGAGTTGACCATCGTCGTCGATGGGGTGCAGGGGCGCTTCCGCACCACCAACTGGTACATCACGGCGGCGGTAACGCTGCTCAGCGGCATCCTCGCCTATTTCGTCAGCGGACGCGCTCTCAAGCCCCTGCGCAGCTTTACCTCGCAGGTGGAGCAGGTGCAGCTGAACAATCTTGCCGATATGAGGATCGATGAAGACGCTATTTCGGAGTTCCGGCAGCTGAGCCGCTCGTTCAACCAGATGCTGGAGCGGCTGAACAACGCCTTTGCCGCCCAGCGGCAGTTCACCGGCAACGCCGCCCACGAGCTGCGCACGCCGCTGGCACTAATGCAGGCGCAGCTGGAGCTGTTTTCCTCAGAGCACCCTGACGTGCTACCGGAGACTGCGGAGTTTCTCACCCTCCTGCGCGAGCAGACTGAGAGGCTGACGCAGATGACCAAGACACTGTTGGAAATGAGCAATTTGCAGCAGGTGGCACGGAATGAGCGAATCCAGCTTGCTCCTATGATCGAGGAAATCTTTACGGATCTTGCGCCGCTGGCGGAGAAGCGCGGCGTCACGCTGGATGCGGAGGGCGACGGCTCCCTGATCGGCAGCGACGCGCTGATCTACCGTCTGCTCTTCAACCTGACGGAGAACGCCGTCAAATACAACCGCCCCGGCGGCTCAGTGCGGGTCGAGCTTGCACAGGGGCAGGAAAAGTGCATCATTCGCGTTTCCGACACCGGCTGCGGCATTCCGGAGGAATATCAGCGGAGCATTTTTCATCCCTTCTTCCGGGTAGACAAGTCCCGCAGCCGCGAGTACGGCGGCGCGGGACTGGGGCTTTCTCTGGTATGGGAGATCGCCAATCTCCATGGCGGCTCCGTTTGGGTGGAGGAAAGCTCGGACAAGGGCACGACCATCGCGGTGGGGTTGCCAACGCAACAATCAACGAAGCCCTAAAACCCTTTTATTCGTTTTTCGCCGCTTCGCTTGCCGCCCTGCGGCGTTCCTCTCTGTATGGGGCGGTCAGCCGGAAAGAGAAGCGTCCCTTTTCAATCTCAAATTCCTTGCAGCCCGTGTCCGGGTCTACGTCCGTCAGCTTGCAGACGGCAGGGTGTTTGCGGCTGTATGCGGTCAGCCTGTTTTTGAGGTCGGTGTTGTGGGTGCGGATGAAGATGGTGGGGTCTTTCTCGTCAAAATAGATTTCGGTGGTTTTTTCCTGCTTGGTAAGTCCTGTTCTCATAGGCTTATCCTTTCTGCGGCTCTGTCACGCAATAGGGGTGTTTTTCGGGGATTTTCTTCGGCTCTTGACTTGGGAAAAATGGCGATTTTCAAACAGGAGCGCGCCGGACGATGTCTGCCCTGTCCGACGCGCTCCCATTCGATAAAATGCGTTTTTTCCGGCTCTACACAGGAATCAGCGAGCTTCGTCCCTCGTGACCGCTTTTTCTTTGCGCGGATGGAAGAATCTCCACAGATTATTGCGCTGAATCACATCCTCATAGCTGCGGACTTTCCCGCGCAGCTCCGTATTTTCACGCTCCAATTCTGCCGCACGGAGCTTGCTGTGGACAGACTTATAATCAGAAATTTCCTGTTTCAAACTGTCAATCTCAGCCTTGAGCTTTGCAATCAGTTTGCTTGCCGCATCCAACGCCTTTTGCAGTTTGGATTCCTTTTTCTCTGCTGTAACGTACTTCTTTGCCAGAGTGGAAAGTCGGTCAAAGTCCTCACGCTCCACGGCGACTTTGGATGAGAAGGGAATGGACGTTGCCACGATTTTTTCGATAGACCGCACATCGACCCGCTGATTCTGGATTTTTTCAATTTTGCTCCCAAGCGTTGCTGCCTGTTTTTCCTGCTGACGGTTCTGCTCTGTGAATTCTGCCAGCCGCGCCTGTTCCTGCTGCACCTTGAACTGCGTCACCGTCAGGTGTTCCTCAGAGCTGCCGCGCTCGCCTCGCTCCACATCGTCATACCCTGCCTTTCGCATGGCGGCGAAGAAATCATCTTGCAGAACGGAATAGGATTTTCGGAGCACGGTTTTTCCGTTTGCGTTCAGCAGCGGTTTCCCATGCTCATCCAGCGCGGGCTTGGAATCCCACTTTTTGCTCATGCTGACCTGCTGAATCGTTTCCTTGACCGTCCCCACCAGCGATTTATCCTTGCAGCGTTTTGACCACAGGATTTGCTTTTCCACGATGGGAATGTAGACCACATGAAGGTGATAGTGGTACACGTCCTGCCCCAGCGCGTCGGACATGGCGCGGTTGCGCTCGTCGGCGTGCATGACTGCCGACAGGATGTACTGCTCGCCGCCGACGCTTTCTATTGCGGATTTGTAAGCATCGGTGTAAAATTGTTTTGCGAAGTCATAGCCGCCGTGATTATGAAAATAGGCGGTGTTTACGTCAAAGACCAGCTCGCCGTAGAGAACGGCATCCTCTTTCAATCCACGGGTGGAGATGATCCCGTCCTTTTTCAACTGCTCAAACATCTCCGCATATCCGGCGGTCGGTTTCTTGAAATGGACATTGAGGTGCGTTCTCTCCGGGACAATATCCTGATTGACATAGGATTCCTTTTCCCGTTCGTTGTGCTGCTGCGCGTTGCTGATTTTGGCAGCGGTCAGCCTCATATTTCTTGCGTTGGTACGATGAATACCGTCGCCTCTTGCCATAGGCAGTTTACCTCCTGATTTCAGATTGCGCAGGACGGGGCAGCTTCCGAGGGAGCACTTCTGCGGAAGTGTAATAACCCACTATGATACTTTCATCCTGCGGCTGCAAAGTATCGTGGGCTCTCCGAGGGGGAACGGGGTGTGCGGCTTCTGCGGAAGCCTGCCGTGGCTTGAAAGTAGTACCCACTTTGCAAAATCCACGGCGTGACCGCCAGCCTTTCAGCAATCGAATTTGCTTCAACGCTGCCGCCCACAGGCAGAGAGAATTTTGAAAATCCTCTCTGCCATCCATCTCAAAATCTGCGGGTTTTTCGATGGGGACGGGGATGCGAGGGGCTTTGCCTTGTCCTCCAGCAACAGGAGCGTGGCACGCTCCTGTCACAGTTCCCAAGGAGGAGTAGTCCATCGGTAGCTCTGCGGCACTCCACGCCGGTCAAGATACTCCTGCCGCGCCTGCTCCCACTGTTCTTCGGTAGGAGCGGTCTTGTATTGTGAGTAGAGCTGTCGGTTCAGCATGGCGTCGAGCTTCTTCTCCAAGCCCTGCCGGATTTCTTCTTCAAAATCATCCTCGCCCCGCAGATGGTACATGGCGAGGTCGATGAACAGATCATAGGGGATTTGTACGCTTTTCATTTTCCTATCCTTTCCTATCCGCGACGGTCGCAACGATTGCGACGGTTGCTTTGATGGCATCATTTCCACCGTCGCGACCGTCGCAGCCGTCGCGCTGTCCTCAGTCGATTACTTCGTACTCAACATTGTCAATTATCATATGGGTGAGATTCACCTGCCGCCCGGAGTGTTTGGCCCTGTTCTCATACCTCACATGGTACTCGTCCAGCAGCCTGCCGGATTTAACGTTCAGGTATTTGGTGAGGGCATTTGCCGCCATGCCTGTATTCACCGTTTCCGCAAGCTCGGTCGGGCTGCCTGTCCATTCTCTGCTTTCGGAGGAAACAAGCTGGGAAACCGTATCCAATACAGGGTCGGGCGGCTCCTGATACGGCTCGTTCTCCGTCCGTTCAAGGCTCCATATCTGCGTGTCGGCATCTTTTTTCAGATATAGAATCTGATCCTGTTGATCTCGCCCCACGGCATCGACCGTGGCCTCCAATGCTGTCCGTTTCTTCTTCTGCATCAGGAGTGCTCCGTCTGCACAACCAAGAAGTCCCGTCGTGCCGGAGATCGTTTCAAAGCTGTCTCCGGCTGGCTGCTTTCTTGTGTGATGAACGGTAACGATGCAAATGCTGTGCCTGTCCGCAAAACGCTTGAGCTTTCCGATGATCTCATAGTCGCTGGCGTAGCTGTAAGCCTCGCCTCCGGTCTCCCGAATCTTCTGCATGGTGTCAATGATAACCAGCTTCGTGTCGGGGTGTTCCTTTATGAAATTCTCAAGCTGCTCGTCAAGACCGTTTCCGATTTTGTTTGCTGCCGTTGCAAAATGCAGGCTGGCGGTATCCGCCACGCCGTACATCATAAACATCCGGCTCTGGATTCTCTGGAAATCATCCTCCAGCGCGAGGTATAACACCGTGCCTGAATGGACTTCATAACCCCACAGCCTTTGCCCTGTGCTGACATGGTAGGCAAGCTGCGCTACCAGAAATGATTTTCCGATTTTGGGTGCTCCTGCGAGGATATATGCCCCGGAGTAGAGCAGACCGTCTATGACGGGCGGTCTGCTCTTGTATGCGGTCTGATACAGCTCTGTCATGGAAACGGTATGAAGATAACGAGGATCGTTCATGCGTCGGATTCTCTCACGCATTTCCTCAATATTTTCCTCCGGGGGATTGCTTTCGCAGGTTTCATGTGGTATGCTCTGGTTAGTTGAATTGTGAGGCGGCTGCCCTCCATCTGCGCCAACAGATGGGATGAGGGCGGTCGTTTTCTCATTTTCCGTCATTGCGCTCACCTCCGGGAATCTGGAAGCCGTAGAACTTCTGCTTGAAATACTGGGCGGGGCATTTTCCGGCTACGGTCAGATAGCCCTGGGATTTCAGTTCCCTGTTCATTTCTCGGACGATCTGATACGCCTTGCTGCGGCTGATGCCCATGATCTCCGCCACCTCTGACGCTGTGATAAACTGTGCTCTCATAGTACCTCCTGTTTCAATGTGATCTGCCTCGGCCTGCGTATCTTTTGTTCATCCCCCTTTCTCCAGCCTCTCCGAAATACGCACCCTGAGTACATATTTTATTATACGCACACAAGATGCATCTGTCAAGCCTTTAGAAAACAAAAATATGTACTTGCAATTCGTTTTATTCTGTGATATGATATGGACGAGGTGAATTGGATATGGACAATTTCGACTATCCCGCCATTGGGCAGAGAATCAAGCAGCTCCGAAAACGCAAGGGGCTGAACCAGACCGAACTGGCACAAATGCTGAAAAAATCTCTCCGCACCGTACAGAAGTACGAAACTGGAGAGATCGAAGTGTCGATTGCCGTTGTCAATCAGATTGCCGACCTGTTGGATTCAACGCCGACCTATATCCTCGGCTACGAATCCAGTACAACGCAGATCAGAACGCTTTCCGACGTGATGGACTTTCTCTTTAAGCTGGAAACGGTAGAAGGCATCGACTTCAAGATCGACGTGCAGAAGCCACCCCGCCGCAAGCAGTGGGAATGTTCCATTTCCTTTGACGGAAAGAGCATGGCAGAGTTCAACGCCGATATGTGCCTGTTCCTTGAGCAGTGGGAGGACGAACGCAGCGAGCTTCGCGCCTACGGCTCCACGCAGGCCGCGTACAGGCGCTGGAAAGAACAAACCCTGGCCTACTACGCCGCAAATGCGGTGAAGTGCTCTGAACCGGAAGAACTTGACCGCGACGAACGGATTGCAAAACGGACAGCATTTCTGGAAAAGGAATACGGCAAAAGCGAGAGTAACGAGTGAATAACCTGATCAAAGCCTGATTCTTGAGGGAAGGAGGTAAAAATGTCAGTAACAAAAGACGGCGACACCGGTCGCTGGATGTCCCAGATCCGCGTGACGGACTGGACGGGCAAGACCATCCACAAGAAGAAGCGTGGCTTTGCCACCAAGAAGGAAGCCCTTCAATGGGAACGGGACTTTATCAGCCAATCCACGGGCAGCCTCGGCATGACCTTCGGTGACTTCATCGCCCTGTATGTCAAGGATATGGAGCACCGTCTCAAGCCCTCCACCGTTGCCAGCAAGAAATGGCTGATTGACCTGAAGGTAACGCCTTTCTTCAAGAAAATCCCGCTGAACGAGATCAAGCCCACTCATGTGCGCCAATGGCAGAACTCCCTGACCAGCTATCGGGATGAAAATGGCAAGCCTTACGCCCAGACCTATCTCAAGTGCATCAATAACCAGCTCACGGCGATTTTCAACTACGCAGTCAAATACTATGGCTTGAAAGAAAACCCCTGCCACAAGGCGGGGAGCATGGGCAAGAAGCACGCCGATGAGATGCTGTTCTGGACAAAGCAGGAGTTTCAAACCTTCATTGAGGTCATGAAAGACCGGCCTGCCAGCTACACGGTATTTATGACCATGTACTACACGGGGATTCGGGAGGGAGAGCTGCTGGCACTCACACCGTCGGACATCGACTTCGAGAAGAAGACCCTGACGGTGAACAAGAGCTATCAGCGCCTCGGCAGAGAGGATATTATCACCACTCCGAAAACGCCGAAAAGCATCCGCACTATCCCCATTCCCGACGGTCTTTGCACCTGTTTGCAGGAGTATATGTCCCATTGCTACGGACTGCAAAAGGACGACCGGCTCTTTCCCTATACCAAGAGCTTTCTGTATCACGAAATGGAGTATGGCTGCAAAGCATCAGGTGTGAAGCGGATTCGGGTGCATGATATTCGCCACAGCCACGCCAGCCTGCTGGTGGAGATGGGCTTCTCACCGCTGCTGATCGCGGAGCGGCTCGGACATGAAAAGGTGCAGACAACGATGGACACGTACAGCCACCTGTACCCCAACAAGCAGGTGGAGGTAGCCAGACAGCTTGACGGCATCATGCCGTGAGCCTCTGGCTACAAAAATCGCTGCAAATGTAGCCAATTTGTAGCCACTAAAAAAGAAAAATCCTGAAAAACGCTGTATTACCAACGCTTTTCAGGATTCAGAAAACACTAAATATTTACTCCCACTCAATCGTCCCGGAGGGCTTCGGTGTCAGGTCGTAAAGGACACGGTTCACACCTTTCACTTCGGATGTGATGCGCTGTGTGATTTTCTGCAGCAACGCAAACGGCACATCCTCCACCGTGGCGGTCATTGCATCCACGGTATTTACCGCACGCAGAATGACCGGCCAGTCGAAGGTACGCACTCCCTCATGCACACCCACTGACTTGAAATCGGGCACTACCGTGAAATACTGCCACACCTTGCCCTCCAGGCCCGCCTTTGCAAATTCTTCCCGCAGGATCGCGTCGGATTCCCGCACAGCCTCCAGCCTGTCGCGGGTGATTGCGCCCAGACACCGCACGCCAAGGCCCGGGCCGGGGAACGGCTGACGGTATACCATGCTGTCGGGCAGGCCCAACGCCTTACCACAGGCACGCACCTCATCCTTAAACAACATTTTCAGCGGTTCCACCAGCGCGAAATCCAAATCCTCCGGCAGGCCTCCCACATTGTGGTGCGACTTAACAGCTTTCACTGTTTTCGTTCCGCTCTCAATGATATCCGGATAAATCGTGCCCTGCGCCAGGAAATGGATGCCGTCCAGCTTGCGTGCTTCTTCTTCAAACACACGGATAAACTCCGCGCCGATAATCTTGCGCTTCTGCTCCGGCTCGGCAACGCCCGACAGTTTATTCAGGAAGCGGTCCACCGCGTCCACATAAATGAGGTTGGCGTCCATCTGGTTGCGGAACACCTCCACAACCTGCTCCGGTTCTCCTTTGCGCAGCAGACCATGGTTTACATGCACGCACACCAGCTGCTTGCCGATGGCCTTGATGAGCAACGCCGCCACGACCGAGGAATCCACGCCGCCGGACAATGCCAGAAGCACTTTTTTATCTCCCACCTGTCGGCGGATCAGCTCGACCTGGTCTGCAATGAAGTTCTCCATGTTCCAGTTGGGCTGCGCACCGCAGGCATCGAATACAAATTCGGACAGGACGGCTTTCCGCTGCGCCGCATCCGTGGGCCACGGCGCGCCGCCTTTGTGGCCAGGCTGCAAAAGCGGCAGGCCGCAGCCATAGATATCGCTGCACGCGTCGATCTCCACACCGTCCACCACATGGTTGGGGCCGCCGTTCAGAATAACCCCCTTTACATTGGGCAGCGCATTCAACTCCTCCAGTGTAATATCGTGGGGATAGATCTCACTGTACACTCCCAACGCGCGAATCTCCCGGGCAAGACGCGGGTTTTCCTCGCTGCCCAGGTCCAGAATCACGATCATGTCCTGCTTCATGGATAGAAGCCTCCTCCGGCAATATTTTTTTTATTTTACCACGATTCGACGCTTTTCCGCAACCTGCCCGGAAGAAAAGCACCTTTTGGCCCAAGCGCTGCAGCCAAAAGGCCGCAAAGGGCTTTTCTGCGCTCTTTGCGGCCTTTTCTCACTCGAATTCCACCGTCGCGGGCGGCTTTCCCGTACAGTCGTACAGCACACGATTGATGTGCGGCACCTCGTTCACGATCCGGCTGGTAACCGTGTCGATGACCTCCCAGGGCAAGTGCGCGGCTTCTGCCGTCATAAAATCTGCCGTAGTAACAGCACGCAGCGCAACAGCATAGTCATAGGTACGTTCGTCGCCCATCACGCCAACGCTGCGCATGTTTGTCAGTGCCGCAAAATACTGGCCAAGGCCCTGCGCCACGCCTGCCTTTGCGACTTCCTCGCGGTAAATGGCGTCCGCATCCTGCAAAATTGCGATTTTCTCCGGCGTCACCGCGCCGATGATGCGGATGGCAAGGCCTGGTCCGGGGAAAGGCTGGCGGCTGACCAAATGCTCCGGGATTCCCAGCTCGCGGCCCGCGTTGCGCACTTCGTCCTTGAACAGGTCGCGCAGCGGTTCGATAATCTCTTTGAAGTCCACATAGTCCGGCAGACCGCCTACGTTATGGTGGCTCTTGATGACCGTGGATTCACCGCCCAGGCCGCTTTCCACCACATCCGGGTAGATTGTTCCCTGTAC
>ERZ836939.3979-NODE-3979-length-11718-cov-127.659950_pt1 | contig 11718 bp, 10 predicted proteins | sample MGYA00519912_ERZ836939 | MGnify/ENA primary metagenome ERZ836939 (study PRJEB31850, sample SAMEA3708810) | human gut metagenome | biome: human gut; feature: human-associated habitat; material: faeces | place: China | collected 2014 ... | reverse complement strand
GTGAAGCTCAGCCGTAAAACCATGCAGAAAGCGCTTGGCCTGAACAAGGATCAGATGACGCAGCTCTTGGACCAGCTGGAGTTGAGCGGCAAGATCGAACGTCATACGCACGCCAAGTCCACTACGTATTCGCTGGCACATGCCTCAGGACGGTAGCGACCAGGGCGACAACGACCAAATCGTCAACAACCCAAGCAGCAACGACCAGAGCAATACAGCCCAAGGCACGATAAAACAGCAGCTCAGTTCTCGAATACGCGATCGCGAATCATGCGACCGGATTCGTCGAGCGCGGTGGAGAACCGGCCGTAGTCGGACAGAATCACGCCCATGTACAGCATGTCCACGAGCGCGGTATCGGCCACGCGCGAGAAAATCGCATTGCCATAGATCGTGTGCGAGTCACGACCCGTCAGCAACGTCACGTCGGCCCAGCTGGTCAGCGGCGCGCCGATGGCATTGGTTATGGCGATGGTTTTCGCGCCATGCGATTTCGCCAATCGCAACGCTTTGACCGTATCCGCCGAACTGCCCGAATGGGAGAAGGCGACGGCCACAGCGCCGTGGGGCAGGTGCCCGGCACCGATCTGCTGCAGGTAAGCGTCGGTATTGAGACGGCATGTCAGTCCCAGGTAGCCGAGCTTGGTGAACAGATCCATCGCCGGTGTCAACGAGTTCTCCACGCCGAAAATGTCGATGAACTCCGATTCGGCGAGTAGGGCGACCGCCTTGCGATAGGCCTTGGGGTCCAACGCACTGTGCAGCTCGTCGATCAGCGCCTTCGCGCCATCGGCCGCTTTACCGGGAATCTCATCTTCGCCATCCCACGGATTCAGATCGAATCCGGCCAGCGGATTGAAGGTCACTTTGTGTTCGGCGGCCGGGTTGCGCAACACGTACCGCAGTTCACGGTAACCGCCGAAGCCGAGCTTGCGGGCGAACCGAATCACCGTCGGCTGGCTGACGTGGGCGATGTCGGCCATCTGACCGACGGTCAGGTCGGCCGCCTCCTCGATATGATTCCGAATATACTGGGCCACGGCGCGCTCCGCCGGACGCAGCGACGGATACACGTGGTCGATGCGCTCACGTATTCCCACCGAGGATTGCACAGCCGCGCTCCTAGTCGTCCGTATTTTCCATTCCTGTTTCGAGGTTACCGGCTGTATACCGGCGAACAGTCGACTTGGATTGACCGCAACATGAACGGTGAGCGAACTCTTCCGTTTACCTTTCCGCTCCATTCCCTCTACAATCGAAACCATGGTGCGGATTAGCGTGGGAAGCCCCACCCATCACACAAGCGGGCGACTGTACGGCGTGTTCTTCGAGGACATCAACCATGGTGCGGATGGCGGGCTGAACGCCAACATGGTGAACAACTACAGTTTTGACGGCGTCTATCTCGACCATCACACGTGGCGTATGGCCGGTGCCGAACGGTGGCGTACGCAGGCCGATTCCCTGCGTTTCTGGGATTTCATCAACTGTTCCGCCGCCAGCCTCGGCAGTGAGATACGCGGGATTCACGGCCAGCGGGTGACCACCGACTGCCCCGCCCCGCCAATTCACGCACATAGCCGATACGCTCGCATCACGTCCGATGTTCCTTCCGAAACCGGCCCTGCATATCTGGAAAACCTCGGCTATAACGGAGGCGGCGACAACGGGGGCGAGCCCGCGTTCTCCATCGTCGCCGACCACACCTATTCCGTCAGTCTCGCGGTACGCCCGGTTCATGGGCGGGCCGAGCTGTCCGTCGGCGTGGTCGATAGGTACGGCCTGCCGCTCACCAGTACCACTCGATTGTCGTATATCGTGGACTCCGATCCGCTTGACGATACGGAAGAGACCGGTCTGAGGCAGGACGATGGGGCCGATGCGCAGGATTCCGGCGTTTCGATCAGTCCGGATTCGTCGGATGGTGCCATCGTCATCGGCCGTGACGGCTGGTACCGGTTCAACGCCGACGTAACCGGACTGAACACCGATTACGGCAAGCTGCGTATCACCATTGACGCCGGCGAACGCACCACGTTCGATCTGGATCTGGTGCAGTTCATGGATGCGGACTATTGGGGCGCGGGCGACCCGAAATGGCGTTACGGCAAGCTGCGCCGCGATTTGGTGGAGACCATTCAGGCGTTGCATCCAGCGTTTCTGCGATTCCCCGGCGGCTGCATCGTCGAAGGTGTGACGCCCGGCAATGAATATCGCTGGAAGGATACCGTCGGCTCTCTGGCCGCGCGACGCCAACAGTATTCGATGTGGTCGTTCAAGATGCCGGATGGTTCCAGCTATTCGCAGAGCTATCAGATCGGTTTCTACGAGTATTTCTGCCTGTGCGAGGATCTCAAGGCCAAGCCGCTGCCCACTCTGTTCGCCGGCATCGCATGCCAGTCGCCCGGCCGCGATCCGCGCCACATGGATATCAATTCGGCCACCTTCCGCAACAATGTGATTCAGGACTACCTGGACCTCATCGAATTCGCGAATGGCGATCCGGAGTCCAGCTCGTGGGCCGCGGTCCGGCGTGATATGGGCCATCCTGAGCCGTTCGGCTTGGACATGATCGGCGTGGGCAACGAAAACTTCGGGGCTGACTACGTGGCCAAGTTTGACATGATCAGCGAGGCCATTCATGAACGATACCCGGATATGCTGTGTGTGATGAGCGCCGGACTGTTCCCCTTCCAGCCGGCGATGAAGCGCAGCTGGGACCATGCGCGAACGTTGGCCGCAACCGATTCCGGGGCACATGATTCCGCCACCGGTGACGCGATTATCGTCGACGAGCATTCCTACCACTCCCCCGAATGGTTTGCATCCCAGGCGTCACGATTCGACGCTTACCCGCGTTGCGGCGCCGGCGTCTATTTCGGCGAATATTCAGCCAACGGCTATTTTGCCGGCCAACCACAGACCGAACAAGGCGCGAACACGTGGAAGTCGGCACTCGGCGAGGCCGCGTTCCTGACCGGTTGCGAGCGCAATTCCGACGTGGTGCGCATGACCTCCTATGCGCCGCTGCTCGCGCATATCCCGGCCAAGGGGTGGGCGCAGAATCTTATCGAATTCAATCCGGCGCATGTGAACCCCACGGTGAATTATGAGGTGGAGCGGCTGTTTTCCACGCATCTGGGCGACACGACATATGCCGTGTCCATCGAGCAGACCGCGTCACGCCCCGCCAAACATCTGTATGTCAGTGCCACCGGGCATGACGGGGATGACGCCTGCCGTTACATCAAAATCGTCAATACCTCCGATTCCCCGGTGGATGTGACGTTGGAAATCGCGCGCGGACTGGCCGGGCTGGGCGCCTCGCCATCGCGACCGGTGCGTTTGGAGGTGACGACGTTAAGCGCCAGTCCGACGGCGAAAACCACTATCGGATACCGCGGCGAGGCTTCGGGGGCGATTGTGCCGGAACGTCGGGCTTACACATTGCCGTCGCCGTCTTCATTGCTGGCGATGAAGATCAAGCCGTACAGCGTCACGCTGGTGGCTTCGCGCTGATCGACATCGGCCATTAGGCCGATTCCTTTGCCGTTAGAATCACCCTCAAGGATGAGGGGGAATCGTGCAGATTCAGGGAATAATAGGGGCTATCCCCCATAGCGAATACAAGCACGGGAGGGCAGGATGGAAACCACGGCGGCCAGAAGACCGCCGGCCAACGATGAAGGAGTATGCGGTATGTTTATCAATCTGTTCCGCAGGCAGCGCCCTGCGCTCGCCCGGCTGGCCCGCAACTCCAACGCCTATCGTCAGCCGATGGTTGCGGCCGTATCATCGTCCGCAGTCGGCGTATCCAGCATCACCTCTGCAGCCAACACAGCCAACACAGACGGCGTATCCGGCGTATCCACGCTGGATGCCACCATCGGCCGCATCCACGACATCCCGCAGTCGGCCATGAGCCGACTGACCGGCTCCCCCACCGTATACGCGCGGTAGACCGGCCCAACCCACAACGGCGGCTCAGAGACTCGGCTCGATGATCCAGCTCAAGGTCAGCAATACGGCCAAAAACAGAACGTTGACGGCGGAGTAGACGGCCAGATACCGGCCTTTCTTGTGCGGGTATTGGCGCACGACGTTCTTGTAAGAAATAAGCGAGGCCATCGAGGCGATGAGCGTACCCATGCCGCCCAAATTGGTGCCAATGATCAGATCGCGCCATTGGTCGCAGAAGCCGGAAAGCAGAATCGTGGTGGGCACATTGCTGATGACCTGGCTGGAGCCGACCGCCACCTCCAGCGGATGGCCGCCGACCAGCGAGCGCGCCAGTTCGTAGAATTCGGGCACGCGCTTCATGTTGCCGATGAAGATGAAGAACATGCAGAAGGTGAGCGGCAGTCCCCAATCCACGTATTTGAATACGCGCCGATCGGTGAACAGGAACACGACGACCACGATCACGCACATCACCCACAGGGGAATCACGTCGGAGACGGCCAGTAGGCAGACGATGAACAGCAGCGAGTAGACGATGGTGCGCCAGCCGCCATAACCGGCGCCGTAGCCGGTGATACGAATCTCGTCGGGCTGGTGTTTGTTGCGCTCGGGAGCCAGCACGCCGGTTTCGAGGTCGCCCAGGTCGCCGACCGGTTTGCCGCCAAACACCACGGAAATCACGATGACCAGCAACACGGCCGCCATGCCGGAATACGGTGCCATGATGCCGAGGAATTCCATGGTCGGCATGCCGGTCAGGGCTTTGAGATACAGGTTGTGCGCGTTGCCGATCGGGGTGAGCATACTGCCCACGTTCGCGCCAATGGTCATCAGCGTGACCACGAGGATGGTCTTATCCTCTTGCCCAGCCATGATGAGCACGGCCACCGCGAACGGCACAAACGTGACCAGCGCAACGTCATTGGTGATGAACATCGCGGAAAAGAACGTCAAAGCGACAAGCGTAATGACCAGTCCGCGCATGGTGCTGACCTTCTCCAGCAATCGCGAACCGATGATGCGGAACACGCCGATACGCTGGAATCCGCACACCACAATCATCAGGCAGATGAGCTGGCTGATGGTGCTGGCGTGAATGTAGCTTTTGTAATCGGCGTCCGGCGGCACAATGAAACACGAAATCAGGGCGAGTATTGCGGCGACGATGAGAATCGTCTCATTTTTGGCTACATTGATCAGCCAGCGTCGCATCCATTCCTCCGTGAATAACCCAATATCGCAACCATTCTATTTTACGCGCAGACCAGCATAAGGTACGTAGTCGCGTTGCGCTGGCGGACATGAGTTTTTGGACCGGTGCCGCACATCAGCCGCGCTCGTTTTTTTTATTTGGACAAGGAAACATTGAGTTTGCATGTCTTCCATACAATGAACTGCCGCGCAATGCTGTGCCCGTATATACGGCTGCATCATTGTGTGGCAGGCCAGACACGAATACCGTACGTGGCTGGCTCATACCAATGGAACATAGTTTCATTCGAGGAAGAGGAGCGATGAAGTTGCGTATTACCCCAGTATTCCCGGTCAAACGTTTCGCCGCCGTGTCTGCACAGAACGTGAAGAACGTGCAGTTCGATTACACGAACATGCCCACGTACAACACGATCACCAAGTAGCGCGCACTGCCGCACTGATCGGCGGCACTTGCCGCATACATGAATGGCCGGTGTGCTGCGGATTCCTTACCAAGAATCCGCAGCACACCGGCCATTATGATATATGCCGCAATACAGGGGGCAATCAGCCCTGCACCTTACCTCCTTGCGCGCTACGGTATCCGAAGTTCATCATCTCGCTGTTGTAGGCGACCACGCCACGGCCGACCGCCGGCAGAACGATCATGCCGCCATCGCCATGATGCGCGGCGACTTCGTCCAAAGTGGCCGTCGCGGCATCCTCGACGTTCTCGCCGGAGAAACGCACACGATCCGACACCTGATGGGCGGCGACCACCTTGATGAACGCCTCGCCGATGCCGGTGCAGGACACCGCCACCGTGGACTGGTTGGCGAACGTGCCGCAACCAGGCAGCGGCGAATCACCCACACGACCGTGCATCTGGTTGGTGATGCCGCCAGTGGACGTGCCAGCGGCGATATTGCCCTCGGCATCGCGCGCCACGGCACCGATGGTGCCATGCTTCTCCCACTCATCGCCACCGGACTGAGCCTCGGCCAAGGACTGACGACGCTGTTCGGTGATGAAGTACTCGTTGCTTTCGGTCGCGACGCCCCAATCGGCGATCTCGGCATCGGTCGGGTCCGCGAACAGCACATGCTTGGTCTGCTCTTTGACGGCACGCGCCGCATCGATCGGGTTCTTCACGGTGCTTACGCCGGTGACCGCACCGACCTCGCCATCGCCGGTCATCAGGCAGGCGTCCATCTGGGCGATGCCATCGCTGGTCAGGGCGGCACCACGGCCGGCGTTGAATTCGGGAGCGTCTTCCATGACGTGGATGGCGGCGACCACAGCCTCATGCGCCGGTGCTCCGGATTCCAACAACTGGTATCCGGCATCGAGGGCGCGCTGCAGATCAAGTTCGACCTGGGCGATGCGTTCAGGCGTGCTGTGCTTGCCACGACTGCCCGCTCCGGCGTGAATGACAAGCGTGATGCCGGTTTCGCTGCCCGCCAGTTCAGTGGTCACCGGCGAAACGGAGGATGTGGTCATATCGTGTCCCTTTCTGGAGTCAGATGGATGTGCTGACGCCAACGTATCGTTGCTTCCGCATGTATGATAGCCGTTGATGGCCGCGACCGGTTCCGCATTTCGCATCATCGGCTCGCGATGGCGTGACTCGTTACTGCGCCACCTCGCCACTACGCCAGGGGCAATGCGATGCCGGCTCGATCGGCCAGGTCACGCAACGACCACGTGGTCTGCCCCGTTCGCCCGACAACGCTATGCGCATGCCACAGCGAACTGATGATGGCTTCCTCGCTTATTCATTCGTCGAATGCACCCATCGATGTGGGTATGCAGCCATCAAAAAAAACTCGACAACCGCAATGAGCCAGTCACTTGGCTACATCTGTGCTATCGTCTCGCCAATGATTCGAATGCCGGTATCAATGTCAGCAGCATCCGGGCGCACAAAGTTGAGACGGATGTGGGAATCATCCATTTCGTCAACGTCGAACACGCTGCCCGGCATGAACGTGACGCCTTGGGAACGGCAGGATTCCAATACATCCAGAGAGCGCACGCCGTCCGGTAAGGAAACCCAAATATAGTAGCCGCCTGCAGGCACGGTCCAATACACTTCATCCGGCGCATACCGCTCCAATGCTGCGATTGCTGCATCTCGTCGAATGCGGTAAGCCTTAATCAAACCGCGCAAATGTTCGGCGACGCGGCCTTCTTTAAGCAGTTCCAGGCAGATGCGCTGCGATGACGTGCTCGTATGCTGGTCGACCATGCGCCGCAGAGCCGCCAGCCGGTTAATCACATGCGGGTCGGCCACAACCCATCCCGTGCGCAGGCCCGAAGTGACGGTTTTCGAGAACGTCGACAAATACATCACGTATCCCGCATTCTCCATGCCCTTAAGCGGTATGGGGCGATGTGCGTCGGACGATTCCCCGCCGTACCACAAATCGCCGTAAGCATCGTCTTCCACGATCAGACACTGATAGCGCCGCGCCACGTCGATGAGTTCGCTGCGTCGTTCGGGCGGCAGCGTGGTACCGGTGGGGTTTTGGAACGTCGGGACGGTGTAGATGAGCTTGGGCCGGAATCGCGCGCAATAGCCGTCCAACAGGTCTGTACGCATACCGTGCTCGTCCACTGGAACGCCGATGATGCGCGCATCCGCCGAGCGGAAGGTCTGCAATGCCGGGAAGAACGTGGATTGTTCGACCAGCACGCAGTCGCCAGGATTGACGAATGCACGCACGATAAGATCGATGCCTTGCTCGGAACCGGAAAGCACCATCACGTTTCGTACATCGCACTGCACGCCGCGTGTGCTCATATGCTCGGCAAGTAATGCGCGGAGTTCATCGAATCCTTCGATAGGCGATTCTGGCTGACCGTCGAATTCGCGCGACTCAAACGCTTCAATGCTCACTGAACGCAACAAATCGTCGGGAATATCCGCCGGATTAGGCGAGCCGGTGGCAAAGTCGATGATGGTATCGCCGCGTTGCGCCCGCTCGGCCGAGGCAATGTCGTGGTAGGTGAATCGGTTGGAATAGTCGGAGAACAACACCGACCACGGCGGCCGCACAACGCTCGGTTTCGGCTCCTCGTCAATCGGCTCATGTCTCACTACAGGAATCCGGGCAGTCTCAATATGCTGCAACGGCAGCACGAACGTGCCTTTGCCTACTTTGGAGGCGATGAGTCCCTCATCTTTGAGTTGCTGATAGGCCTGTAATACCGTGGTGCGATTGACCTCGAGGCGTGAGGCCAACTCGCGTTCAGGCGGCAGACGATAGCCCTCAGCCATTGCGCCGGAGACAATCTGTTCACGCAGCTCAGCAGCCAGCTGCCGGTACATCGGCACCGTGCTGCGCCGGTTCAGCGTGAACTGCATGGCAGATCGTCTCCTTGATTCGTCGGTCGAATACCAGTCTAACGGCAGACGAATCGGCTACAGCGACAGGAAGAGCTCGTGGATGCGGACGTCGTCCGTGAGTTCGGGATGGAAGGCGGTGGCGAGGATGTTGCCTTGGCGCAGGCCCACCACGTGACCGTCGACTTCGGTTTCGACCGTAGCCTCGGGGCCGACCGACACCACGTAGGGTCCACGGATGAACACCAGCGGAAAGTCCGCGATGCGCTGTGGGTCGTCGGCTTGGCCGAAATCAGCGATGGCTTGGAAGCTGCCGAGCTGACGACCGTAAGCATTGCGGCGCACTACAGCGTCGAGCGCGCCGAAGTAGACGTTCTCATCATTGTCGAGCTTCTTGGCCAGCAGAATCATGCCAGCGCAGGTGCCAAGCACCGGTTTGCCGGCCTTGATGTGGGCGGCGATCGGCTCGAACAGGCCGGTGGAACGCAGGAGTTTGCCTTGCGTGGTGGATTCACCGCCAGGCAGGATGACCCGGTCGATGGATTCATCGAAATCCTCGGCCGCGCGCAACAGCTTCCACGGGGCGCCGAGTTTGTCGAGCACCGCCGCATGTTCGGCGAACGCGCCCTGCACGGCCAGAATACCGGTCACGCCGTGCGTGGCGGTTTCGGCGTCTGCGGATTCTTCTTTGGAAATGTATTCAACAGCTACAACCATGTTGTCCTCTCCGGCTTCGACTCCCGTCACTCTCCGCGAGCGGCCATGATGGTCTGAATCTCGTCCTCGTTGATACCGACCATGGCTTCGCCTAGGTTTTCGGACAGCTTGGCGAGCAGATCGGCGTCCTGCCAGTTGGCGGTGGCCTTGACGATGGCGGCGGCGCGCTTGGCCGGATCGCCGGACTTGAAGATACCGGAGCCCACGAACACGCCTTCGGCACCGAGTTCCATCATCAGGGCGGCGTCGGCCGGGGTGGCCACACCACCGGCGGCGAAGTTCACGACGGGCAGACGGCCGTTGTCGTGCACGTACTTGGCCAGATCGTAGGGCACGGCCAGCTGCTTGGCGGCCTCGTAGACCTCGTCGTCGCGCAGGCCGACAAGTTCGCGGATCTGCTTGTTCATGGTGCGCATGTGGCGCACGGCCTGAATCACGTCGCCGGTGCCGGGCTCGCCCTTGGTGCGAATCATGGCTGCACCCTCGGCGATGCGGCGCAGCGCCTCGCCCAGGTTCTTCGCACCGCACACAAACGGCACATCGAACTGGTTCTTGTCGATGTGGTACACGTCGTCGGCCGGGGAAAGCACCTCGGATTCGTCGATGTAATCGATTTCGATGGCCTGCAGAATGCGGGCCTCGGCGATGTGTCCGATACGCACCTTGGCCATAACCGGAATGGACACGGCTTCCTGGATGCCCTTGATCATGGCCGGGTCGCTCATGCGGGAAACGCCGCCGGCGGCACGGATGTCGGCGGGGATGCGCTCGAGCGCCATCACCGCGCAGGCACCAGCGTCCTGAGCGATCTTCGCCTGCTCGGGCGTGGTGACGTCCATGATCACGCCGCCCTTGAGCATCTGGGCCAAATTACGGTTGAGTTCCGCACGATTCTGCGTCATGAGTTTCCCTTCGTTCGACGCTGCTTGGTATCGCGCTTCATTATTGAACGGAGTGGATTGGCCCCACCCAAACCAGTCCAATTTGGATGGGGCCAATTCGCAACTTCTGCACCCATCCAATCCAACCTCCACATGTTTATCTCTCCCATTTGGCATGTAATCCCTGATTGTCAATCAATCACAGGCCAGGAGGAGAAGAGTTGGCATGCGTGCGATTACTTGCTATTCGCATCGTCCGCATCGCCCGAAATGCCATCCACATATTCAAGAATGTCGCCGGGCTGGCAATCCAATGCCGCACAGATGGCGGCGAGGGCGGAAAAGCGGATGGCGGAAACGCGATTGTTTTTGATTTTGGAAAGGTTCACGTTGGTGATGCCCACCTGATCGGCCAGCCAGTTGAGTGAGCGGCCTCGCTCGACCATGATGCGGTCGAGGCGCAGGACGATATGGCCTATGCCGGCCGGACCGGTGGAGTTTGAGTCAGCCGTATTCAGGCCGGTCTCGCTCGAATCAACGATGTTCAGGCTGTCCTCATTCGGGCCCTCGGTGTTCGGACCGGCCCTGTTCGGACCGGCGCCACGCGGGCCTACGGCGCTCTTCCCCCTCACAGCAGACCGTCGACTTCCCGTTGCAGACCCATGCCATAATCGAAGATGCGCGCAATCAGCAACAGGATAATGCCAATCATCACCATCATGCCGCTCATCCATAAGCCCCAGTTGCCGCCCGTGCCAGCCAGGAAACATACGATGAAGTTCACCAGACCCACAATCGGCGCGACAATCAGATACCAGCCAGCCCTGTTCAACCGGTCGGATGCCATGCCTTGGAAAGGCGTGGCATCCCTGCCGTCTGCAAGCCACACCGTCAAATCCTTGCACAGTGCGGCCATTTCGGAGAACGCCAAGGCCAGTAGAGCGTAGACCACCATTCTCGCCAGACCGGTGGAGATGGTAGCTACCATGTTGACGGGACCGTCGTGGAAGTTCTGCAGATTATAGGAGTAGTCCAACAAGTCGCCCTTGATGCTGAGGGTGAACGCGCCGCCGACATTCAGGTCGACACTGCCGAAGTTCGCGGCGAACGAGCGCGGGGAAATGAGGAATACCACCCACACCACGGCCGCGAGCGCTGCGATGATCCATAGGAGCGCGGCACCGATGCGGGCCAGGATCAAGGCCGCGCCACCGGCCTTATCCAAACCGAAGGATAGTTTCTTTGTCGTTGCCATGATTGAGCCTCCGCTTCATTGCGCAAACCAAGCAACTCATACTTGCATTATACCATAATTTATCGTTTGTCATTAAAAAGTTAATATCAAACGAATAGTTGATGTGACATCGATGCTGCGCGATATATCTGACGTCGCTTCTCTCGCCCCGCCCGACTGCGGCCAGTAACCTCCCTCGTCAGAGGGAGAGATTACTAGCCAACGGTGTTGCCGTAGATTTGGGCTTGGAGGTCTTTACGGGCGGTTTCCATGCGGGTGATCTGGCCGAGGAGGGTTATCTTCTCTTCGCCGTCGGGCAGCTGGGCCATGCGGCGTTTGGCCAAACCGATCTGGCGCATGAAGCCCATGTCCAACAATCGGGTGAG
>ERZ836939.3974-NODE-3974-length-11732-cov-3.438383_pt1 | contig 11732 bp, 7 predicted proteins | sample MGYA00519912_ERZ836939 | MGnify/ENA primary metagenome ERZ836939 (study PRJEB31850, sample SAMEA3708810) | human gut metagenome | biome: human gut; feature: human-associated habitat; material: faeces | place: China | collected 2014 ... | reverse complement strand
CAATAGACTCGGAGGTGAGAATTATGCGAGCAAAAGAAGAATTACCGGAATGCCCGGTTGCAACAGCAGTATCTCTCATTGGAGGAAAATGGAAACTGCTCATTTTACGAAATCTGAAAATACGGCCATGGAGATTTAACGAACTTCAAAGAGACTTAGAAGGTATATCGCAAAAGGTGCTTACAGACAGCCTTAGACAGATGATTGACGATGGGCTTGCTTATCGGCACGATTATCATGAAATGCCTCCAAGAGTGGAATACGGATTAACGGAACTGGGCAAGGAAATGATGCCAATCATTGATGCATTGGCTGATTTTGGGAACTATTATAAGTCTGTTATAAGCTAAAAATAAAACGGGAAACTTAAAAATAAAGTTTTCGTAGTTGGGGGTAAATATATATGAAAACAAAAGCTGATCGAGAACTAAAAGGGATATCTCAGAAGGCATTCAATAAAACGAATCATATCATAAAGACAATTAGCTGTTTATTTTTGAGCATGTTTATACTATGCCTGCCGTTATCATTTTGTGTTCCTATAAAAGCAGAAACAATAGATGATCATATTGTTATGACAGATAACGCATCAAATGATTCAACAAAACAGGAAACAAAAAAGTCAGGCACGCAGACGAATGAATGTAAGGTCATCCGTGTCGGTTCTTTTGAGGATACTTTCAATTATGTCGATGAAAATGGTGTCAGACGAGGATTTGGTTACGAACTCATGCAGGCTCTTGCAGGCTATGCTGGATGGAAATTCGAGTACGTAAAATGTGACTGGTCCAACTGTTTTGATAAGCTTGAAAACGGTGAGATTGATGTCATTGGTGACATCTCTTACACAGACGAGCGTGCACAAGAGATGCTTTTTTCAGAGGAACCGATGGGTGAGGAAAAATATATTCTTTATGCAGATATGTCGAATACGGACATAGGGACGTCTGATTTTACGTCTATGGACGGGAAACGTGTAGGTGTGCTTCTAGGTACAGAGCCTGAAAGTATGCTGACAGAATGGGAGAAGAAGAATGGCATACATACAGAGCATGTAAATGTATATGATAATGACGATGTCAAAAAGAAATTAGCTGATAATGAGATAGACTGTTTTGTATCTCTGGAGGAAGCTATCTGGTCTGAACTGGGAATATCATCTGTTACCAGTATTGGTAAATCAGGTATATATTTTGCAATAAACAAAGAGCGCAGCGATATCAAAGAGGAGCTAGACTTTGCTATGCGCCAGTTGGACAAAGACAGTACGTTTTTTAAGGCAGATCTGTATAAGAAGTATTTTACTCTTGATTATAATCAGATTCTTACAGGTCAAGAAAAGTCATGGATGGAAGAAAAGGAAACTATCCGGATAGGTTTTTTGAATGATGATCCTGCTGTCTTTTTCATGGACGAAGAGACTGGAAAACTTACTGGTATGATGGCGGAGTATATCGCCTATGCTAAAGACTGTCTAGGAAATCAGATACTGAAATTCAATATTCAGTCATATGATGACTATGACGAAATGATTCAGGCATTGCAGGATTGTGAAATTGACATGATTTTTTATGCTGGAAGAAATCCTAATTTTGCAGAAGAAAACGGCTACGCATTTACAAATACGGCTTGGACATATAGCTTGATGGCGGTAACTGATGAGAAGTATTTTAATGAGAATGAAGTATATACAGTAGCTGTGCCAAAGGAAAAAGAAGCCTTAAAACAGCATATTGCTTTCAATTATCCACAATGGAAGCTTGTAGATTATGACTCATTTAATGATGCAGAAGATATGGTCATTAAAGAAAATGCAGACTGTTTTATCATGGGAACAAGTCAGGTGATAAAATATGATAATAATAAAGATTTCAAGAGTATTCCACTTACAAAAACAATGGAGGCGTGCTTTGCAGTAAGACGCGGAGAGGGAAATCTTTTGTCAATACTGAATAAAACTTTGAAGACCATGCCGTCTGATATGCTTACCAGCGCACTTGCTATTTATGACAGCACGGCAGATAAAGTGACTTTTTTGGACTTTATAAAAGATAATTTGCTTACTGTTTTTGTCACGACAAGTCTTTTTGCACTTGGAATGATTGGCATCATTCTTGTACTTTTAAGAAAGGCAAGGAAAGCAGAGGCAGCTGCAAAGGTTGCAGCAAAAGATACACAAAAACTCAATGACAAGCTGGAAGCTGCTCTGAAAAAAGCAGAGGATGCAAGTCTTTCAAAGACAAGTTTCCTTCACAATATGTCGCATGACATCCGTACACCTATGAATGCAGTTCTAGGCTATGCACAGCTCATGAAGGATGAACTAAAAGGAAAAGGAATGCCTGAAACATTAGAACATCTGGAAAAACTGCAGCAATCTGGAAACCTTCTTTTGTCAATCATAAATAATGTACTTGATATGGCTCGGATTGAGAGCGGAAGGATGGAGATTGATGAGAGCTATACTCAGATTGAATATATTCTGCAAGATTTGTTTGAAATATTTGATGATGAAGCAAAGAAAAAGAATATTGCATTTAATTACAAGATGAATGTAGAGCATGATCATGTACTGATAGATATTACCAAGATAAAAGAAATCCTTGTAAATATCCTTAGTAATGCTATAAAATATACTCCAGCCGGCGGTTCTGTTATGGTAAATGTAGATGAATTGCCATGCAATGAGCCTGGATATATGATGGTGAGGACTAGTGTTAGCGATACGGGAATAGGCATGAGTCAGGAATATTTGACAAAAATTTTCGATGCATTCACACGTGAGCAGAACACCACAAAGAGCAAAATAGCAGGAACCGGACTTGGAATGTCGATAGTAAAGAAATATGTTGAGCTGCTTGGTGGAACAATAAATGTAGAGAGTGAGCTAGGAAAGGGCAGCACTTTTTCAGTTACATTAAAGCATAGGATAGTGGATGAAAGCTGCTATGCAAAAAAGCACGATGAAGAGCTGGGGACAGGCAGCGAAATTCTTAATGGCAGACATATCCTTTTAGCAGAGGACAATGATTTAAATGCTGAGATTGCAGAAGCAATACTTGAGCGTGTTGGTCTAAAAATAGAACGTGTTGAGGATGGAGTCCAGTGTGTAAACAAAGTAGCGAAAATGCCAGTGGGCACATACGATATGATACTAATGGATATTCAGATGCCTAAAATGGATGGCTATAAAGCAACACAAGAAATTAGGCACCTGCCAGATAAGGGTAAGGCATGTATACCTATCATTGCAATGACAGCAAGTGCCTTTGAAGAAGATAAGAGAGAGGCTATTGCAGCTGGGATGAATGGTCATATAGCAAAGCCAATCGATGTGAATGAATTGATGGCGATATTAGTGAAAAACATCAGATAGTGAAAAAAGTAGAAAGATATACACTGGCAGTGAATGCAATAAATAGGCTTTAAGTCGTAACCAGAATCAATAGTTTCCTTATTTTGAATTTTTATATGTTTGACTATGAAGTATAATCAAAATGTCAAGCAAGAAAAATTCAGATAAGGAGACTTTTTCTCTGCCGAAGACAGTTTCGCTTTTTGGAACACAAAAAGCTTCACACTTTCGGCGTGAACCAGTGGGGACAGGGAATGTGGCTTTTTCCTTTCCCCGTTGGCTTTACAAAAACTGGTGGACATGCGTGGTGAAAAACAGTATAATGAGGCAAATAAAGAGTGGCTTTTAACTCCAATAACCTTAGCAGAAGGGGGATTAAGGAAATGTGGATATTTTATGCAATAGGATCTTCATTTTTTGCAGGAATAACAGCGATCCTTGCAAAATGCGGAATTAAAAAGACAGATTCGAATGTGGCAACAGCAATACGAACTGTAGTTGTATTGTTGTTTTCATGGCTCATGGTATTGATTACAGGAACATGGGGAGGAATAAGACAGATTGACGGCAGGACGCTTCTATTTCTGATTTTATCAGGATTAGCTACAGGTGCATCGTGGTTATGCTATTTTCATGCCCTTCAAAAAGGGGATATCAACAAGGTTGTTCCCATTGATAAATCAAGTACCGTGTTGTCTATTCTTCTGGCATTCATTTTCCTTCATGAAGGTATTTCTGGGAAAAAGATAATATTTGTGCTGCTTATTGGAATAGGAACCATGATGATGATTACCAAAAAAGACATAAAAACAGATTCTGAAAAAAAGAGTGGAGGATGGCTGATCTATGCGGTGCTGTCAGCAGTATTTGCAAGTCTGACTTCTATTTTGGGGAAGATTGGAATTGAAGGTATTGATTCTAATCTCGGCACAGCAATCCGCACCACAGTAGTGCTGCTTATGGCATGGCTCATGGTGTTTGTTACACAAAAACAGAAAGAAATAAATAAGATAGAAAAGAAAGAATTATGCTTTATTTGTTTGTCAGGGCTGGCAACTGGAGCGTCGTGGCTCTTTTATTATCGGGCGTTACAAGAAGGACCAGCAAGTGTAGTAGTGCCAATTGATAAGCTTAGTATGTTGGTAACGATTGCATTCTCATGGATTGTATTTCATGAAAAACTGACAAAGAAATCGGCAGTCGGTGTTTTACTTATTACGGCAGGAACGCTACTTTTAGCAGTTACAGCTTAAATATCAGGGAGGGGCAAATGATTTTAATTACAGGGGCAAATGGATTTGTGGGGCATAAGCTCATGGAGCTATGCAAGGATACAGCAGCGTCACCGTCTCTTCGGAACGTGACACAGGAAATTGTGAATCGTATGATTAAAGAAAGCAATGCAGATGTTGTTGTCCACACAGCAGCAATTTCTGATATAGGTACTTGCGAGGCAGATCCAGAAGCATCGTACTTTGCAAATGTGCAGATACCTATGTATCTTGCAAAAGCATGTAAAAAGAGCGATAGAAAGCTGATATGCTTTAGCTCAGATCAGGTATATAGTGCTTGTGAGGATGGTGGACCATATGCAGAAGAAAATGTGAAGCCTGGAAATATCTACGCTGCTCATAAGCTTGAGATGGAAAAACGTGTGCTTGATATTCTGCCATCGGCAGTCATGTTAAGAGCAGAGTGGATGTATGATTATTATGAAAAAAGATCCAACTATTTGATGATGATATTAAATGCAATTCATACACAAGATAGTGTTTCTTTCAGCTCAAAGCAATTTCGTGGCATTACTTACTTAAAGGAAGTTGCTGAAAATATGGACAAGGTAATTTTACTTCCAGGCGGTGCGTATAATTTTGGCAGCGAAACAACACAGTCAATATATGAGGTGACAAACAAGTTTGTTGATATGCTTGGAAAAAGGCTTATCGTCAAGGACGCACCCGCAAGACACAATTTGTGGATGGACTGCAGCAAAGCAAGAAAGTATGGCGTGGAATTTAGCAGCGTAATTGACGGATTAGAAAGATGCGCAAGGGATTATGAATTAAATAAGAGAATAGTTTGAAATATTAGGGACAGGGAGAATGTTTACCCTGTCTCTATTACGTGTTGCATTAGAATTTTATAAGAAAACTTTGAAATTCAAGTAAAAAACACTTTTATTCAAGTAACTACAGTGATATAGTGTAGCTATCAAAAGAAATAATACAAAAAAACAGAAGGAAAAGGAGGAAATAAATGTTAGAAATGGATAAAACAAAGAGTAATGTTCGAACATGCAAAGAGATGTTACTTGAATTTAAAAACTTGAAAAATAGAGATATTTCAAGTAAATTGTTGTTTGATGGAATAGAAAATGAGGATGTTTATAATATTACTGCACCATTTCTATTTGAAGGAAAACGATATTTGGCGGGAAGAGTGGAGAAACGAACAGAGGAATGGTCTCGCGTTGTTTTCTTTATGGAGGAAAATGAAAAGTGGATTGTAGATAATTCAATTCCGTCATTACCACTTCAAGATCCATTTGTAACACAAGTGAATGGTGAATTTATTGTTGGTGGTGTGGAAGTATTTGATGATGTTGAAAATCCAGGAATGTTAAACTACAGAACGAACTTTTATCGAGGAAATTCTTTGCGAAGCTTGACGCTGTTTGCAAAGGGACCAGATCGAATGAAAGATATCAGACTGCTGCAATTAGAAAAAAATCAGATTCTTGTCATGACAAGACCGCAAGGAAGTATTTTTGCAAATGGTAAATGTTATGAAGCTGGCCGCGGGAAAATAGGTTACATGATTATAAATTCTTTAGATGAATTGACACCCGAAGCAATTCTTGATGCAACAATTTTTGATGATCAGTTCATTTCGGAAGAATGGGGTGGTTGCAATCAGCTATTTATGTTAGATGATGGAAATGTTGGAATCCTATCTCATATTGCTAGATTTGATGAGGCAGGAAATAGACATTATTATTCATCAGCATTTTGTATGAATCCACAGACAGGTGAACATACACCTATGAAACTAATTGCAGTAAGAGACAATTTTGCATTAGGAGATGCAAAAAGACCAGATTTGACATATGTAATTTTTAGTGGAGGTTTAGAGCGAAATAAGAATAAAAAGGCAATGCTTTATTGTGGAGTAAGTGATGCACAAGGACATCGAATTGAAATTGATGATCCATTTGAATAGTAAAAGTAATTACAAACAAACACATAAATTTTTAAGGAGGGTTTTATAATGAAAAGAACACAGAAAAATGCATTGGCAATGGCAGGTTTAATGACTGCTGCAACATTGTTTTCCGCGGTACCAGCGATGGCAGATGATGTTATTACCGTCGATTTTTGGACAGCACCGCAGCAGGTGCAGTATAATTACTGGGAAGAAAAGGCTCAGGCATTTAATGAAACCAAAACTGAGGTAAATGGAAAAATTGTAGAGGTGAAGGTACAGCAGATGCCAGAAACACCATCCTCAGAGGCTGGTATTCAAAATGCGATTGCCACAGGAACTGCGCCAGCAGTTTCAGAGAATATTAATAGAGGTTTTGCCGCAACTTTAGCAGCATCTGAAGTGGTATATGACTTATCTGAAGAAGATTGGTTCCAAGATGTTATTGAAGCCAGAGCAATGGGTGATGCAACGGAAAATTGGGCAATTGATGGAAAACAGTATGTATTGCCTGTTTATGTAAATCCAATGGTATGGCAATGGAATAAACCAGCTCTTGATGTTCTTGGATTTGAAAAAGCCCCTGAAACAGTAGATGAATTTAATGCTGTTATTGCCGCTTTTTCAGAGAAGAAGGATGAATTAAAAGAGATTGGAGTAACTCATACTTTTTATCGTCCATCATTAACTAGACCAGACCAGTATTGGGATCGTTGGTTTGACTTTATGATGATTTATAATGGATTATCACAGGGAATGCCGATTCTGGAAAATGATGAATTGGTGATGGATAAAGATAGCGCAATTGAAGCAATGGAAGTAATTGGAACATTTGGAAATTCAATCCAACAAGGAGAGTTATCTAGTATATGGGTTGAGGAACAGCCATCAATTCTTGTATCAATTAATGCACCGTGGGAAATTTCATTATATGAGGAAAATAATAAGGTCTATGGTGAGGATTATGTATATGGACCATCGCTTGTAAAAGAAGAGGGCGATATTCCTTATAATTATGCGGATTCAAAGGGACTGACATTCTACAAAACAGATAATGTTTCTGAGGATCAGCATGAAGGTGCTGTTGAATTCGTAAAGTGGGTTTATAATGATGACAATTCTGCACAGACCGATTTAGATTGGTTGAATGCAACAACGATGCTTCCGGTAAGAGGAGATTTAAATGCGGACTCAATGAAGGAAAATCCAGCACTTGCAGCGCTTGCAGAATGGGTACCATATGCAATTCCAGGATTAGCAACAGATAAGGATGCTGATATTTGGACTGCATTTACAGAAGTTGGAATGGCACCATACATGAATGAAGTAACAGCAGCAGAGCCATGCAATGCGCCAGATGCAACGAGTTACATTGAAGATGCAATGGACGCAATGGAGGAAGCAGCAGGTCTTAAGTAATGAACTGTTAAGGCCACGTGACAAATAGGCACGTGGCCTGTTTTTAGGAAGGTTATGAAAAAATAGTAGGGTAGAATGGAGAAAGGAGGGTATTGGGGTATGAAGAAAAAATTAACTCCAGCAGCAAGAAAAAGAGGTGTTGTTGGGTGGCTTCTAAATGCACCATATCTCGTGTATTCACTTGTGTTTTTTTTAATTCCATTGATATGGGCGGCTTGGTTGTCAACAATGGAATGGAATTTGATGTCAAAACAAAAGAATTTTGTTGGAATTGATAATTTTGCTAAGCTACTTACTGATCGCAAGGTAAAAGCAGCATTTATTAATTCATATCGTTATCTGGTTCCAATTGTTATCATTTGCTTCATATGTGGTTTAATTGTTGCGTTATTGGTATCACAGCTGCCAGAAAAAATAAAAGGTTTTGTAGCAGTCCTTTTTTTTATACCCTATTTAACTTCTGGTGTTGCAACATCGGTTTTTGTAAAATATTTATTTAATTATAATTCCGTATTGAATGTTTTTCTAAGAGATCATTTTCAGTTAAATATAAATTGGTTGACAGATCAACGTTTTGCATTTTCTATTATGGTGGGAATTGTAGTATGGAAGATGTCTGGTTATTATGCATTATTTATTCTCTCTGGAATTGAAAGCATTGGCGCTGATGTAAATGAGGCATGTGCGTTAGATGGATCTCATGGATTCCATAAGTTAATTCATGTGACACTCCCTATGATCATGCCTACGCTGTCGACAGTAATTGTGTTGGCAACCGGTCTTGCATTTGGAATATTTACAGAGCCATTTTTGCTTACAGGAGGCGGACCTAATCTTTCGACAACGTCATGGCAGCTTGAAATTTATAATACGTCATTTACACGATTCCAATCAGGTTATGGTGCTGCAATGGCGATTGCTGCAGCAGTTCAGATATTTATAACTCTACGAGTGATTAATTTCGGTACTGATAAGTTGAATAAACGTTTTGGATTTTAGAGGAGGAAGAACTATGAAAAGGAAGTTACGGATAAAAACAAGAATATTAACCGTCATAACGTTGCTCCTTCTTGGTGTATCACTGTTTCCTTTCTATTATATGGTGGTACAATCATTTACTCAGTGGGATATGGTGGATAAAGTGTTAATACCGCAGGGTTTTACACTACGTAGCTATGAATATTTGATTAGTAAAGGCGGAGCTTCTAATTCAATGATGTGGGTTAGGGCATTGGTAAATTCTTTTATTGTATCATTACCAACAGCATTAATTTCTGTTGCAGTTGGATTAGGAATTGGATATTCGGTTACTAAGCTTAGATTTGGCGGTAAAAAATTTATTATGAATACATTGCTGTTTCAAATGTTTTTTCCAGCAATTATTTTACTGGTGCCTAGATATATGATAGCAAAGCCTATGGCCAATAAGTATGTTGGAATGATTATTCCACTTAGTATTTCAGTATGGGCGATTTTTATGTACATTAATTATTTTAGAACGCTTCCAGATGCAGTTTTTGAAGCAGCAAGAATTGATGGAGCTAGTAATTTGAGAATTATTGCGACGATTGCTTTCCCTATAACGAAATCTGTGACAACAATTGTTTTTCTGTCAATATTTATGCAGCGATGGAGTGAATTAATGTGGGATATGTTAATATCACCAAGTATAGAAATGCAGACATTAAATGTATTGATTTCTACTCAATTTAAACCAATGGGAGCATTTCCAGGTCCAATGTATGCCGCATCGGTAATTTTAACATTGCCAATTATAATTCTGTTTCTTTGTTTTTCAAAGTATTTTAAGGAAGGAATCAGCTTTATGCTGAAATAAAAATCAGTGAAGTGAGGTAACATATGAAGATAGAACGCTGTGTCTGTAATCCATTACTTACACCGGCAGATGTAAAACCAAGTCGTCAGGATTTTAAAATTGATGGTGTATTTAACTGTGGAGTAACAGAGTATAAGGGTGAAGTTATTCTGCTATGCAGAGTAGCAGAATCTGTAATTTGTAAAAATGAAGATGAGGTATGTATTCCGGTAGTGAAAAAAGTGGATGGTAAAGACGAAATTCAGGTAATTACGTATCGAAAATCAGAATGTCCGCAACTTGACTTTTCAGATACACGTCATGTATCTAAGCGAGGAGAAAAAAAATCTGATATTTTAAATTTGACATCTCTATCGCACTTGAGAATTGCAAGAAGTAAAGATGGAATTCATTTTGAAATAGATGAGCATCCAGCAATTTTTCCATTAGCAGAAGAGGAAAGTTGGGGGATGGAGGATCCTCGAATTACAAAAATTGATGATATATATTATATCAATTATACGTCTGTCACGGAGAATGGAGCAGGAACATCGCTGATCAGTACAAAAGATTTTTGTACGTTTGAACGCCACGGAATTATTTTTGCACCGGAAAATAAGGATGTAACAATTTTTCCACAGAAAATAAACGGAAAGTATGTTGCATTCAATAGACCAGTGCCAGGTGGAATTGGTAATCCTCAAATGTGGATAGCGAAATCACCAGATTTAATTCATTGGGGGGAGCAAAGACATTTTTGTGGAATTTCGTCTGATACAGAAAGCTGGGATGATGGCAGAATTGGAGGCGGAGCAGTACCGTTCTTAACAGATAAGGGCTGGGTGAAGATTTACCATGCAGCAGATCGAAATGACAGATATTGTTTAGGCGCATTTCTTCTTGACGAAAAAGATCCATCAATTGTATTAGCAAAGACAAAAGATCCTATTCTTGAACCACAGGAGAAATATGAAACTAATGGATTTTTTGGAAATGTTGTTTTTACATGTGGTTGCTTAGTAAATGATAACAAGGTAATTATATATTATGGTGCAGCAGATGATAAGATCTGTAGAGCAGATTTTGAGTTGGATGATCTGTTTGCAGCAATGGAATATATTGATATTTGAAAAAAAATGAAGCCCGGATCAAAAAATTTTGACCCGGGCATCTTGGTATGTTATAATAAGAGAACTAAGAAATATGCATATAAGGCAGGTGAATAAATGACAAGAAAACGCGTAACCATGAAAGATATTGCAGATAAACTTAATCTTTCTATAAATGCAGTATCGTTGGCTTTGAACGATAAAACGGGAGTTGGAGAAGAAACAAAACGTTTGATTTTAAATACTGCAGAAGAAATGGGATATCTGGATCAGTCTGTAAAGTATATGCAAAACTATTCTAATAAAAATATTTGTGTTCTCTTAAAAAATCGTTTTTTCAGAGATTTTAGATTTTACGGGAGAGTCTTGTTGGGAATAGAAGAAGAAGCAAAGAAGGCGGGGTATGATGTCTTTTTCAGCTCGTTTGAAACGGAAGATATTCCGACATGCGTGGAAAGTCGGAAGGTTGCAGGAATTATTGCAGTTGGAAAGATAGGAGATTCATTTCTTCGACGTTTAAAGGAATATGGTGTTCCGATTGTATTAGCAGATTATAACTCACTTGAGGAGACAGTAGATTGCTTAATGTCTGATAATAAATTAGGTAGTTATAGAATGGCGTCCTATCTATCTAAAAAAGGGTTTAGAAAAATAGGGTACGTGGGAGATCTGTCATATTCACCTAGTACGAGAGAACGTTTTTATGGATATCAGGAAGCAATTCAGAACTGCTTTGGTTTAGGAATAACCAGTGAAAGCATAGAGTATATTCAAAAATATTCAATTCTTACAGAAATAGAAGATATGGTAATTCACCAAAATAAAGAAAATC
>ERZ836939.3963-NODE-3963-length-11761-cov-193.980437_pt1 | contig 11761 bp, 16 predicted proteins | sample MGYA00519912_ERZ836939 | MGnify/ENA primary metagenome ERZ836939 (study PRJEB31850, sample SAMEA3708810) | human gut metagenome | biome: human gut; feature: human-associated habitat; material: faeces | place: China | collected 2014 ... | reverse complement strand
GTGAACTACCCATTGTCTAAAGCCAATGGGCTTCCTGCTTCCCTGACCTCGTAACCTACTATCTCCACAGGCGTTAATTCGGGCAGTTCCTGCCCTATGTTGTTATTCCTTTTATGCTATTTGTCTTAATCCTTCTTCCAGTATATTCTTCGCCGCATTGATATCCCTGTCATGATTCGTTCCACAGACGGGACATATCCATTCCCTTACTGTCAGATTTTTCGTCTCTGTATTTTGGTATCCACAGACTGAACACAACTGACTACTGGCATAGAAGGTATCTATTTTGACATATTCCCTTCCATTCCATTTTGCCTTGTATTCCAACTGCCTTGTCAGCTCATACCATGATACATCACTTATTGACTTTGCCAGATGATGATTTTTTACCATATTCTTTATCTGCAAATTCTCCGAGACTATCACTTGGTTTTCGCTGATAATCTCATGGGATATCTTGTGAAGATAATCTTTTCTGGTATTTGTTATTTTCTCATGGCATAATGCTATCTTTTTCTTTGTTTTGTAGTAATTTTGACTTTTTTTCTCTTTATGGGCTAACTGCCTTTGCAGTTTTTCCAGTTTCTTCTCGTTTTTTCTGATAATTTTGGGATTTTCGTATTTCTTTCCACCAGAAGTAATACATAAATCCTTAATACCTAAATCGATTCCTGTATTTTGGGTTGTATGTGGCAGTTCCACATGTTCTGTTTCCACTAAAACCGATACATAATATTTCCCACTCGGCACTTGTGATATCGTTGCTGATTTTATCTGCCCGCTAAACTTTCTATGCAGTTTTACTTTTACGCCTTTTAATTTAGGCAATTTTACTTTGTTTCCATCGAAATCTACTGTTATGTTGCCATTCGTAAAATTTGTTGTATATGATTTATGATTATCATGTTTACTCTTAAACTTTGGATAACCTGCATGCTCCCTAAAAAATTTCTGATATGAACTGTCCATGTTATAAATCGCATTTGTTAAAGCAAACTTATCCACTTCTTTCAGCCATTCATACTCTTTCTTTAATTCCCTGTTGCAGTAATTATTACAATCTGTTTTGCTGACAGATTTTTTCTCTTTTTCGTATCTTTCTTTCCGATATGCAAGTGTCTGATTATACACAAAACGGCAACAGCCAAATGTTTTTTCTATCTGTACTTTCTGCTCATTATTGGGATATATTCTGTATTTATATGCTTTTAACATTCGCTGCCACCTTCTTTCTTAGCCTTGATTTTCGATATACTTTTTTAGCATTTCTTCTGATACATTTCCTACACTACAAGCAAAATAACCATCTGTCCAAAATGTATGTTCTTTCCAGAAATGCTTCCGCAAATAATTCGGATAGCGTTTCCATATATGGTAAGTCGTATAACTTTTCATTAGGTTTACAATTTTACTCACCGACATTGTAGGTTCAGTTTCTATCATGTAGTGAATATGGTCTTTGTCAGTTTCCATGTATTTGATAATAACTTTGTGCTTTTGACATATCTCATATGAAAACTGCTTTATATCATCTGATACCTGTTGCGAAACCAGTAATTTCTTCCTATATTTGCAGACGAAAATAATGTGGTATTGCAATAAGTATTTGTGTCTGTTCTTTGATTTCCAATTATTACTCATATATAATTATTCTCTGTCATCCATCCCATCAGCTAAAGCTAATGGGATTTGTGACCAGATTCTTTTAAATTTTACTCTATAACAAATTCTTTCCATATTACCCTCACTTAGAAAACCAATGATTACCTAACTTAGTAAATCCATGACCGTTAGATTTACCAGTAGAAAAATAAACATATTCAGTTGTTGATAGTGATGTATTTCCATTCTCTAAAACATATCTTACAGCTTCAATATTTTCCTCATTAGGCGTTGTTTTACTTAACATTTTAGCTGTAGAAAACTGTTTTCTCTGATAAATAACGTCATTCACATTATCTGGAAAATCACTACTAAGACAACGATTTAATACTACTTCTGCTACTGCACGTTGTCCCTCAATACTTTCACCTCTTGATTCGCAGTAAATCAAACGGCTCATTAGGTCTATATCTTCTTCTGAAATTTCAATTTCGTCATACGGATTCAATTTAGTCATTTCGTCTGCAAATGACGTAGTTACAAACAAATAACACATAGTTATAACAGCTACAAATAGTTTCATTTTATAAATTATCGATTTCAATATTCAAACTCCTTTATCTTAATTATACTAACTCATACCACAACTTATAAACTTTCATATATGAAAATCACCTACTTTCACTAAACTTATCACATTTCAGTTCTAAAAATTTCGTTTGAATTTCTACACTATCAATCAAAGCTTTCTTTTCTTCTGGCGAAATTACCTCACCAGAAGTTTCAGAAAGCAATGTTTGTACTTTAACTAAAAGCATTTTTGCTCTTAAAAGTTTTTCATAATCTCTAGTCATATCCACCTCTTAGAAAACAGATACCATAGCATTTTTAATAGTATCTTTAGTATTATGTGCATATTTTTCAGTAATTCTCGTTGAACTATGTCCTATAACATCTTTTGCAACATTAATACCATAATTGTCGCAAATGCATGAAACGTAGCTGTGCCTTAAGCTATGATTAGTTATATCCTCACTTATCCCTGCTTTTTTAGCATTTTTCTTTAACATTTTAGCAATTAAATCATGTCGCATAGGAGTGCCATAATTACTTACAAACAAATTATCAATACCACTATCTTTACGAACCTTTAAGTATTCGTCAATATATCCTCTACACTTATCATTAAGATATACTTTTCTTTCTTTGTCACCTTTAGCAATGAATACAATTTCGTCTTTCTCATACTGCTCTACAGTTAAATTCACCAATTCATTAACTCGCATACCAGTTGAAAGATATAATGCAATGATAGCTTTATCTCTAGGGGATTTAGCAACATCCAACAATTTCTTTGCTTCGTCCATAGGGATATATTCTTTTTCGTGATTCTTTACTTTTGGAATTTTGATTTTAGCAGAAGGATTAGTAGAAATAAATTCCATGTCAGAAAGAAAATTGAAATAGGATTTAATAGCTGTCAGTTTACGTGCTGTTGTAGCACTGCTGTACTCACTCATAGACACTTTGTAATCGTAAATATCAGCATATGTAATTTCGGTTTCGTCTTTACCAGTAAAATCAAAGAACTGTTTTAAATCATTCTCGTATGCTACCTTTGTATGTTCATTCTTTAAACCATTTAAAAATCTTGTAATATTTGTCATAACTTTTATTCTCCTTTGTTTTTATACATAAATAATAGCATAGATACTGATTTTTGTCAATACCTATGCTACATTTTCTTATAAAAAGTATTACATTTTTGTTAAAAACATTTTTTATCTTTCTTATCTTTATTTCTTTCAAGAAATTCTCTAATTAAAGGAATTTCTGTTATAAACACCCTTGTAATATCATAATCGCAAATCTTACAATGTAAACAAGCGGTATTATATGTTGGATAAGTTATTGAAACTCTACGTTTTCCACACTTAGGACAGTATAAATCATTTAAGCGTTTCATCATTTTTCGTCTTGCTTCTGCCTTTTCTTTATAAGTTACATCTTCAACAGACCTAAATATCTTATCCAACTTTTCTCTTGCTTCTTTAGCTTCACCTTGCCAAAGAACTTTTATTTTTTCTATTTCTACTATTATATCTTTTATTTCATGTCTTAAATTGACGCTATAATCTGGATTAAGTTTTGCTACTTTTAATAATAAATGCTTATCATCATATTTTTTTGATTTTAAAACAAATCCTAAAAATCCTGGATACAAATAAGTAGAAAACAGTACAATACGTCTATCTACATCTATTGTATATTTTCTATTCTTTTTCATGGCTTCACTACGCTTTTTATTTGCTTTGCGTCTTGCCATTAATGCCCTACTCGCCAAATTTATCACTCACCTCATTCCAAGTATCAACATGGTTCCAATACCATTCTAAGTAATCATCTTGATATACCTCTGTAATTTCTTTTTTATTGTAATCGTAAGCAAAATTAATATTTTGACTTGTATCCTTACCAGAACGTGTCACCCAAAATACTTCTACAATATTTTTGAAAACCACATTTTTTATACTGTGAAATTCAGCCCAGATTTCAAATATTTGTTCTGCTTCATATTGAGTTTCAGCGGCAATATTAATGGGTTTTGCTACTCGCCTACGATTAGTTTCATCATCAAGATAACTAAAATAAAAAGAATAGACATTAAAGGTTGGATTCCTTTTTTGCTCTTCTTCATCTTTTTCATCTAATAGTCTACGTTTATAACTTAAATATTCATCAGCACTATCAAAATTCAAAGGTCTTTTTTTAGTTTTCAAAATAATCAACTCCATTTTCGTCTAATTTACATTTCAATTTTTTTCCTATATCTTTACATATTATTCTAACTCTTTCTCTTGTTATTCCAAATTCAGAAGCTATTTTCTCTAATGTGTCACCTTGTAATCTCATTATGAAAATTTCATAATTTCGTTTTGAGATTTTTAATTCACTAAATGCTTTTTTAATATCATTCTTAAAACAAACATTATTTTCAAAAAACGAATTTTCATTTACAATAAAATCTAAAATATTATAACTCTCTTTATCTTTATCAAATTTATATTCAAAATCCAAAGATAAAATCTCTTCGTCTGGAATATACTTAGCATATTTTTTATTTCTTAATACTAGCAGATATTCATTTTTCATTATTTTAATTAAGTAAGTGCTTAATTTAACACCTTTTGTTTCGTCATAAGAATTAATACCTTTCATATATCCAATAGCAATTATATCATACCACTCTTCTATATCTAAATGATTTTTCCAACAAAACCAATAGATAAGATTGTGGTTTTCTTCTGCTAGTTTCTTTCTATCAATAGAGGGGGTAGTTTCCACTTTTTATATTCCTTTCATAATTTCTATGTTAAAAATCGTTTCGGATTTTCTAATGTCTTATATAATAATACATTTTCAGTATATACACACCATCTTTTTCAACTGTTTCAGCAAAATCTAAAATCTTATCAATTTGTCCATTAAATCTAAAATCTTTAAAATTCCCTTCAAACATTACTTCTGGATTGATAGCCTGTCTAATAATATATCTTAATTCTTTATCTGGACTTGTTTCACTAACGAATATAATACCACAATTCAAAATTTTCACATTAGAATTGTAAATATCTTTATCAAGAGATTCTTTAATAAATCTACGGAAATATTCTTTCTTACTAAGTTCTTTTTCTACATAAAAAGCAACATTAATATTTTCGTTACAACCATTACACCCACAATATTTTTCTCTATCAACGCTAAAAAATACTGTATCTCTTAAAAATTTATTAATTTCAGTACAGAAATAACATTTATTAAATTCACCTTTTTCCATAACTGCTTTATCTCTAGCGGTCATTTTTTCAATCTCTTTCTCAGTTAAAACTATTTCCATCTTCATAAAAATTTTCCTCCTTTTGCTATACACTAATAACTTCTATACAAAAGAATAACATAAACATTTAGTTTTGTCAATAGATAAGATAAAAGTTATAAAAGAAAATGTTTAAACAATAAAGAAAATAAAAGAAAATAAAAAATAAATTAAAAAACTCCGTGGGGAAATTTTTAAATCTCGCTATTACCAAAACGAAAATCCCTATTAACTTCGTGGGGAAAAATTATTCTCGCATATTCTGGGGAAATTTCTTATCTCTGGGAAATTTCAGAAAATTCTGAAAGATAATCCCCAAACACTTGTTCAAATGTAAATTGTTTCAAACAATTTGACAATTCAGTTCAAATTTCCCTTTAATCATTCAAAATTGAACAGTATTTTTCATTTACCAAAAAAATCCATACAGTAAACCGGATAACCTATAACCAGATAATCTGCCCGTTTTCAACTTTCCAGACCGATTAAAAGCTATTTAAACCATGTTACAACGCCATACAAGCCGTTTCTAGCCGTTTTACATACTTATTTGAATAAATTACCATTGACGTGTTAAAACGTCTAATTTTAGCTTGTAGTAATTCATATCATTCTAATAGGTTTATTTTAGGCAACTATGATTATTTTTGTATTTGATTTTTCTGAAATAAAAAATAGGCATAAACATAAGAAAAATTATTCCTATGCTTATGCCTATGCTTTATTCGCTTTATATCGGCTCTATATGCGATTGTAAATCCTGCTACAGCCTTTTAATACTTCCAGTCAATAAAGACTTGTTTAGCCACTGTTTAAAGCTGTATGCTGTCTTATACTGCTTTCTATCCTTATTATACAATAAATACAATGCTACAGTATCAAGCTGTTTGTAGTCCTTTGTAAAGTACATCTTTTTTCACTTCCTTCTTTTCATAATCATACATAGTATAGCAAATTTATATATAAAAGTCAATGGAATACAGTATATAAATGTTTAGAATACTATAAGAAAGTATTAGAATTGTCTGATAATTAAAAAATTGCACGTTAGCTGTTTGCCCTATCTTCTGTTATTTCTCTGCTAGGATTCCCCACATCTTTTGTATGGTTTAAATATACCATAATATTATAATTTTGTCAATAACTTTTATAATATTTTTCAAAAAAATAAAAGGACTTTTTCAAGTCCTTTTATCTTGTATCCTATTCAATTCCCATGATATATTTTACTGCTTTTTCCGCTTTTCCAGAAGCGGAAACAATAAATTTACTATCATTCTTTAAAACTTGAAGCCAACTTTGAATGTAAGCAGTTGAATTTTCAAATGTATCTGTAGTTTCAATTCCCAGTTCATTTAAGATCATTGCCGAACCAATTTCTGCAACTAATTCCTCTTTGCTGTATTTTTCGCTTCCAAACTTTGCATTGACTAATCTATCAAGTCTTTTCTTATGTCCAGTGCTATGTATCATTTCATGAAAAGCTGTGCTATAGTATTTATTAATCTTTTCAAATTGTTCTTTACACGGAATACAAATATAATCCCCACTAGGACTATAAAAAGCCTTGTTTCCAACTTCTTCTATAATCTGAATATTTTCACGAATACTGTAACCATTTTTCACTTTTTCAGCTTCTTCTATTGGTTCATTATGAATAGTTTTTACAACTTCTAATGGTTCAATTCCTTCAACCTGTGAAATATGGAAAACATTGTAATATCTTAACATTGGAATTGTCTTTGTAATAGTAGCACCATCTTTTTCTTCCTCAACGGAAAGCATTTTCCAGAATACTACAAACTCAGACTTTTCTCCTTTTTTAATCTTTCCACCCATTTCCTGCCATTGTTTAAATGTAGCATATTCCCCTTCATGCTTCAACATAAGCTGATTAAGTAAGCTGTAAGGTTTTTTACTTACTCTGTTATATGCACCATTAGAAATACTTTTCCAAGGTTTTTTCCAAGGAATAACGCCTTTTTCTAATTCTTCAATAATTCTATCTGTTACCATTTCGTATACATTTTTTGCCATGATTTTATTCTCCTTTGTTATATATATTATTTAACTATGGTTTAATTATACCACTTTTCTCCAATAAATCAAGCATTATTTTAAAATTAAATTGTATTACTTTTCTATAATTTCTTTTAAATATTCTGACATTTAAAAAATTGCATCTTCCATGTTTTTCCTATATCTGGGCTAGGTCTCTCCACCACAATTATTCTTTTTTAACTATCTTAATTATAATACTTTTTATATACTTTGTCAATATTTATTTTAAAAAATATAATGATTTTTATTATGCTTTTTATAATATTATCAATAATTGGATAACATACAAACATCCGGAATAAAATACATAAATCAATTATCAGGATACAGCTACAACGCACTACAAGCCACTACAAGCAGTTCTAGCACGTTACATGATACATTTATCATCTAAAATCTAAACGCTGTTATTTTAGCTGGTATTAAACCAAAAAAGAAAAGCAAGCGTTACGCCTGCTTTCTTCTCCCATAATCTTTATTGATTTTTCGCTTTTCTCTATTTGCTAATTTTGTTCTTATCCTTTACATATCCCTATCATTTTCCAACTTTCCTATAAGCCTGGCAAACTTCACTATATCTGCTTTCTGTTCTTCTGTGAGATTAAAATACAATTCAAAAAATCCTTGCGTATTCGGTGAAAGTAATTTATTGATTCTGTTCATTACTTCCAGTTCATCATTTTTTAATACTGCCATTGTTTTTGTCCTCTTTTCTTTTTTTTATCTTTCAACGTATACAAAGTCTTTATCTTTATTATCTCTTAAAGCTATATCAATTCTTACAGGCAATAACATTACTATTCCCAAGGAATTATAAATGTATAATGGTGATACTTTATCATTATAAAATACTTCTTGATGCTTTCCACCATCTATAATGCTATAACCTTTATTTAGAAGCCCTATTTTATAATAAGCATCTCTGAAACGCAAATAATACTTAGCGCAGTTACCGTATTGAATCTCTTGCTTTACTGGTTTAAACCCTTTACTTTTAGCTTCTGAAATAATATCATTAAAATTAATGCCTTCAACAATTTCAAAATCTTTAGCATTGATTAATTTTTCTACATTAAACCATTCTCTAGCTTCTTCTTTCTCGTCATACATTTCAATGTTTCCAGTGCTTTCTTTGGTACATACCAAAATATCAGAACTTAAAAAACAATTATAAAGTTGCCCTCTTATAGACTTTTTACATGGTTTTAAAAATCTTGTATCTGTTTTGTTACTAGGAAATTTATAAAAATCTTTCATTGCTTTATATCTGGATTTTGCATTACCGTTTTTATCCAGAGAACTATTATAGATTTCATCTGAAATTACTTTCTTCAATTCCTCAATCTCGCCGTTGTTTAACATTTCCAGAATCTTTTCGTTTTTCATTTTTGATTTCTCCTTTTTAATTGTTTTCTTTAATGGCTTAAATCTTATGGTTATAATATACCACTGATTTATAGTTTTGTCAATGGTATATTATAACTTTTTTTGATTTTTTAATCTTCTACTGGTACAACTTTAACAATAAAATCGTCATAAATATTGATTGTATCATTATCGTGCATAGTTACTTTGTAATCATCACCAACAACTGCATAGTAATGATCGTATTCCCACAAGTTACCATCTACATCTTCAAAAGTGGAAACAATGTCGTTCCCTGTGCAACTTACACAAGTCATAACTTCCGTTCTGTTTGCAAGTGTACAGCAATAAGCAAACATTCCTATAAATCCTACTGTTCCTAAAGCTGTTAATAAAATCTTTTTCATATCTTTCATTCTCCTTTGTTGTAATTTCTATGGTTATAATATACCATATAATCATTAATATGTCAATGGTTTATTTATACTTTTTTATATTTTTTACAATAAAAAAGGATATGCTTTTATACATATCCTTTTTTCAAATAGATTATAAATTATTAATATCTTCGGTATCTTCTGCCCGCTGTTCCTCTGCCTGTCCTTCTGGTACAGAATCCTTTGTTACTTCTTCTTCATCTGGTTTGCTTAATTCTTCAATATCAACGTATTCTGCTACAGTTTCCGCTTCATCAATTTCTTCCTGTAAATCCTCTGCATTTTCGCTATAAACGTTTTCAATTTCGCCATTAAACATTTTTTCGTATTCATTCATTAACGCATTATGGCGCAATCTAATCTTCATGCGACTTGCGGAAGAATCGAAGAAATTGTCATTATAAGTCTTGCTGATAGTTGGTTCCTTTGTTGTCTTTCCAGAGAAAAATTTGTCCAGAAAACTTGCAAATTCTTCTGCAATCTTTCCGTCATTTAAAGCCTGTTCTGCAATAGGGATTAAAGATAAAAAGCTAGTTTTACCAATAATTCTTTTCTTAACTTTCTTTGTTTCCAGAACGTTATAAGTTTCCAAAATGTAATCAAATATCACTGTAAGCTGTTTTTTATCTTCATCTGCAATGTCAATAGATTTCATCAACGGCTTAACGTCTTTATTGAGTAATGACGGATTATCGTTGTTAAGCATAATATAAGACTTTACAACGGTATCGAAAGCGTTATTATCTAACGTTTTTTCACTAAACATAAGCTTGAAAATATCATGGTTAGCAATATCAATGATTTCACTTCTTGACTTTGCTTCTGCTCTATTTCTTTCTGCGGTGGTTAATGCTTTTCCGTTGTTTAGCTTAAGGAAAATCATGTCTGCTTCTGCATCCGTTGCATTATCAATGTAATAAACAGTGATAGAACGTGTTAAGAAGTCTAGTTTTTCATCTTCTGTTAAATCTTCAAACCCTATACCGTTAGGACTTACAAGTTCTCCGTTGCGCTCAATTCTGTAATCAAGTTTATCCCCTTCTTCATACTCTGGAATACCAGAAGTTTTGAACTCATTATTAATATATCTCATAATTGTTGTACAACGCTGTTTTCCATCACGCATTTCAAAAACGTATTTTACTTTTTTTACTTCTTTAATGATTTCTTCGCACTGTTCAACTTCTTTCTCTACAATTCGTCTTACATACAGGCAAGGAATAAGATCTCCTCTAAGTCCAGAATGTACAAACAAGGATTGTCTAGCTTTATCCCAAACAAAGCCTCTCTGCGCTCCGCCACACTTAAAGTTAATAGTTCCTTTTTTCATTTCCTCTGCAACTTTCTTAAAAGACCACTGTGTATTTGTAATAGTATACATAATTTTCTCCTTTTCTACGAATGTTTTTTCTTTGTTTCTGTAATAGATTATACAGCATTTTTCACTACTTGTCAAGCATTATTACTGCAAAAGTATTATTTTTTGTTTTGATTTCTTTCTGTTTTTTAAACTTGACTTCTTCTTCCAGAACAATGGAAAGAAATTTGTTAAACCATTTTGTTGTGGTTGTTGAATAATTCCAGTTTTTATGAACATAAATAATATTGTTTACAATATCTAACTTGCAAATCGTAGAATCATAACTACTAAAAAAATAAGCTAACGTTTTATTTCCTATTGTTTTAATTTCTGTTACAATTTGATTGTTGGTAAGATTGTAACTTTTTACTGTTATATTTTTAAAATCCATTTTTCTATTTTCCTTTTCTGATTTTTTATATATCACTATGATTTTTTAGCAATATGGATAATGCTCTTTTATTGTATCACGAATATTACTTTTTAACGTGCTATAAGTATCTTCTGTTGTTTCTGTAACATTGTTTAATACTTCCATAGCGTTTTTATATGCTTCTCTAAAAGTATTATAAGCGTTATCAGCAATTTCCAGTTGCCTTTTTAAAGAAACAATATATTTTTCAAGGTAATCAATTCTATCATTTACAGCCTGTTTAATATCCTCTAAATCATAAACATAAACATCGTTAAAAGTATTTTTTTCTCTTTTATCAATAAATTTGTTATTATCCATGTATTTTACATATTTATATAAAAACAATTCATCATTACAATATCCAGATAATTTAGTGTTAAAACAAACTTTTAAAGTTGGATTTAATACTTTACCTTTATATCCTTGCTCTAAGTAAGTGCTACCAAAATAAGTAGCGTTTTCAAAATTCTTACTCATTATTGAAAAAGGTTCGCCGTTTTTCTTTGTTGGGAATTTTACACTTTCCCATTCTTTTTTCATACACTGGTACCTATCAATTTCTTTTTCAATACTTTTTTTAACTCCGTCCAGATTGTAACAATTTGCCATAATTCATTCTCCTTTTCTTTTTGTTATCTTTGGTT
>ERZ836939.3961-NODE-3961-length-11768-cov-49.411338_pt1 | contig 11768 bp, 9 predicted proteins | sample MGYA00519912_ERZ836939 | MGnify/ENA primary metagenome ERZ836939 (study PRJEB31850, sample SAMEA3708810) | human gut metagenome | biome: human gut; feature: human-associated habitat; material: faeces | place: China | collected 2014 ... | reverse complement strand
CAGCGATGATTTTGTCGGGTGAATCGGCGGCAAAATGAATCGGGTGTGTTGCGGGGCGGTAAATTCTTCGTGGATTTTTCCTCACTGAAGTGGTGGGTCTCACGGTGATAACCAACCACTTTTGCAGAAGATTTGCAATCAATCTACAAGTTCAGTGGGATTTGTGATAGAGAATATCATGGTTCGTAGAGTACGTCAAGATGATTCCGAAGAAATTATTTATGAATGGAGACAATAGTAAGACTTCTATTATGAATATGATACACTTTACATCATGAAAGAATTTAAGCTGCACAAAGATGATTCAAGCTGATGTGCAATATGCACAATAAGTTTTCTACAGCAAAATACAGATGTGGTCATTTAGCTCTTTTACCAGACAACTTTTTTTGTAAAATAAAAAAATTTGTTGACTTGAAATTGCTTGAAATGTTATCTTGTTGGTAACAAAAGCACGGTGAAGTGCTTGCTACCACACGAAAAGGCAAAACAAAAAAGGAGAGTAAAATGATGAAAAAGCGTATTGCGGCGTTGGTCACCGCCGGTGTCCTTGCTTTGTCGATGCTTACCGGCTGCGGAAGCAAACAGGAGAGCTGGAAAGTTACCTGCCCGTGGGCACCGTCTGGTGTAGCAGCGATGGTCAGCCAAAAGGCTGCTGCCAAGTCCCCTGATTATTCTGATAATAAAATCACACTGGTTGCTGAAGCCGTCAAGGGCGATGCTGCTACTGTCAACACTTGGGTGTCCAGTACTAAGGCAAATGATAAGGAACTGGTCTTCGCCGGTGAGGGTCTGTTCGCCATTACCGAGACTCTGGATCCGGCCAAGCTGCAGTTCAGCTACGACGATTTCGAGTTCGTGGAGAATTTGTACTCCTCCGTCTTCGTCCTGTCCGCTGATTCTTCACTGAACCTCAAGAATCTGGACGATCTGGAGGCATATGTCAAGGCAGGCAACCCCGTATCCGTGGCCGTTAACGGCGCTACCGGCTCCGAGGCTTTCCTGGCAGCGGCTCTGTTCGGCTCTATGGGTGCCGGCGACCAGCTGAAACTGACTCCGTACCAGTCCGCTGCGGAGGCTGCACAGGCTGTAGCTAAGGGTGAAACGAACTTCGCGGTCTCTCACCAGTCTCAGATTCTTGAGACCTACCAGCAGGGCGGCGTTGATGTGGTTTGCGCATTCGATGACAAGGCTATCGAAAACGGCCCCTTCGCAGGCGTTGAGGGCGTTGGCTCCAAGGGCTACCCCTACTTCCGCAACCGCTGCTTCGTCATGGCTCGCAAAGGTACTGACGCCGCAAAGGTTGCCGAGCTGAAAGAGCTGTATGATAAGATCCTCGCCGATGATGAGATGGTCGAGTGGCTGAACGACACCATGCTGCTGGAAGTCGATACCATGACCGAGGACGATGTGAAGGCTCACATTGAGAACGTCAAGAGCATCGTCGAGCAGTATAAGGACATCGTGGCAGGCTGATAAAAAGTCCTCATAGCGACAAAAAGCTGAAGCAGGGGAAGGGGATGACACCGTCCCCTGCTTTTATATTTAAAAAGGAGTGGAAACAGGTGAAAAATCTGATAGAACGCATCGAAGCAAGACTGGATGACTGGGGCGCGAAGCTCGAGAAGAAGAACATCGAGTACCCTGTTGATTTGATCTGCGGCATTCTGTTTCTGGTCATCGGCATTGTACTGCTGCTCATCATGCCCCGGCAGGTGCAGATTTCGGAAAAGGACGTTGTGAACGGCCGCGCCTTCCCGACGATGCTGATCTGGCTCATGCTGGCCATGAGTGCCCTTCTGGTGGGCCGCGAGGCATATAACATGGTAATGCACCGCCCGGCCAAGACTAAGACGCTCAACCTTCTGGTGGAGGTCAAGGCTCTGGTAATCGTCCTTATTCTGGTGGTCACTTACCTGCTGGCGGAGGTCACAGACCTGTTTGTGGTGGGTGCTGTATTCTGCGCGGTGGCATTCCTGCTGTTTTTCCGCTGCAAGAAGCCCCTCTACTACGCCATCACCGTCTCGATGGCGGTGCTGATCTGGGTCGTGTTCCACTTCGTGCTGAATGTTAGTTTCTGAGGAGGCAGAATATGGGTTTGTTTGACTTTATCGGCCCGGCCTCCGGGCTGCTTTTTACCCTTGAAAATATCATATGGATCAACCTCGGCGTCTTCATCGGCTGCGTATTTGCCGCCATTCCTGGCCTGAGTGTCATCCTCTGCATCATCCTGTTTCTGCCTGTTACCTACACCATGAAGGCCATTCCCGGCATGATGTTCCTTCTGGGTATCTACTGTGCGGGTGGATACGGCGGCTCGGTGTCGGCTATCCTCATCAACACCCCGGGCACGCCCCACGCGGCGGCTACTATGCTGGACGGTCATCCACTGTCCAAGATGGGCCGCACCAAGGCGGCTCTTAAAATCGCGCTGTATGCCTCCACCTTCGGTGGCATCTTCTCTGCACTGGTGCTGCTCTTCCTCGGCCCGCAGGTGGCCAAAATTTCGGCACAGCTGGGCACGGCGGAGTACTTCATGGTCTGCCTGTTCGGCATGACCATCATCGCAGGCGTTTCGGGCAAGAGCCTCGTCAAGGGCATCATCGCCGCTTGCCTCGGCCTGCTCATCTCCTGCGTGGGTGCAGACCCCATGACCAGCTATGACCGCTTTACCTTCGGCATCCCTCGCCTGTATCTGGGCCTCGACCTTGCCGTTACCCTTATCGGCCTGTTTGCGCTGGTGGAAATCATCGGAAAGGCTGAGCTGAAGCATAGTGAACTGAACCTTCATGCCGGAAAAATTGGCAATGACGATGGAAAAATTACAAAAGACGAATATAAACGGATGCTTCGCCCTGTGCTGATTGGTTCAATCATTGGTTCCTGTGTCGGCATTGTGCCCGGTACGGGTGCTTCGGAAGCATCGTGGTTCTCCTACAACACGGCAAAGAACCTGTCCAAGCATCCGGAAGAGTTCGGCCACGGCTCTGTGGAAGGCGTGGCGGCTGCTGAATCTGCCAACAACGCCGTCTGCGGTGCAACACTGATTCCTCTGCTGACGCTGGGCATTCCCGGCGATGGCTGCGTGGCCATCATGCTGTCCGCTCTGATGATCAACGGCCTGAACCCCGGACTCTCGCTGTTCACCACCGATGGCCCTATCATGTACGCCATCATGCTGGGCCTCATCCTCGTGAACATCTTCATGTTCCTGCAGGGCAAATACCTGACCGGCCTGTTTGCAAAGGTCGTCTCCATCCCCCAGCAGATTCTGACCCCCATCATCGTTATCTTCTGCTTTGCAGGTGCTTACTCGGTGAACAACAGCTATTTTGATTTGAGCGTGGCACTGGTGTTTGGCGTGATGGCATGGTTCATGCGTAAGCTGGAACTGCCCGCTGTCCCTGTGCTGTTGGGTATGGTGCTGGGCAACATGACGGAAACCAACTTCCGCCGTGCTTTGCTCATCTCGGATGGAAGCCCCAGAATTTTCGTCAGTAGTGTGTACTGCTGGATCTTCATTGCGCTGATCGTGGTGGTCATTCTCGGCATTCTGCGCGGCAAGATGAAGGAAGCAAAGAACACCAAAGCAGAACAGTAAAGGAAGGTAAAACCATGGCATATAATATCATTTTCTATTTCAGTGACCAGCAGCGCTGGGACACCTGCGGCTGCTTCGGCCAGCCACTGAATATCACGCCTAATCTGGACAAGCTGGCGGCAGAGGGTGTGAAGTTTGACAATGCCTTTTCGCCTCAGCCGGTGTGCGGCCCCTGCCGTGCTCTGTTCCAGACCGGCAAATATCCCACCGAGACCGGTTGCTTCCGCAATAATCTGATGCTGCCCTCCAACATCAAGACGCTGGGCGAGTACATGGAAAAGGATGCCGGCTACGAGACGGCCTACATCGGCAAGTGGCATCTGGCATCGGACGGTGAACTGGAGAAAAAGCCCACCGTTGACCACACCATCACCGCTGTTCCGCTGGAGCTGCGCGGTGGCTATACCGGTTACTGGCGTGCTGCGGATGTGCTGGAGTTCACCTCCCACGGCTACGATGGCTATGTGTTTGATGAGAACAACAACCGCATCGATTTCAAGGGCTACCGTGCCGACTGCATTAACCAGTTTGCGCTGGACTATCTTGACCAGTATGCCGGCGAAAAGCCCTTCTTCATGACCGTGTCGCAGATCGAGCCGCACCATCAGAACGACCATAATCACTACGAAGGCCCCAACGGTTCCAAGCAGCGATTCGCAGATTTTGTTCTGCCGGAAGATCTGAAGGCTCTGGGTGGAAACGCAGCGGAAGAGTACCCGGATTATCTGGGCCAGTGTGCCAGCCTTGATGAAAACCTTGGTAAGCTGGTGTCAAAGCTGAAAGAAAAAGGCCTGTATGATAATACAGTTATCCTCTATGCTTCCGACCATGGCTCTCACTTCAAGACCCGCAACCGTGACGCGCACCTGAACGGCTATGATGATTACAAGCGCTCCTGCCATGACGGTTGCCTGCATGTGCCGCTGGTCATCTGTGGCGGCCCGTTCAAGGGTGGCAAGGAGATCACCGACCTGGTCAGCACCGAAAGCATTCCCAAAACTCTGCTGGCTCTGGCAGGCGTGGATGTCGGTGATAAGATGATCGGTGAAAATCTGCTTGACGTTGTGGAAAAGAAAAACCATAATAGAGTCAATGAGGTCTATGCACAGATTTCGGAAAGCCGTTGCGGACGCTGCATCCGTACTGCAGATTATATGTATTCTGTCTATGCACCCGGCGTCAACGGCGGCGAGGCTGCGGCATCCGATGTTTATGCAGACGACTTCCTTTACGATATGCAGAAAGACCCGTGGCAGCTGAACAATGTGGTCGCGGATCCTGCATATGCTGCGGTCAAGGCGGAACTTCGTGAACGTCTGCTGAACTGGATTCAGCACGCGGAAGGCAGCCGCCCCACTATCACCGACTGAAAAGGAGCGCTTGCCCATGCTCTCGGCTGTTGAGAAAAAATCCGATCAGGTTTATCGCTGGCTTCTGGCTTATATTGACGAAAACAAATTTTCCGGGAACCAGCGTTTGCCTTCGGAAAATGCGCTCTGCCGGAAACTGGGTGTCAGCCGAGAAACGATACGAGTGGCCATCGACCAGTTGGTAGCAGAAGGACTCGTGTACAAGCTCAAGGGAAGTGGGACTTATTTCCACCGGGAAAAAGTAATGACGCGGGATTTGAACACAGATGATGCCCTTTATAAAATCGGCCTTGTCCTGCAGGGACAGGATACAAGTGCCAATTCGGGATTAATCGAAGGGGTTCGCAGTGTTCTGACGCAGGAGCAGGTTGACCTCCATGTATTTCTGACCGATAACAAATTCTGCAACGAACGCCGCTGTCTGGAGACTGTGGTACATCAGAATTTTCACGGTTTCATCGTGGATGGTGTCAAATCGAGCATCCTCAGCCCAAATCTTGACTGCTACAAGGAGCTTTACCGACGTAAGATCCCGGTGATATTCTACAACAACTTCTATCGGAACTTGCGCTGCCCCCGCGTAACGATCAATGACATCGAATGTGCCCATCAGCTGATAGGACGCCTGATGGATGCCGGACACAGCCACATTGCAGGCATCTTCGTGTACGACAACTACCAGAGCGTAGAAAAGTTTCAAGGCATGGCGGAAGCGATGCGAAATCGTGGTTTGGAACTGAACGATGATTACATCAAGTGGTGTATTTCGGACGAAGCCCACAACGAAAGCTATGTCCGTTCCATTGAAAGATTTCTGAAGAGCATCCCTAAATGCACCGCTATCGTCTGCTGCAACTACATCATCTATCGGCTGGTCATGAAAACCCTGCAGAAAATGGGGAAGACTGTACCCGAAGATTATTCGCTGGTCTGTTTTGATTATTCCGAAGAAACTTATCGGCAGGAGGATGTTACCTGCTCCGTGGAGCAAGGCTTCGAGATGGGACGTCAGCTTGCGCTGCGGCTTATGGAGATGATTTCCACCGGCGAATGCGATGACCGGAACTACACTTATGTCATGAAGCCCATCCTCTACGATGGCCATTCCATCCGGAAGATCAAAAAGGTAAAATAAAGATTCTCCCGGAGGCAGTACTGCTCTCCGGGAGAATCTCTTTATCGGTTTTGTTGTGCCAGAAAATGTGCAGCAGTATGCAGGCGCGGAAGCACATAGGCAAAGAACTGCTTATACGCTGCGCAAAAGCGGTTGCTTCCAGAGGCATCCCAATCTCGCTTGCATCCGCCCCGGCAGAGTAGCTGATAAGCACATGCTGCGCATTCCGCCGGGCGTTTGCGGCCCTGTGCCAGAAATGTCTGGCTTGTGGGAGAATCAAGCGCATCTTCAACGGTACAGTGGCTCAGATTTCCCAGCTTCCACTCATCCAGAACATAAAAGTCACAGGGATAAAGGCTTCCGTCACCTTCTACGGTAAGATAATGCCCACAGGAACCGGAGGAAGCGCAGGAGGTAGGCGGCATTCCCAGCAGGATACGCAGATAGTCCTCAAAATTGCGAACGCTGATATAATTGCCTCGTTGCAGCTGCTGATACCAAGTATCAAAGACGCCGCACAGAAAACGACCATAAAGTTCCGGCGTTAGAGAATATGCCTGCCCTCCAATCGTATCAAGTGGGTCAAGACATGGGATGAATTGCAGATTGTGCTGTCCCAACTCGCAGAGGCTTTTGAAGGCTCGCTGCGGCTTTCTGGCCAGCTGTCCGGTTACAACACAGAGCAGATTCGTTTCGACCCTGTAGGCATCCAGCAGCGCAAGCGCATGAGTTACTTTATCCCATGTGCCCTGCCCAGCTGCGTCCAGCCGATAGAGATCATGGTTCTCCTGTGTGCCGTCCAGAGAGAGGCCTACGAGGAAAGAGTTGGCTTTGAAAAAGGAAGCCCACTCTTCATCCAGACAAATGCCATTGGTCTGGATGCTGTGGAACACAGAGATATTGCGCTGCATGGAACGCTCCGTTTCCAGAAAGAACCGGAAGAAATCCAACCCGGCAAGAGTCGGTTCGCCGCCCTGAAACAGAAAATGGACGCTGCCGCCTTCCTCTGTGGCTGCAAAAGCCTTTTCAACCAGTTCTCCTGCCATTTCATGGGAAAGCAGTCCCATATTTTTGCAGGCTCGGCTGTTGGAAACATCGTCATAAAAGCAGTACCGGCAACGCAGATTGCACAGGCTGGACGCTGGCTTGACGAGAAATGTATTATGTTTCATAGAGATTCCCTCCGTGCTTCGCAGTTCTTAAAACAAGGATACCGGAAAATACGGGCTTTCGCAAGCAGTAACAGTTAAAAGCTGTTTGAAATAGTAAGAAAACAAATATAGTTGTCCGAAAATCAAAAAAGGAGAAGAAAACTTATATGGATGAAAATAAAACATACGGTACACGGTTAGCACGGCTTTGGAAGCTGTTTTTGAGTACGCTGTACATTAGCAGCTTTACCTTCGGCGGCGGCTTTGTCATCGTGACCTTTATGAAGAAAAAATTTGTAGATGAGCTGCACTGGATCGATGAACAGGAAATGCTGGATATGACAGCGTTGGCGCAGTCCTCTCCGGGCGCAATCGCGGTCAATGCTGCAATTCTGGTAGGCTGGCAGGTAGAAGGCTTGATTGGAATGATCGTGGCAGTGTTGGGCACCATCATCCCACCTATGGTCATTCTTTCAGTCATTTCTGTGTTCTACAATGCTTTTGCCACCAATCGCTATATCGCGTTGTTACTCAAGGGAATGCAGGCTGGTGTGGCGGCGGTCATTCTGGATGTTGTATTCGACCTCGGCGGCAAGGTGCTGAAGACCCGCTCATGGGTGTATATTGTCCTGATGGTCGCAGCGTTTGTCGCAAATACGGTGTTTGATGTCAATGTGGTGGTGGTCATCCTTGCCGCTGCAGTATTCGGCGTGGTGCTGGCTCTGGTCCAGTGGAAAAAAGGTGGTGCAAAATGATCTACTTACAGCTTTTTCTCAGCTTTTTGCAGGTGGGTATGTTCAGCGTAGGCGGCGGCTATGCGGCCATGCCGCTGATCCAGAGCCAAGTGGTGGAACAACATGGCTGGCTGACGATGCAGGAGTTTACTGACCTCATCACGATTGCAGAAATGACCCCTGGTCCCATTGCGGTCAACTCGGCAACTTTTGTTGGTTTGCGTATCGCGCAGGTACCCGGAGCCATCATTGCAACACTAGGTTGCATTACACCGGCGCTGTTCTTTGTTTCACTTCTATCCTACATCTATCGTAAATACAAGGATATTTCTCTGCTGCAAAGTGTTCTGGCCTGCCTGCGTCCGGTCATTGTAGCGCTTATCTTTGGTGCAGGTCTTTCTATACTGTCTATGGTGGTGTTCGGAGAGAGTGCAAAGACGCTCGCCAACGTAGACTGGATCGGCATCGGCAGTTTTGCATCGGCATTTTTTGTGCTACGGAAGCTCAAGTGGAATCCCATCCTGACCATGTGCCTGTGCGGCGTGGCCGGGCTTGGACTTCACATTTTGCTCGGAATATAATCTTAAGACAATTTGTCTGTTGGAATCATGAAAATAAATCATTGGGCTTGCAATCAGGGCAAGACTGTGGTATATACATTATACGAAACATTGCTTTAATGAACGTATTACCGTTCAATGACGTATAAAATGGAGGTGCCCGCCATGACCGCCGTGATCTATGCTCGCTATTCCTCGGACAACCAGCGCGAAGAATCCATCGAAGGCCAGATCCGGGAATGCACGGCTTATGCCGAGAAAAACGGCATCACCATCGTCAAGCACTACATTGACCGTGCCATCTCTGCCAAGACGGACAACCGCCCGGAGTTTCAGCAGATGATAAAGGACAGCGACAAAAAGCTGTTTGACATTGTGCTGGTCTGGAAACTCGACCGTTTTGCCCGGAATCGTTATGACAGTGCCCGGTATAAGACCCAGTTGAAGAAGAACGGTGTCAAGCTCATGTCGGCTACCGAGGTTATCTCGGATGGCCCGGAAGGCATCATTCTGGAATCTGTTCTGGAGGGCTATGCAGAATACTACTCTGCCGACCTTGCCGAAAAGGTTGTCCGTGGACAGACGGAGAACATCCTGAAAGGTCGCTGTAACGGTGGTCGTGGAACATTTGGCTATACGCTGGATTCGGAACGGAAGTTCCATATTGACCCGCTCACCTCGCCTTTTGTTCTGGAATCGTTCAAGAAGTACAATGAAGGCTCCACCATGAAGGAGATCCGTGATTGGCTGAACGAAAACGGCATCAAGAACCCGGTGGGCGGTGCGTTTACATATAACAGCGTTGAACATATGCTCAAAAACCGGCGGTACATCGGAGAACTGAAATTCCGGGATGTGGTCGTGCCGGATGCTATCCCGCCAATCATTCCGCTGGAACTGTTTGAGGATGTGCAGGAGAAGATCGCCAAAAACAAGAAAGCCCCTGCCCGGAGAAAGGCAGAGGACGACTACCTGCTCACCACCAAGCTGTTCTGCGGCTACTGTGGGGCGTTGATGTTTGGCGAAAGCGGCACGAGCCGGACGGGAGAAGTCCACCGCTACTATAAATGTGCTACCGCCAAAAAACACAGGGGCTGCAAGAAAAAGACTGTCCGTAAGCAGTGGCTGGAAGATTTGGTGGTCAACCAGACCATGCAGCTTGTGAAAGACGATGCCGCTATGGAATCCATCATTGCCAAGGTGATGGAACTGCAAAATAAGGAAAATACCAACATTCCCCTCTACGAGAAGCAGCTTCGGGATGCGGAATCTGGTATCCAGAATATGCTGAATGCGATTCAAGCTGGAATCCTCACCAGCTCCACCAAGGAGCGGCTAGAGCAGCTGGAAGAAACCAAGCGTGAACTTGAAGCCCGCATTGCGGAAGAAAAGCTGGCAAAGCCCAAGGTCACAGAGGAGTTCATCCGGTTCTGGCTGCTGCGGTTTCGCAAGCTGGACATGAGCCTGAAAGACCAGCGGCAGGCACTGGTGGATACCTTCATCAATGCGATTTACCTGTATGACGATAAGGTTTTGATAACCTTCAACTATAAAGAAGGAACACAGACCGTCACCTTTGGAGAAGCGACAGAAGTTGCATCCGAGGGAAATGGTTCGGATTTGGATTGCTTTACTGCACCAGAAAATGCCGTGAAATCGAAAGATTTCATGGCTTTTTTGTTTTTCTGGCAGAGTCTGCACACTTTTGCACATCTCCTGCACACTTTACAAAAAAGCCATGAACTCTTTGCATCGCTTGCACAGCGTGTATTTCGCTGCACAAAAAAGAGAATTTTACGCGAAGAGCACCCGCGTCAGCTCGCGGCGCTCCTCTGCGTCCATCTGCCGGATGGCTTCAAGGATCATTTTACCCGTGATTTTTGTTGCCACCGGCGTTTTGTTTTCCGGGGGTTCCTGCGGCTTTGCACCGGCCACATCCTGCGTGTAGAAGTCGGCTTCGATCTTCTCGGTCAACTCCAACCGGGGCTTGTCCTGCGTGTGAGCGTAGGTATCCATCAGGACGGTGGCGGTTGCATGGCCGGTGTTGCCCTGCACCGACTTGAAGTCACCGCCAGATTGCAGCAGCTGGTAGGTGGCACTGGAGTGGCGCAGACCGTGGAACACGATCTTCTCAAACTCCGGGTGCTCTGCCCGCCACATACGATACCACTTGGTCAGAACGTCCGGGGCAATGGGTAAGCCGTCTGGTAAGCGGAACAGCTGACCGCAGTTGCTGTACTTTTCCGGGGCGCTCTGCTCGTCCTGCTTCATCTTTTCCAGCCATGCCAGAAGCTCCTCTTTCAAGGGCTTGGTCATGTACAGGATGCGGTTGGACTTTTTGGTCTTAGTCCGCTTGAGGATCAGCGAGGACTTGCTCCCCTCCCGTCTGTCCGGGAAGGTGTGGTAGATCTGGGTAGGATCAATCTTGGACAAGGCGACCTTGTCGGCACGCTGCAGGGCTTTGTTCACTGAAATGGTTCCCCGTCCGTCTGCTGCATCAAAGTCGAGGTCTCCCGGCTGCAAGCCGAGGATCTCACCCTCTCGCAAGGAGAGGATCATGCTCATGTGCACCGCCAGATGCAGGGCGGGGTTTTCGATGGTCTGCAGTGCCGCCAACATGGTGCGCTCATCCCAGATGGTGCGTTCTTCGGTGTTAATTTTGGGGGCTTCACGGGGAGTAGGCGATTTGTGGATCAGATCCCAGTCAACGGCATACGAAAAGGCGGTTTTCAGGAGCGTGTGGACTTCGTGAATGGACGTGCTGGATAACAGCCGTTTCTTCTGATTTTCCGTCAGCTCCTGCTTCTCGCCGTGAACGTACTGGCCGCAGGGGGTCTGGCTCAGGGTGGCGTAGAACTGCTCAATGTCATAGGTGCGGAGGTCTTGCACCTTCCGCTTTCCGATATACGGCACGATGAGGTTCTGCACCATCGCCACAGATTGGGTGTAGGTCTTGGGAGACCACTTGTGTTTGCTGGACTGAATGGGGATCCACTTGTACAGCATCTCCTCGACCGTCATGGTGTCGGGCACGAGGAAGGTACCATCCAGCAGTTCCTTCTCCACCGTGATCTTGCGCTCCTGCGCTTCGGCCTTGGTCTTGAAGGTTTCCCAGCCCTTGCAGGGCTTGCCAGCATGATCTTTGTAGTTGTATCGGACGGAATACGTGTTGCCACGTTTCATAATAGATGCCATAGATGTTCCCTCCCTCAGACCGCAGCAAACCAATCGTCAAAGC
>ERZ836939.3955-NODE-3955-length-11787-cov-5.191868_pt1 | contig 11787 bp, 8 predicted proteins | sample MGYA00519912_ERZ836939 | MGnify/ENA primary metagenome ERZ836939 (study PRJEB31850, sample SAMEA3708810) | human gut metagenome | biome: human gut; feature: human-associated habitat; material: faeces | place: China | collected 2014 ... | reverse complement strand
CATATTTCAGACTTATTGTTTACAAAGCATTGAGTAACAACTGTTTGTAAATACCTATATTGTAATTTTCGTGCTCTTTGTTAAAATCTCTTTTCATATCACTATCTATTAAGAATGAAATAGAATTAATTGAAGTGAAAAAACTTATCACTTCCGAAGTCTCAGAGATTCCATTAACTCGTATCGATATTTCCTTTAAAAATGGAATTATAAGTCTTTTCTGAAATTCAATTGTATCTATTTCACTTAATAACAAAAAGAAGTTAGAGTTATTATCACCAATTGTTCTATCATTTAATATATTGACAAACAACTTATAAAGAAACCCATAAACTTTCAATTTATTTTCATACGCAATAGTAGTAACAAATAGAGCTGCAAAATATTCCTGTAATGACCTATGGGGATAAGTAATATCTAACCCATCTTGTGTCAAAATTCCTATAGCTACTTCTAAATCATATATTATATCTTCATTTCTAAATGATAATCTAAGATCTTTTTTTATTTCTTGCAAACGATTTTCAAAATATTCGGTTGTAAAAGTGTAATTTTGATTAAAGAATGATTTAAAAGAAAAACGCTTCAATATTTCAACGAAATTTTCTTTTGATAATCCACTTTTTTTCTCTCTGACAAAGCCTAATTTAGAAGATGTATCATGAACAGAATATAAAGTGTTAAAAACTTGATTATAATAATCACTTCTTTTTTGAGGAATATTAGAATCTGTTTGATAGGTTATGATAAACATGGATAACAATAAAGGATTACTTAAGAAGCTTTTATACGTTTGCACATCTTCACTATTTATTGTTTGAATAATCTTTTCCGCTAATTCTTTTTCCGTTTCATTGAATTGTTTTTCAATAAAACTTTTAATTTCCTCTATCGACAAGTCACAAACTTCATAATTGTGAAAATTCTCAAGTAATTCAATATTTACAAACGGTCTAGATGTCAATATGTATTTATTTCTTGAATATTTTTTCGTTATTTGACAAATACTCCGAGTTATCTCATCTTTTCTATTTGAAGATATTTCATCAAATCCATCAAAAAACATAATAAATTCCCCAGAACTTAGTAACTTTTCAACAATATAGTCCCCCTCCCCGATATTGTAAAATTTGATGACTTCATTTTTTATATATTCCAATAAATCTCCAGCATAATTATTTAAATAGCGCAACTCTATTTTTAGTGGTATTTTATATTTTCTTGTTATAGTATCTACAAATAAATACTTAACAAGAGTACTTTTCCCGCTTCCAGCTGTTCCTATAATCGTTATACAACTATTCTTTCCGAACAAGTCTTTAATATTCTCAGTACTTATACGTTTCTCAACATCTATTAACGAAATACGATTCCACCTTTCCGATGTTTTACATAAAAATAGAGGTTGATAGAATTTATTTAAATCTACAGGCTCACTGCGATGAAGTATCGTCTTGGTTTTAGAATTTCTTTCGTATTCAATGCTTAAATACTCTAATATTTTATTATTTGCAAAATGACATACCTCATCTGCTATTTTATTAGTTCCCGCTTTTAAAATATTAATTAAACGATCTCCTAAGAATGTTGTAACAAGTTCTTTTATGATTTCCATAATATATATGTTATGTCGACTAATGTATCTGATTATCAATAATTTTTTACACTAATAGAAATAGGTAATAATTGAAAAACCATCAGCCTTTATCATTTTGCTTGATTCTTAATCATTACAAATAACTGGGGGTAAAGATAATCAAATTCAGCGACTTGCAGACTATGTTTACTCAAATTTGTACTTCCAATGTTTTACTTTGTCAACCGGAAAGGGGTGGAAGGGACGTCTTTTCGGTGTTTTTTTTATTTGAAGGATATGAAAACCACCGAATTTTTCCGGGAAAACCATCGGAATAGGAAAAACGGAACTTCCTTTGGAAATTTATATTTCCGGGATATGGCGTTTTTTTCTTTTCGTCCGATCTCTTTTTCACCACATTCAAGCAGGTCTGCAAAAGTACTCTTTAGCGCCTGAAAGATGATTGTGTAAATAGTTGAAAATAAGTGAAGTATAAAGCTGGTGGTGGTTTTTTAAAAGGGGGTGTGAAAAACCACCGAATGGGACATTTTTAAATTCTTAAATCTGCATTTTTTTGTAGGTGACAGAAATAAAAAAATTCCCCGAAATTGCTGAATTTCAGGGAATTTCAAGAGTGAAAAGCTCTTTGATGTGGTGCCACCAGGAATCGAACCGGGGACACAAGGATTTTCAGTCCTTTGCTCTACCAACTGAGCTATGGCACCATTGTTTCTTGTTTGCGGTTGCAAAGGTAGATAAAGTTTTCTAATCTTGCAAATATTATATAAAGAAAAAATGCTGATAATAAATAAAATACTTATTATCAGCATTTTGTAGTAGGAATTATTTTTCTTTTAATGGATTCCAACCTTGTGCTTTTAACTCAAATTCTTGTCCGTCGCGAGTGACGAGGGCGCAACCCAACTCCGGTTTGGTGATGTGCCCAATGACTTTTACGCCTTTCATGGTCGAAACCTTTTCGTGATCAGTCAAGGGAACAGTGAAGAGGAGTTCATAATCTTCGCCACCATTTAATGCACAGGTAGTGACATTCATATTGAGTTCTTCTGCCATTACAGCCGTCTGATAGTCAATGGGAATACGCTCCTCATAAACGCGGCAGCCGGTATCGCTTTGTGAGCAAATATGCAACAGCTCGGAAGAAAGTCCGTCCGAAATATCCATCATGGCAGTCGGTTTTACTCCTGCTTGGGCAAGTTCTTCAATGATATCTTTACGCGCCTCCGGTTTAAGTTGGCGCTCTAATATGTACTCCTTGCCGGAGAAATCGGGATTGGCTTCTTTTTGGTCCTGGAACACTGCTTTTTCGCGTTCCAGCAGTTGCAGACCCATATAGGCGGCCCCTAAATCACCACTGACGCAAATCAAATCTGTGTCATGCGCTCCATTGCGGTAAACCACTTTGTCTTTGTCAGCCTCGCCAATACAGGTGATACTGATTGCCAATCCTGTGACTGATGATGTGGTATCTCCTCCCACAATATCTACATTGTGTAGTTGGCAGGCCAGCTTCAAACCATCATAGAACTGCTCTAAATCTTCTATGCAGAAGCGTTTGGATACAGCTAGCGATACTGTTATCTGCTTGGGAGTTCCATTCATGGCATAAATGTCTGAGAAGTTTACAATGGCTGATTTATATCCAAGATGCTTTAATGGTGTATAAATCAGGTCAAAGTGTACTCCTTCCATCAGAAGATCGGTAGTAACCAATACTTCTTTGTCCTTAAATTCGAGGACGGCTGCATCGTCTCCCACACCGTATTTGGTTTCGGGATTCTTTAGTTCAATATTCTGAGTCAGATGTTTGATGAGGCCGAACTCCCCCAAGGTTGCAATTTCTGTTCTATTTGTTTCTTGCATATTCTTTTTTTAAGCTCTGTTAATGAGTTCGCGCATAATGGTTGTCATCCGTGGCTGTGCTTCATCTGCCGCCTTTTGGACTTCTTCGTGGGAAACCTCCACTATCTTGCCTTCCACGCCGAGGTCGGTGATAACTGAAACTCCAAACACTTTAATGCCGCAATGATTTGCAACAATAACTTCGGGGACAGTAGACATGCCCACAGCATCAGCTCCCAGGATATGGAACATTTTATATTCTGCCGGAGTTTCAAAAGTCGGTCCTTGTGTACCGATATATACACCTTGCTGCACTTTGATGCCTTTTTCTTTGGCTATTTCCAATGCTTTGTTGATAAGCTCTTTAGAGTAGGCTTCGCTCATGTCCGGGAAACGGGGACCATATTCGATATTCTTTCCGTGCAGCGGATGTTCGGGGAAGAAGTTGATATGATCTCTGATAATCATTAGGTCACCGATTTCAAAAGCAGGATTAGTTCCGCCGGCAGCGTTGGATACAAATAGTGTTTTGATACCTAATTCGCGCATTACACGTACCGGGAAAGTAACTTCTTTCATTGAATATCCTTCATAGAAATGGAAACGTCCCTGCATGGCCATGATGTCTTTGTCTCCCAATTTGCCAAAGATTAGTTTGCCACTGTGACCTTCTACTGTTGATACGGGAAAATTAGGAATGTCTTTATAACTTATTTCATATTTATCGGTAATTTCGTGTACCAAACTTCCTAGACCTGTGCCCAAAATAATTGCTGTCTCGGGATTAGTATGCATCTTTTCTTTCAGAAAGGCTGCGGTTTCTTGGATTTTTTCTAACATATTCGGTTATATTTAAGTTGAATAATTCTTGTTGGTCATGTAAAAAGCTCACCTCTATCGGGAGTACATAGATAAATGGTTTGATGCTTTCGTCCAGCAATGGATGGGATGACAGTCTCACCGCATCCTTTTCTGTGGTGATAATCATTCGTTTGCCTTCCGGCAGTTGTCTGAAACGGCTTTTTATGATTTCCATGTCTTGGGGTGTGAAGTCATGGTGGTCACTAAATGTCAATGGATTAATATGTTCGTTATAAGGGCTTAAGTCATGGATTAACTTAGCCGGAGATGCAATTCCGGTAACGAGCAATATATGTGCATCTTTATGAATGTTGGAGATTGGATACTCTTTTCCCTGTCGGGTGATAGGGTATAATTTGCCATAATTCAGGGTTGTGAAGTAAAGTTGTTGATAAGGATATAATCCCATCTGTTTACGCAACACCCGCACATCCATAGGAGTTATATCCTTGGGACATTTGGTTATTATCACGATATGAGCACGGTTCTTGCCTTTTTCGGGTTCGCGCATTCGTCCTGCCGGTAATAAAGCATCTTCGCAGATAGGTCGGTGATAGTCCACTAGAAGAATATTCATTCCCGGTTTCACATAGCGATGCTGAAAAGCATCATCCAATATTACGACTTCGGTTCCGGGGGCGGTATATCCGTTGCATAGCTCCTCGATACCGTGACAACGGTCACGGTCTACTGCCATATAGATATCGGGAAATTTCTGTTTCATTTGAAATGGCTCATCACCTATGATATTTACGGGAGTATTCGGTTGGGCCAATACGAAGCCTTTTGATTTTCGTTTATACCCCCGGCTTAGGACTGCCACTTTATAATTGGGTTTCAATAACTTTATCAGATATTCGGTATGAGGCGTCTTTCCGGTACCTCCTACGGTAATGTTGCCTACCGAGATTACCGGAATATCAAAGCTTTTTTCTTTGTATATTCCCCAATCAAATAGTCTGTTACGTATCCATACGCCGGCTCCGTAAAGCCACGAAACCGGGTATAGCCACTTATGTATTTTGATAAAGTTATTCTCCATTAAAAGTTATTTAATATTCAATTCGAATGGCATACGTGCCTGTACAGGATTGATTTCTTTCAGGTTTTGTAATATTTCGAAATAGCTGTAGAAACTGCCCATATATTCTTTCATCTGACTGTTGACATAGTGCTTGCGCTGGCTGTTCAGTAGATTCATGAAGAGACTTTCTTTTTCAGGATAACTGATAATAGTGTAGTTCTCTACGTTTGCTCGTTTTGCGGCTGCTGCTAATGCGTCATCTATGCCTCCCAATTTATCTACTAACCCCAAGCCGACGGCCATTTCGCCCGTCCACACTCGTCCTTCAGCTATTTTTTCAATATCTGCTGCTGACATATTTCTTCCTTCGGCACAACGGTTTACGAATAACTTATACCCGTTGTTGATATAATTTTGAAGTGCTTCCTGTTCGGCGTTGTTGAACGGACGCGTTGCGAGTGGACCGAAACCGGCTCCCATATCGGCCATTTTATTAGTTTTTACTACATCGAAATCCAACCCTAGTTTGTCTTTGAATAACTTCTCTCCCGAAGGAATCATTCCGAAGATGCCGATGGAGCCGGTTAGAGTTGTCGGATCTGCAAAGATAGAATCTGCGGCGCAAGAGATGTAATAACCGCCTGATGCTGCATAATCCCCCATAGAGACGATAACCGGTTTCTTTTCTTTCAGGCGTACTACTTCGCGCCATATCTGTTCGGAAGCATAAGCACTTCCCCCCGGAGAGTTTACGCGCAGAACAACTGCTTTTACATTGTTGTCATCGCGCAACCTGCGTAAGTCCCGTGTCATCTTCTGACCGTCAATGACTTCTTCGGTAGAATTGGAGGAAGCAGCATCTAAAATCTCTCCTGATGCATAATATACGGCAACAACGTTTCCACTTTTATCCTTGGGGACATTCTTTTTTACATTTATCATATCTTCAAGGAAAAGGCTGTTTAAGCTTTGGTCTTCTTTCCGTCCGGTCAGTTGTTTCAAATAAGCGATCATTTCGTCTTTATATAACACTGAGTCGGCCAGTCCGCATTTGATATATTCTTCTGCCTGACAGAGATCCATGCATTGGTCTGCATAAGCATTAAGTGAGTCTTTAGAAATGTTGCGTGACACTGAAACATCATCTAATAATTGATTCCATATAGAGTTTAAGAATACGGTGACTTGCTCACGGTTGGCGGGGCTCATTTCGGTAGCGATAAATGGTTCTACAGCCGATTTATAAGTGCCTACCTTGAAAACCTGTACATCAATGCCCAGTTTATCCAGTAAATCTTTAAAGAAGACAGGTTGGGATGCCAGCCCGTGCCATGAAATGTTTCCTTGAGGATTGATGATTACCTTATCTGCAACACTTGCCAGATAATACATACCTTGTGTATATTGGTCTGCGTATGCTACGATAAATTTACCGCTTTCCTTGAAGTCTTGAAGTGCGTTGCGTATTTCTTCCAATGATGCAAAAGAAGTAGCCAGATAAGATGGTTGGATATAGATGCCTTTAATCTTGTCGTTTTCTTTGGCTTTTTTGATGGAGGATAAAATGTCATTTAGTCCATAAGAACCATTGTCGTCTCCCATTATCTGTTGAAATGGGTTTTCCTGTACACGTTCTGATAAGTTGCCTTTCAAGTCAAGAACGAAGACCGAGTTGTCTTTTACTATGGTTTCAGAGTCTGATGAGGCTACCATGCCTACTACTGTGATAAGGCCCAGTATGGTGAGCACTATACCTGCTAAAATGACGCCTATCAAACTAGCCAATGTAAATTTAAGAAAATCTTTCATTGAATGTGTTGTTTATAATGTTAATAATTAGCTAACAAAAATAGTTGATTGTATTGAAAAAAGCAAAGAAAGTGAACTTCTTTTGCTGTATGCTTGTTTATATAGGTAAAATAACTCATAATAAATATGCTAAATATGACAAAGAAATTCAAGGATGCTATAAAGAGCCGCCGTACTTTTTATCAGATAGACAATAAATCCACGTTGTCTGAAAAAGAATTGTTGGATTTGATTCGTTTTGCTGTCGAATATGTCCCTTCAGCATTCAATTCACAAACCACACGTGTTGTTTTATTAACAGGTGAAGCTCATCAAAAGTTGTGGAATATCGTAAAAAATACTTTGCGTAAGCGGATTTCTGCGGAAGCTTTTGCTAAAACGGAACAGAAAATAGATGGTAGTTTCTCTTGTGGATATGGAACGATTCTATATTTTGAGGATATGTCTGTTGTTCATGCTTTGCAGGAACAGTTTCCCACTTATAAAGATAATTTCCCTGTTTGGGCGGAGCAGGCCGATGCTATGCATCAATTTGTCATTTGGACTATGTTAGAGGATGCCGGAATGGGAGCTTCTCTGCAACATTATAATCCGTTGGTAGATGATGAAGTGCGTGCAGCATGGAATTTGCCTTTGCATTGGAAGTTAATAGCACAGATGCCTTTCGGAGTTCCTGTGACCCGGCCCGGATCGAAAGAAGTGATGCCTTTGGATGAGCGTGTATTTGCTTTTAACGACTAAATTTTTCTTATTCTGCTTGGCTCGTTAGGGGAAAATCAGCATCTTTGCGTATTATAAATACAAAGATGCATTATGAAAAAACTTTTATCGCTTCCTCCTAATTTGGTGGAATTTTTTTATGATATAGAAAAGGCTGATCGTGATGAATGGTTTTGTACTTCCGATCCTATTGGTAGTAAATTGGGGTCGGGAGGAGGAACGGCTTGGCTGCTTGAGGCATGCAAACAACATATTGCGCCCGATAAAGACTTTTTGGAATGGCTGAGGGAAGAAAAAAGAATATTGTTGCATGCCGGCGGACAGAGTCGGCGTTTGCCCGGATATGCTCCGTCAGGTAAAATATTAACGCCTATTCCTGTCTTTAGATGGGCGAGGGGGCAGCGCTTGGAACAAAATCTACTCTCACTTCAGCTTCCTTTATATGAACAAATAATGGAGAAGGCTCCGACTTCTCTGCGCACATTGATAGCCAGCGGAGATGTGTATATACGTGCGGGTCAACCTCTTCAGGATATTCCTGATGTTGATGTTGTGTGCTATGGGCTTTGGGTGGACCCCAATTTGGCAAAGAATCACGGGGTGTTTGTTTCTTCGCGTAGCAATCCCGATAAATTGGACTTTATGCTTCAGAAACCTTCGGTCGAGGAGTTGGGAAAACTGATGCAAACTCACTTGTTCCTGATGGATATCGGTATTTGGTTGCTGAGTGATCGGGCTGTTGATTTGTTGATAAAACGTTCTAAAAAAGGAGGTGAACTCTCATATTACGATATGTATTCCGAGTTCGGACTGACCTTGGGTGAACATCCGCGTATTGCAGATGAAGAATTGAATGGGTTGAGTGTGGCTATCCTGCCGTTGCCCGGAGGTGAGTTTTATCATTATGGAACAAGCAGGGAATTAATCTCTTCCACGTTGGCTGTTCAGAATTTGGTGAACGACCAGCGTGAAATCATGCATCGTAAGGTGAAACCTCATCCGGCTATGTTTGTGCAGAATGCTGATGTCGCATATCGTCTTACTGCTGACAATTCTGAAATCTGGATAGAAAACAGCTGTGTGGGCAAGGAGTGGAATATCCGTCAACAGACAATTATAACAGGGGTTCCGACTAATGACTGGAAACTCAATGTGCCGTCGGGGGTATGTATTGATGTGGTGCCTTTGGGAGAGGCTGAGTACGTAGCTCGCCCCTATGGATTTAATGATACCTTTAAAGGAGCATTGACAGAGGAAAGGACTATTTATCAGGGAATTTCGGTGCGTGAATGGCTTTCTTGTCGCAAAGTAGCAGTTGAAGAGATAGACGGTGCTCACGATTTGCAGGCTGCTCGTTTGTTTCCTGTTTGCTCTACAATAGAAGAGCTGGGGCTGGTAATGCGTTGGATGATTTCCGAACCCGAACTTCAGGAAGGTAAGGAAATATGGAAACGTTCTCGCCGGTTGTCGGCCGATGAGATTTCCGCTTATGCCAATCTTCGTCGTTTGGCTGCCCAGCGTGATTCCTTTCGGGTTATGAACTGGCCTGTGTTGGCTCGTAATTATGAACGTAGTGTTTTTTATCAGTTGAATTTGGATGATGCTGCTCATGAATTTGCCATTCATCATTTGGAATTGCCGGATGCATTGCCGCTTTCTGCGCCATTGATGACCCGGATAAGCGACAATATGTTTCGGGCCAGGGTGCAGCAGTTCAGTGGTAAAACCTATACGGAGTATGAAAGAAGGGCCTTTGGGTTGATGCGTGAAGGTTTGACGGCAGCTGCATTGGCAAAAAAACAGCAGCCTCATTTATCGGTTTATTCCGATCAGATAGTATGGGGAAGGAGTCCGGTTCGTATTGATTTGGCAGGCGGATGGACAGATACTCCTCCTTATTGTTTGAATGAAGGCGGAAATGTAGTGAATATTGCTATTGAACTGAATGGACAGCCTCCTTTGCAGGTTTATGTAAAGCCTTGTAAAGAATATAAGATTATTTTACGTTCTATAGACTTGGGAGCAATAGAAACTGTTACTACCTATGAAGAACTGAGTGACTTTATGCAAGTTGGTTCTCCTTTTTCTATTCCTAAAGCGGCTTTGGTGCTGGCCGGTTTCCAGCCGGAATTCTCGGCAGATGTTTATGTTACATTGGAGGAGCAGCTCAAGGCGTTTGGCTCAGGTATTGAAATCACGTTATTGTCGGCTATTCCTGCAGGTTCCGGTTTGGGTACTAGTTCTATTTTAGCTTCTACGGTGCTTGGCGCGGTATCCGATTTCTGTGGCTTGAAGTGGGATAAGAATGAAATATGCAACCGTACTCTGATTTTGGAACAATTGCTTACTACGGGAGGTGGTTGGCAAGACCAATATGGAGGTGTCCTTCGTGGTGTTAAGCTTCTTCAAACTCATGCCGGTATGGAGCAAAGTCCGTTGGTTCGTTGGTTGCCTGATTATTTGTTTACGGGTAGTGAATATCAGAAGTGTCATCTGTTGTATTATACCGGTATCACTCGCACTGCTAAGGGAATTTTGGCTGAGATTGTACGTAGTATGTTCCTTAACTCTACAGAACATCTTGCACTGTTGGGAAGCATGAAGAGTCATGCATTTGATTTATATGAAGCTATCCAACGTGGAAACTTCGATGAAATGGGGCGTTTGGTGGGTAAAAGCTGGAAGCAGAATCAGGCTCTTGATTCGGGAACTAATCCTGCGTCGGTTGAGGCTATCATTCGTCAGATTGATGATTACTGTTTAGGTTATAAGTTGCCTGGAGCAGGTGGAGGAGGTTATCTTTATATGGTAGCCAAAGACCCCGAAGCTGCCGTTAAAATCAGAGCAATATTGACTCAAAATCCGCCTAACAGTTGTGCTCGTTTTGTTGATATGACATTGTCTGACAAAGGATTGCAGGTTAGTCGCAGTTAGACTGGTAAGTTGTATGGCTGGGTAATTGCCTTTTGATATTTTCTTTGGGAGTGTGTCAAAACGTGGATAATGCTGTCGTTTAGTTTGTAGGGACGAGGTTTGCTCGTCCGAAAACAGTTTACTTTGTGTCTTCGGGCAGGCAACCCCTGCCCCTACAGCTGAGATTGGATAGGCCGGTTTAGTTTTGATACACTCCCATTTCAATAAAACTCTTATCTTCAGACAGTGTGTTATTGCTAACCACTCTTGGCACTGCTTCAATCCTTATGCGGATTGCTTCGTTTCGTACCTTCCTTTCTCCTTTCATTATTCGTTAAAACGCCCTGTTGATGAGGCTCCGCTAATGAATGGATGTCTTGTTCTCACTCTTTCAGCCTCCTTTCATTCGTAAAACATCTTCCGACAGACAAAGGCTGAAGGCAGATTGTGAAGGGACTTGGGAAGCACGGCTGAAGGGAGGATGAGGGGATGTTCTTTCATTATTAACTGGCTGATTATCCGCATATTTTGATAAAAATGTAAGGATGAACGGGAAAGAAGTAATGACCGACTTGGTGGGGAGAGGTGTAATCTGCTCTTACATAAAAAACATGCCGAGCTTTTCTAAAAAGACTTTGATGTTTTTTTTAAATATCAAGGTCTTTCTGCAACATGCATCGTGATTTAAAATGTGTACGTACGCATCTGGTTATACATACGTACGTATCGGACTATACATACGGTGCCATCGGGCTACACATATATACGCATCGGTTTACACGTACGTATGTAACTAACTCGAAATATGTAATGTTATTTTGAATGTTAAGCAGTTGTGATATAGACGATTAGTTGCCTTCTGTACGTGAAATGTAGTTTCTATTTATTTGGTAGTTTAAAAATAAGGCTGGCGAGAAACAGGTGGAGGCGCTAAGTCTGCCTAGTGCTGTTAGGAACCTTCTTGTCTACCCTTCTACGTGCGCATACATGCGCGCCCGCAATATAATTATGTGTGTTCGAT
>ERZ836939.3952-NODE-3952-length-11789-cov-2.879666_pt1 | contig 11789 bp, 9 predicted proteins | sample MGYA00519912_ERZ836939 | MGnify/ENA primary metagenome ERZ836939 (study PRJEB31850, sample SAMEA3708810) | human gut metagenome | biome: human gut; feature: human-associated habitat; material: faeces | place: China | collected 2014 ... | reverse complement strand
GAAGTATTGACGTTTTTCTATACAGCCAAGGTCTGTCTGGAACGCGGTTTCGGGCAGAAGGATCGGAGGTGACGGGCCGTGCAGGAAATTTTTTCTTCCAAGGAGCGCAGTACCCGCTTAGACCGTGGGGATAAGCGCCTGATGTGGGCGCTGACGCTCATTTATACGGTATTCACGCTTCTGAATCTGGGCACGCTCTCGTTTCCGACGAGCGTGTGGACAGCACAGAGCGGTGCGGCAGTACGCATCGATCTCGGTGCGGAATATGATGTTGCCGAAATATGGACGAACGGGAACATTGCCGAGGGCTCGGCGGTGTTCACCGGCGACGACGGCTCCACGGTGGAGTATGCGCAGAAATACGCGACCATGTTTACCTGGCGCACGCAGACCGCCGCCATGCACACGCGGTATATAACACTGCAATGCACGGCGGGAAAAGTCTCTCTCAACGAGATCGCCTTCTTCGATGCCGCCGGCAACCGCCTTCCGGCCGTGATCGCCGCCGGAACAACGGAGGGCGCGGCGCTTCTCGATGAGCCGGACACGGTACCGGATGAACCAAGCTATCTGAACGGCATGTACTTTGACGAGATCTACCATGCCCGCACGGCGTATGAGTTTCTCCATACGATGAGCGTATACGAATGGACGCATCCGCCGCTCGGCAAGATCCTCATCATGCTCGGCGTTGTGATCTTCGGCATGAAGCCGTTCGGGTGGCGCGTCGTTCCGGCGCTTTTCGGCGCGGTAATGCTGCCGGTGTTTTTTACGCTGGCAAAGCGGCTGTTCCGCCGGAGAGATCTGGCGTTTCTGGCCGCGGCGCTCCTTGCGCTGGACACGATGCACTTTACACAGACGCGTATTGCCACGGTCGATGTGTTCATCCTGTTTTTCATTCTGCTCATGGTTCTGTTCATGACAGACTATATCCAGATGGATTACATGAAAGAGCCGCTCAAAAAGCTCTTTCTTCCGCTCGGCGCGTGCGGCGTAAGCTTCGGTCTCGGCGTGGCATCCAAATGGACGGGCCTGTACGCCGGAGCCGGGCTCGCCGTGATGTTCTTCGCGCACATGATACGCGCCGGTATTTCCTGCCGGAAGGATACTGCGGCACGCAGGGAGTTCTGGCGCAGGACATGGGCGACGGTCGGTTTCTGCTGCGTGTTCTTCCTCGCGATCCCGGCGCTTATCTATTATCTTTCGTATATTCCGTTTTTCCGCTATGAAGCTACAAAGCCGAACGGCGTCGGCAGCATAGCGCTTGTGCTGCAGCAGCAGGAGTCCATGTATCATTACCATCACGATCTGACCGCAACGCACACCTGTCAGTCGGCATGGTATGAATGGCCGTTCACATCCCGCTCCGTGTGGTTTTACTTCCGGTCGCTCGGAGAAAACCGCGTTTCCAGCATCTCTTCAACCGGCAGCCCGGCCGTGTGGTGGGTCTCCGCTGTCGGAGCCATTCTGCTGGCCGTAGAAGCATTGTTCCGTCGGACAAAGAAAGAGTCTGCACACTGGAAGCAGGCCGGATATATCCTGCTCATTGCGATCGCGGCAAACTATCTGCCGTGGACGCTCGTGCCGCGCTGCACGTTCCAGTATCATTTCTTTACCACGTTCCCGTTTGTCGTGCTTGCCGCCATTCTTTTTTTGCAGCACATGGAAGAGAGCGGGGAAGTGTCCGGAAGGGTCAAGTGGATCTGGCTCAGCGTCGCCGCTGCGTATTTTGTCCTCATGTATCCGGCGGCCTCGGGGCTCCCGATGCCGCGGCTCTACGCGCAGTTCCTTGAATATGTACTCCCGTGTGGGCAGCTTTTCTTCGGCGCGGTTTGACCGACTAAAAGATGTAATGCGGCAGCGATCTCGATGGGATCGCTGCCGCATTTTTCATATGCATTGACTTTAAAAAATTCGGAAGCTGGAATCGGAGCAGAAGTTGTCGGTACTGTAGAGCAAAAGCACCCGGTCGATGGCATTTTCTGCAATATATTCCTTGACAGAGCCGGTATAATATCGGAGATCGATCAAGTGGATCTCGGAAAAGGCATCTGTAAGGAACGGCACGAGCGAATCGGCGTAGGAATCGCGCAGAATGAGCAGGGAAGATGCATTTTCCGTCCCGGTATCCACAACGGCGCGGGGAATGTTCCCGCCGAGGAAGAAGGTATATTTGTCCTTGATCGTGAGCTTGTCATAATTATAGAGCGGCAGCGTCTCTTCGGCCCCGTTTGTTTCGTACCGGGTAACGGACGAATTCTCCGGCGCTGCGAGCAGCGTTTCCATCTCGTCCGGAGCGATCCAGAAAAAGCCAGAGGAGGAATAGAGAGTTCCGCAGAAGTCCTTGGAGACGGTTTCCTGTGTGAGTGTATCTTTATCGATCTCCGGCAACCCCCAGGAGGAACGCAGGGCATTGGCGGCATAATAGGCGCCGAGGGACGTCCAGTGGTGGTCGGTGCGATAGAAAATGTATTCGCTGCTGTGTGCCGTGAGGGTGGAGGAAAGATCGATCGTTTCCAGAGCCGTCTGCGCATAGGCGCTGTTGATCACCGCTTGCTGATCGTCGTTCGGAGCACCGTCCGGCAGGATGTCCGCATAAAGCTGTGCCGTCGTGGGGATCAAGGCGAGCGAGACCGGAACACCGGTGTCCGTGAGTAAATCCGCTGCCTGCACGGCGCGCGCGAGTACGTCTTCCTCCGGCGCTTCGAACGGCTCGATCAGACGGCCGCCGTCACAGAGAAACACGCCGTTATTCTGCTGCTTTCCCTGTGCAAGCTCTGCGCCCGCTTTTGTTTCGATCCATGTATCCCGTCCGGCAAATTGGTCGCTGCAATAAGATTCAAAACGAGTGGCAAAAGAGCCGGAGAAAAGGGAAGAGAAGCTGAACTTCGGCAGCGTCTGCAGCTGCCGGTTTTCTTTTTCGGAAAAGTCCTTGTCCGGCAGAAGAAGATTCAGCAGAAAAAATCCGCCGATAAACACGGAAAAGAGGGCGGTAATAATTCGATTGGTCGTTTTTGACATCAATTTTGGCCTCCTTCCGTCAGAACCGGAAGTACAGGAACGGATTGTACGTTGCGTCCACGAGATATGCCGTAGAGATCACCAGACAAAGCGTGACAAGCACCGGCGTGAGTACATTTCGTACTCTCTGCGGAATACGCTGAAAGAGCTTTTTGGGAACAGGTGTCGCTGCGATGGCTGCGATAAAAAGAATGACGGCATAACTCCGCGCGTAAAATGCGTCGGCTGCCGTAGCCGCAGCGCCGCTTGCGCCGAACATCGCGCCCCAATAGTGCACGACCTCGCCGACGGAGTTGAGCTGGAAGAGCATCCACCCGACGACGGCAACGAGCAGCGCGTAGATGTGTGCCAGAACCGGCACTTTTTCGAGCTTTTTGAGAAGGAAAACCTTTTCCAGAATCAGAAACACTGCATAGTACAGTCCCCAAAGCAGAAATGTCCAGTTTGCGCCGTGCCAGAGGCCGGTGAGTGCCCAGACGATGAGAATATTCAATATCTGCCGGGGCAGGCCGCGGCGGTTGCCGCCGAGGGGGATATAGAGATAATCACGGAACCATGTGCCGAGCGACATATGCCAGCGCCGCCAGAATTCCGTGACGCTCTTCGAAATGTACGGATAATTGAAGTTCTCCAGAAACTCAAAGCCGAGCATCCGCCCGAGACCGATGGCCATATCCGAGTAGCCGGAAAAATCAAAGTAGAGCTGGAGAGAAAAGGCGAGCGCGCCGAGCCATGCCCCGGCAAAGCTCAACTCCGGAGCGGCGGCATAGATATCCCAGAGCGCGCCGATGTTGTTGGCGAGCAGTACCTTCTTCCCGAGACCAACGGCAAACCGCTGCACGCCGGAGGAAAACTGTTCGGAGCTGAGACGCCGCGTGCCAAGCTGGGAGGCCACGTCCTTATACCGGACGATCGGACCGGCGATCAGCTGCGGGAAGAGTGCGACAAATGTGCCGAAGCGGATAAAGTTTTTCTGTTCCTCCGTGTCGCCGCGGTAAACGTCGATCGGATAGGACATCGTCTGGAACGTGTAGAAGGAAATGCCGATCGGCAGCGTGAGCCCAAGCGCGGGGATGCTTATGCCGGGAATGCGGCTGAGCGTCGCGGCGAGCAGATCGAAATATTTGAAGAAAATGAGCAGCGCGAGGTTGACAACGGTATTGACCGTCAGAACGGCCCGCGCTTTTTTATCGTCGGTCAGCCTATAGCGGGCGATGAGGAGTCCGGCAGCATAGTTCAGCGCGATGGAGAATACCATCAGCAGGATGTACACCGGCTCGCCCCAGCCGTAAAACACGAGATTTACGATAAAAAGCCAGAGATTCCGATACCGCGCCGGCACGATATAGTATACCGCCAGCACGACCGGCAGATAAACAAACAGGAAAAGAATGCTTGAAAAGACCATAGATGTACAACTCTCCGTAATGCGTTATCTATTTATCGGATTTCTCCGGGGAAAATTTGCCGAGAGGATTGGCCTGCGCCGCAATGCGCAGCTCGGAATTATCCACATGCGTATAGATCTGTGTGGTGTTCAGATTTTCATGGCCCAGAAGCTCCTGCAATGTACGTACGTCCACACCGTTCGAGAGCATCAGCGTTGCCGCCGTATGGCGCAGCTTGTGTGCGGAATACTTGTCGGCGTCCAGACCGGCACGCAGGAGAGATTTCTTCACCATGGCGTGCAGCGCTTCGCGGGTAATGCGCGTGCGGCGGCTGGAAAGGAACAAAGCGTTCCGATCAACGGCGGCAATATCCCGGCGGACGATCAGATAATCGTTGATCGCCTGCGCCGTGGCGTCGTTGAGATAGACGACGCGCTCTTTGTTGCCCTTGCCAAGCACGCGGATATGATCGCTCCGAATGTCCGAGAGATTCATCCCGGCAATTTCGGAAATACGAAGGCCACAGTTGAGGAATATTGTTAAAATGCAGAAATCGCGCTCCTTGTGCATCCCGTCCACGCTGTTTAGTAAACGCTCGCTTTCCTCCAGCGTCAGATAGCGGGGGAGAGACCGCTTGGAGCGCGGGGAGTCAAGATCCTGCAAAGGGTTCTCGTCAAGGAGCTTGGCTTTTGTCGTGAGATACTTATAAAAGCCGCGGATACTGGAGACCTTTCGGGCGCGGGACGCGGCGTTCAGGCCGAATTCCTCGCTGCGGGCGCGGGTGAATTTGGCTTTGTCGCGGGAAAGAAACGCCAGATAATCATAAACCTCCGCAAGCGTAACGCGGGAGACAAAGTCCAGATCCACATCGAGGATCGAAACTTCGGAAAGCTCCGCGGCACGGGGAACAAGCCCGCGCTCGATCTTCAAAAAGCGGAAGAAATTCCGCAGATCGAGAAAATACTCATCGACCGTAGCGCGGGAGTGACCCTTGATCGTTTCATGGTATATTAAATAGTCCCGCAGAATGGGGGGCGCTTCATAGCGGTAGTCCATAGATGAACCTCATAGCAGAAAAACGCCGGACAGGGGAACGCTTTTCCGGCTATACACAAAATTAAACAAAATAAAGATTTTGTTTAATTTAGGGGAGCGCTTTTTAAATGAATATGGCGGTAACGGCATCGCGGACGTTTTTTGCCGGCAACAGCTTCATGTCCTTTGGGAGCTTTATGTCATCTTTGCAGTGCGCCGGTATAACGCAGCGCTTGAATCCAAGCCGTGCAAGCTCCTGCAGGCGTTGATTGATTGACGGAACGGATCGAATTTCTCCTGTGAGTCCGATTTCGCCGATCGCGGCAAGATTTTCCCCGATAGGCTTGTCCCGCAGACTGGACGCAATGGCCAGCGCGATCGCAAGGTCCGCCGCGGGCTCGTCCAGCTCCAGACCGCCGACAACATTTACATAGGCCTCGCACCCGGCGACGTGTACGCCGCCGCGTTTTTCCAGTACGGCAAGCAAAAGCATCAGCCGGTTGAAGTCCACGCCGTTTGCCGTGCGGCGGGACTGATTAGCATTCGACGGTGAAAGCAGCGCCTGAACCTCGGCGAGAATTGGCCGCGAGCCCTGCATTACACAGGAAACGCATGTACCGGGCGCGTTGACCGGACGGCCGGACAGCATGACCTCGGACGGATTCGGAACTTCACGCAGCCCCGTATCGCACATTTCAAATACGCCGATCTCGTTTGTGGAACCGAAACGGTTTTTTGCGGCACGCAGAATGCGGTAATTGAGCGAACGGTCGCCTTCAAAATACAGCACGCAGTCCACCATGTGCTCCAGAACCTTCGGCCCGGCGATCGCGCCTTCCTTATTGACGTGGCCGATGACAAACGCGGTGATATTCATGGTTTTAGCAAGCTGCATCACCGCCATGGTACAGTCTTTCACCTGGCCGATGCTGCCGGGCGCGGAGGCGATGTCGTTATTGTACATCGTTTGTACCGAGTCAATGATCAGAATATCCGGTTTCAGATCCTCCACGCTCTGTGTAACGGCGTTGATATCCGTTTCTGCAAGGACGAAAAGATCGTCACTCGATACGCCGAGCCGCTGCGAGCGCATTTTAAGCTGGCGCTGGCTTTCCTCACCGGTCACATACAGGATCTTCGCGTCCGGGATATTGCCGCATATTTGCAGCAGCAGCGTGGATTTTCCGATGCCGGGCGCGCCGCCGACCAGTACAAGCGAGCCGCGAACAGCGCCGCCGCCGAGAACGCGGTCCATTTCCGCCATGCCGGTGGAAAAACGAATTTCTTCCTCGTCGTCAAGCTGTGAAACGGGCTTCGGGACGCTCCGGCGCGTTCCGGCAATCTTTACGGCGGCGCTTTTTGCCGCAGCATTGCCGGACGGCGCGGAGGGCGCTTCCACGATCGTGTTCCACGCGCCGCACGCCGGGCAGCGGCCGAACCATTTCCCGGTTTCATTGCCGCATTCCGTGCAGAAAAACACACTTTTGGCTTTCATAAAACGCCTTTCTCTGTAAACTGGAGATAGCACGCCGTCAAGACGGACGCAATCTTTTTCTGATAGTCCGCGCTTTGCAGAAGAGATAGCTCCTGCGGATGCGAAAGGAATCCGCACTCGACCAGCACGGCGGTACATTGAACGTGGGACATAATGTAAATGTCCTTCCCTGCCGGCACCGGGACGCGCCGGTTTTCCGGCAGCAGCGCCGCGGTGAGCCGGGATTGGATGAGCTCGGCCAAAGCGCGGCTGGGTTCATTCTGCGCGTATAAAACCTGGGAGCCGTGCGGCCCGGATGAGGGATAGATGTTTTGGTGGATGCTCAAAAAAACCGGAGAATCCACGCTTTCGGCGATCTCTACCCGCCGCCGTGTGTCCCATTTTTTCATGGAGGCAATGGTTTTTGCCTGCGACGGATAGGTGATCTCCTCGGTATCCCGCGTCATAACGGTATCAACGCCGAGAAAAGCGCATAGATCCCGGACGCGCAGCGCCACGGAAAGATTCAAAACACTTTCCGCTGTTCCGTCCGGCGCTACAGCGCCGCCGTCCGCGCCGCCGTGACCGGGATCAAGGATCAGCACAGGCGGCGAGCCTGCGGCCTGTGCCGACACGGATCGGGTATCCGTACCCGATAAAAACACACATTGTATTATGACACAAATCCAAAGGAATGACAAGGTGAAAAGCGCGGCATCTTCCGCGCGGACGCTTCTATACAGCTTTTTAACAAACAAAATGCATCGCCTCCCTCAAGCTATGCTATGAGAGCGGCGATGCATTTTATGAGCGGAAGGACTCAGCCTTCCTTCAGGAATTTCTCCAGCCGGTCAAGGCCCTCTTTGATGGTCTCGAGCGACGTGGCATACGTCCAGCGGACAAAGTTCGGCGCGTCGAACGCGCAGCAGGATACGACCGCGACAAGGCCCTTTTCCAGAAATGCCATGGCGAAATCGTCGGCGTTATGGATCACACGCCCGCCGAGCGTGCGGCCGATGAGCTTTTCAAGATTCATCATCACATAAAAAGCGCCGTCCGGCTTCAGGCAGCTCACACCGTCGATCTGGTTCATGCGCTCTACGAGATAATTCCGCCGCTGCTCAAAGGCCTTGCGCATTTCCTCCACGCTGTCCTGCGGGCCGCGCATGGCTTCCGCCATCGCCGCCTGGTTCATGGCGCCGATGTTGCCGAGCGCGTGGCTCAGGCAGTTCGTCATAACTTTGGCAATGCGCTTGTCGCCGCAGGCGGCAAAGCCGCAGCGCCAGCCGGTCATGGAATAGGTCTTGGAGAAGGAGCCGAGGATGACGGTACGGTCTCGCATACCCGGTTCGGACGCGATGGAACGGTGTTCGAGGCCGTCATACAGCAAGCGGTCATAGGCTTCGTCGGAAACCACCAGCAAGTTGTTGGCCTTGGCGAAATCGGTGATCTGGCCGAGCTCTTCCTTGGAAAGAACCGCGCCGGTGGGGTTGTGCGGGCTGTTGATGAACAGCATCTTGGTGCGTTCGCCCGCTTCCGCGCCGCCCCAGCCGAAATCGGGGGCCTTGAGCGCATAGGCACGAACCTGCGCGTCGGCGATGGAGGCACAGTTGTAATACAGGCCATAACCGGGAGACGGCAGCAGCACTTCGTCGCCGGGCTCAAGCACGGCCTTCATGGTCAGGAGGATGGCCTGCTGCCCGCCGCAGGTGATCATGACCTCGGTCTTCGGGTCATAGCTGACGCCGGTCTGCCGCTTGATGTGCTCGGCGACGGCTTCGCGCAAGGGCAGGATGCCCATGTTTGGGGTGTAGTGCACGTATCCCTTGTCCAGCGCGGCCTTGGCGGCTTCCTTGATGTGGGCGGGCGTATCGAAGTCGGGGCGGCCGATACTGAAAATGACCACCTTCTTGCCTTCACGCCGGTAGGCTTCAGCCTTCTGGGTGGCGGCATGGATGCTGGAACTGGGGATTTGGCGCGTCATGGCGTTCAAAAAGGATGGCATGACTTTACTCCGCGGTAACGAGGTTGTCGGGCGTGGCGCCGTCCACGTATTGGAACAACTGGTCAACGGACATGCGGGACATGGCGTTGAGCGCATCCGTAGTGAAGGCCCCGGCGTGCGGGGACAGGATCACGTTGTCCAGCGAGAACAGCGGGGAAGCGGTGAGCGGCTCCTGCGAATAGGCGTCGATGATCGCGCCGGAGATGACCTTGCCGCGCAGGGCTTCGTACAGGGCGTCCTCGTCCACGATGCCGCCGCGGGCCATATTGACGAGCAGCGCGGAGGGCTTCATGAGCGCCAGTTCCGCCTTGCCGATGAACCCGGCGGTGGTTTCGTCGAGGGGGCAATGCACGCACACGATGTCCGACTCGGCGAGCAGCTCGTTCAGTTCCCGGCGCTCGATGCCGTACTTGGCGGCAAGGGCTTCGGGCCAGCAGGGATCGGTCCCGAGGAGGCGGGCTTCGAACCCGGCCATCCGGGAAGCCACGCGGCTCCCGATGTTGCCGAGGCCGATGATGCCCACGGTCTTGCCGCAGATTTCACCGCCCATGGTCCGGGCCTTTTCCCACTGCCCGGTCCGCACGGCGTTGTCGCACTGCGGCACGTTGCGCAGGTAGCCGAGCAGCAACGCGAAGGTATGTTCCGCCACGGCCACGCTGTTCGCGCCGGGCGTATTGCAAAGCAGGATGCCGCGCCGGAGCACGGCTGGGATGTCGATCATGTCCAGCCCGGTGCCGAGCTTGGCGATCAGCTTGAGGTTGGGGAGCTTTTCCAGCAGCTCGTCGGTGATGGTCAGGCTGTTGCCGGTGACGGCGATGTCGGCGGTGGCCAGCGCTTCAACGAAGCCGGGCGTGTTCACGCGCTTCCCGCGCCAGTCCAGCACTTCCAGGCGTTCGTCATCAAGCAGGCGGCGCATCTCGGCGTCGGAGAACTTGGCGAACGGCGGGGCTTCCACAAAAACGGTATGCTTGCTCATGTCCGCTCCGCCTAAACGAGGGTGTATAAGGGGAATTCAAAGGAAACGGCCTGATGGGGGCAGCTGATGCGGCAGTTGCCGCAATGCCAGCACTCGCGCTTGTATGCTTCGATGACGTGAGGCGTTTCGTCGTGTTCCTTATCCAGTTCCAGAATGTAGCCGGGGCAATCCTTCACGCAGCGGCCACACTTGACGCATTTCTTGGAATCAAAAACCGGAGGCATGTCGTTTCTCCTTGTGAAAGATGCGGGATCACTCCGTCCAGCCGAACTGGAACGCGCCGTCCTTGCGGGTGAGCACCAGCCCCTTGGCGAGTTCGGGGTCCTTTTCGGGATAATCGGAGAGCTGGTACATGCCCCGCCCGCTTTCCTTGCGCTGGAGACAGGCTTCCAGATGGGCCCGGCACAGTTCGAGCAGGTCGAACGCCTCGTGCAGGCGCATCAGCTCGTGGTTGTTGGTGGCTACGACGCGATCCGTGTAGCTTTCCACAAGGGCGAGCTTTTCGAGAGCGAGACGCATACCGGCCATGTTCCGGCGGTACTTGGCGTAGTAGTCCATGATCTGACGGATGGGATCTTCAAAGTCGTTGTACTTCAGAAGGTTGGTTCCCTTGCGCTCCCAAGGGGCGAGGATTCGGTCGTGTTCGGCCTGCGCTTCCGCGTCGTCGATGACGCCCATCTCGGTGGACGCCGCATCGTTCGCGGCATGGAACGCCGCCACGTAGCCGCAGCACATCGCGCCGGAGAAACTCGTAAAGTTGCTGCCCGCGAACAGGCCCTTCACCGTGGTTTCCAAGCGATCGTCGGCGAGGAGCATCCCGGAAACCGTCATTTCGGAAACTTCCACTTCCAACGGAGCCTTCTTGAACTCGATGCCGCGGGCCGCGCAGTAATCAAGGTAGGTTTCCTTGTCCGCGGACATGAGCACGTACTGGAGGTGATGCACGTCCTCGTCGCTGAAGTGGGTCATATCCATATAGAACGGCGGACCGTTGCCCTCGACCTGTTCCTGCCACGTGCCCATGACCTGATTGCGGCGCTTGCCGTTTTCGCCCATCGGGTCATACTTGAACATGAACCGTTCGCCGAGCGCGTTGATTTCCTTGCCGCCCATGTTGTTGATGCCGTTCATGCCGGGCGCGCCCCAACCCTTGGGGATGAGCGTCGCGCGGCCGCTGATGTCGATATTGACCAGCGACGCGCCGATCTGCATGGGCAGGACGAAATAGCTGCCGGTGTTGTACGGCATATGCCAGCAGTTGTAGGGGTTGCCGGTGGAGTTGTTGGTCAGGCGCTGGGGGTGCCAGCCGAGGGAACAGATGGCGGTTTTGCATTCGATGGCGTACACTTCGCGGGTCAGGACGTTGAAGCCCATGCACCCCATGATGTGCCCGCCGCGCTCGAACAGGCGGGTGATGTGGAAGTCGTCGAGGATGTTGACGCCGGACTTGCGCACGCGGCGGGCCAGATGCCGCTTGATGGTCGTGCCGTTGGTGATGTGCAGCCACCACGCGCCGGGCTGGCCGAAGCCGACGGAACGATACCGCTTGCCGTCCTTGATCAGGAATTCCGTATCGACTTCCTCAAGGATTTTCACGCAAGGCTTGATGGCGTCGAACCACTGGTTGAGCTGGGCTTCGCGGTAGCCGAAAGCGGACTTCATGAAGAAGCCGACAAAGGCTTCGCGGGTGTCGTTGGGTTCGTCGGTGCCGAGCGCCGCCATGAAATGGTCGTTGCCGCCGCCGAGGCAGCCGGAGCTTTCCAGCCGCCCCTGCCCCACCATGAGCACGTCGGCCTTAAGTTCCGCCGCGCGCAGGGCTGCACCGACACCTGAAGCGCCGGTTCCGAGGATGAGCACGTCGGTCTTGATGCGCTTTCCCCAAGCTGTTTC
>ERZ836939.3951-NODE-3951-length-11789-cov-8.478865_pt1 | contig 11789 bp, 9 predicted proteins | sample MGYA00519912_ERZ836939 | MGnify/ENA primary metagenome ERZ836939 (study PRJEB31850, sample SAMEA3708810) | human gut metagenome | biome: human gut; feature: human-associated habitat; material: faeces | place: China | collected 2014 ... | reverse complement strand
AGTCAATCAGTTTGAATAGGAAAAAGGGCTTGTCGCATGTGCGACAAGCCCTTTTAAGTTGTTAGTGGCTAGCAGTTAGTGGTTAGCGGATGGCTTTAACTTTAAAACCATCTTCTACAAACTCCGGACTACAAGCTATAAAGCGAAAGGAACTTCACATGATGGCAGAAGCCTTCGTGCGACAATCGCCTTAACGGCCTTTGGCCTTCATGGTGTGCATGACCCAGAAATAGGAACCGCCTGTAAATAAGCAGGCCAGGACCCAGCAGATAGGGCTGGCACAGCAGATGCCGAAGTAGCCCCACATGGCGGCCAGGACCAGGGCCGATACACTGCGGCCGCCCAGTTCCAGGATGCTGCTGATGAGGGGCACGCTGGAAATGCCCATGCCCTGCAATGCGTTGCGGTAGACGAAGATCTGGCCCAGGAAGAGATAGAACGGGACGGACATCTTCAGATAGAGGAAAGCCTGTTCCATGAGGACTTCGTCGTGGTCCGTCGTGAAGACACTGATGAGTTCCTGGCCATAGCTGTACATGGCCACGGCTGCGGCCAGGCAGAATACCAGGGACACGAGGGAGCACTGACGGACGCCCTGGCGGATGCGGCCATACTGGCTGGCGCCGTAGTTCTGTGCCGAATAGACAGCCATGGCGATGCCGAAGGAAATCATGGGCTGCAAGGCCAGCTGTTCGATTTTCGTCGCCGATACGAAGCCGGCAATCGTTGCAGGGCCAAAGGTATTGCAGACCGACTGCAGGACCAGGATGCCCATGGAAATGATAAGGAACTGGACGGCCATGGGCAGGCCCAGGCGCAAATGCTGCCAGGCAAAGGGCCAGTCAAAGTTCCAGTCGGCTCGGGTCAAGCGCAGCATGGGAAAGCGGCGGCGCATGAAACACAGGCAGAGCACGGCCGATACGGCCTGGGCGATGACCAGGGCGATGGCCGAGCCGGGGACGCCCCAGCCAAAGGCGACGATGAACAACAGGGCCAGGGCGATATTCAAGAGAGACGACACGATGAGGAAATAAAGCGGCGTCCGGCTGTCGCCGAGGGCCCGGCAGATGCAGGACAGGAGATTATAGCTCATCATGGCTACCAGGCCGAGGACGACGATGAGCATGTAACGATAGGCGTCGTCGTAGAGGACATCTGAAATGTTCATGAGCCGCATGATGAGCGGCATGGCCAGGCTCACGCAGGCCGTCAGCATCAGCGTGATGACCAGGGCCAGCATGGCCGACGTCGCCACAGACCGGCGCACGCCGTCCATGTCTTCGGCACCGAAGCGCTGACCCGTGATGACGGAAAAACCGGAAGACAAACCGATCGTCAGGCCGAAGACGGCCATGAAGACGGGTGCCACGGCGCCGACAGCGGCCAGGGCATTGACGCCGATAGTGCGGCCGACGATGATGATGTCGGCGATATTATAGAATTGCTGGAAAACATTGCCGATTAAAAGGGGCACCGTAAAAGCCAGGATGAGGCGGATGGGATTGCCCGAAGTCATACTGCGAACCATGGAATCGTCCTTTCTCTAATAACGAGGAGTGAAATAGTTTTATTATAGCATGATAGGGCACAAAAACAAGTTTTAATCATTTTTTAATCAAGGCCCCTGATTTTTTAATGTCCCTTTCATATTTCCAGGGTACAATAGGCGTAACACGCATCTTGTTTTAAACGTTTTGTTTTTTTCGGAGGTGTTGCCCATGTATCACAGACCGTTTTTCTCCCTTCCTGCATGGCGGGAACCCTTCTCTACCGTTCCCCGGTGCCAGCTCATCACCTTTTGTACGTATCAAAAGGAAGAAACACTGGGGAAAGTCCTGCGCTATCAGGGACAGCACATCTGGCGGCCGACCGCCTGGGGCATGGCGGCGACGCGGGCCCTCAAGGCCATGCAGCGGAACAACCAGATTGCCATCATCAAAGAGTTCACGGTCATGCCCAATCACATCCACTTGTTCATCTTCTACAAGAAATTCCACCCCCGCCTGCCGGAATGGTTCATCGAAAAGACCAGGGAATTCCTGCTCTATTACATCGAACCGCCCCGCGACTGGCCTGTCCCCATCTGGGAAGAGTCCGTAGATACGCAGATGGTCTATACTGATACGGCCCAATACGCCGTCGCCGAAAGTTTAAAAGAATACGCCCATCATTGGAAATACGACCCGCTGCATAAGCGGTGAGGGGGCAAAAAGAGGCTGCCGCATGCGCGACAGCCTCTTTTTTGTAGGGGCGTCCACGTGGGGCGCCCGCTCTGAAATATGTACGATTTCCCGACCAGTCTGCTAGAAGAATCACACAACTCCCTAACGGGTCGCCCACGTGGCGCCCCCTACGAAACACGAACTATTTAAAAGAGCAACCCCTCAGTCAGCTTTGCTGACAGCTCTCCTATCAAGAGAGCCAGGCGGGCCGCCCTTACGAGCCGCGAGCCACTATCCACTAACCACTAGCCATGAGCCACTAATAATTCCGGTGTCTTCATCTGGCGTTCGCTGCACTGGTTGACGTAGTTGTAGAGCAGGGCTTCCAGGAATTTCAGGTCGGCCATGCGCAGGTTCACGGTTTCTTGGGTTCCCCATGGATAGTGGACCAGGGTCTTCCAGGTCTGGCGTACAGACGGCGTCAGGGGCAGTTCTTTCATGTTTTCCGGCCTGTCATCGTCGATGTAATAGACGGGCTGCCGGCAGTAGCCCTGGCCCTGACAGAAGACGCGGGCCGTGTCGATGTCCGGCAGGAAGCCTGTCAAGGCCATGAGCTGCCAGCCGGCAATGATGGTGACGATGCGGATGTCCTTGAGTTCGATGGCCCGGCCATAGAGGCGGACCAGATTGTACAGGACTTCATCGGCTCCGCCGCCGGCCATGAAGAGGACCATTTCGACGAAGATCTGCGAATAGATATAGCCGTCCCAGGTCAGCTCGCGGAGGCGCTGGTTGCTGCGGCAGTCGTATTCCGTCAGCGTGTAGACGCCGTCTTTTTCAAAGACGTCAAAGGTCATCTCGGCCAGAGGCGTCAAGGCGCCGTAGCCCATCTTGCCCTGAGTGCTGCGGCGGGCCAGGACGTGGAGGATGCCGGCCTGCCGGGTCAGGACCGTGACGACGAGCTGTTTGGCACTGGTCTTGCGGACGGTGAGGATGATGCCTTCATAGGACCGCGACGGTTTGCGGCCATAGTAGCCGCTACGATTCATGAGTCTTATCTTCTTCATCCCCGCTGTCTTCCCCAGGAGCAGCCGCTCCCGGCAGGGGTACGGCTTTCAGGCGGACGATGCGGAAGCGCTGCATTTCCAGGACTGTAAAGCAGTAGGCGCCGATAGTGACTTCGTCATGGACTTTCGGCGTATGGCCCAGGGCATTGAAGACGTAGCCGCCGATGGTATCGGTATCGACATCGTCTTCGACGGGGATGTGCAGCAGCTCTTCGACGTCGTCGAGGAGGACTGTCCCGGCAAATTCATAGGCGCCGTCAGGCAGGGGCTGGATTTCTTCTTTTTCCTGGGTGTGTTCGTTTTGGATCGTGCCGACCAGTTCTTCCAGAATGTCTTCCAGGCCGATGAGGCCGACGGTGCTGCCGTATTCATCAACGACCATGGCCAGGTAGGTCCGGCGCATGCGCATGAGCTGGAGGAGCTTCGATGCCGGCATGATTTCCGGGACCATGAGGATCGGCCGCTTGATGAGGTTCAAGTTGCTGCGCTTGTGGATATAGAGGTCCATGATGTCCTTGATGTGGACCAGGCCCAGGACGTGGTCCTTATCGTCTTCACAGAGGGGATAGCGCGTATGCCGCGACTGGCGGATGGTCTGCAAATGCTGGTTCATCGTATCTTCCGTATAGAGGCAGACGATGTCCTGGCGGGGCACCATGATTTCCTTGGCCAGGCGGTCGGCGAAATCGAAGACGTTGCCGATGAGTTCGCTTTCGACCTGGTCGATTTTCCCTTCCTTGTGGCTGGCCGTGACCAGCATGCGAATTTCATCTTCCGAATGGGCCATATCGATTTCGTTGGTCACATCGAGGTTGCGGTCTGCCAGGATAGCCCGGCCCAGCCAGTTCCCGAAGAGGATAAAGGGCATGAAAGGCCGGCTCCAGGGCTGGATGAAGCGGCGCAGGGCCTTGAGGCTCTTTTCCGGGCGCTGGAGGCCGATGGACTTGGGGATGAGCTCGCCAAAGACCCAGAGGATGAAGCAGAGGACGATACCGGCGCAAACTTCGATGAGCCAGATGAGCCACGTATGGCCGATATACGGAGCCAGCAGGCCGTAGAATCCGGCAGCGCCGGCGATGAGGCCGGACAAGGCCATGCCGAGCTGGGCCGTCCCCAGAAAGACGATGGGCTTGTCGTAGAGGGACAAGAGCGGTTTCAGCGACGTATCGCCGTCGCGGACGAGTTCTTCCAGGTATTCCCGGCGCAGCTGGGCAAAGGCGAATTTACCGGTGACGCAGATGGCGCTGACGGCCAGGCAGATGAGGAAGACGAGCAGACATTGGACGATTGATTGTACTTCCATCATGCAGCCCCCTACTCGTTCTTATAGCCCAATTCGCTGAGGGCGCCCGACTTATTGCGCCAGTCCCGCTTGACTTTGACCCAGATGTCGAGGTAAACCGAAGAACCGAGGAGGTTTTCGATTTCCTGGCGGGCCAGGTTGCCTACTTCTTTGAGGACCGTGCCGTTCTTGCCGATGACGATGCGCTTCTGCGAATCCCGTTCGACATAGACCGTGACCCGGATATAGACCTTGTTGTGACCGCGGTCCTTCATTTCTTCGACATAGACGGCGATGGCATGGGGCACTTCATCGCGGGTACAGCGGAAGAGCTTTTCCCGGACGATTTCAGCGACCAAAAGGCGTTCCGGCTGGTCCGTGATCATGTCGTCAGGGAAATACTTGGGCCCTTCCGGCAGGATCTTGCGCAGTTCGTCGACGACGGCATCGACGTTGTCCCCTTTCAGGGCGGAAATGGGGATGACCTGGGCGAAAGGATAGAGTTCGGCATATTCCGTAATCTTGTGCAGTATCTCTTCTTTCGTCATGAGGTCGACTTTGTTGATGATCAAGAAGACCGGAACGCCGACGTCTTTCAGCTTATCCAGGACGAAGAGGTCGCCAGGGCCCTTCTTTTCATTGCCCGAGATGAGGAACAGGACGGCGTCGATGTCGCGCAGGGACTGATAGGCCGCTTCATCCATGAATTCCCCCAGCTTATGTTTCGGCTTGTGGATGCCCGGCGTGTCGAGGAAGACGATCTGACATTCGTCGTCCGTATGGATGCAGAGGATGCGGTTGCGCGTCGTCTGGGCCTTATCGGAGACGATCGAGACTTTATGCTTGATGATGCGGTTGATGAGTGTCGACTTGCCGACATTCGGGCGGCCGACGACGGCGACGAAACCCGATTTAAATGATTCCATAGATATCGTAATTCCTCCCTTATAATTCTTCGCCTTCGCGGACATAGCCCAGGCGCTGTAAAATGAATTCTTCTTCTTTGCGCATTTCTGCTTTATCGTCCGGTTCCATGTGGTCATAGCCGAGGATATGCAGCATGCCGTGGATGGTCAGATAGGCCAGTTCCCGTTCAAAGGAATGACCGTATTCGTCGGCCTGTTCCTGGACTTTTTCCAGAGAAATGATGATATCCCCCAAGAGGGCCGTATCGGGGCCGTCATAGCCGTCTTCTTCCCCTTCGTTGAGGGCAAAGGACAGGACGTCCGTCGGCCGGTCGATGTTGCGGTACTGTTTGTTCAATGTATGGATATAGTCGTTATGGCACAGAAGGATGCTGATTTCAGCCTTCGGCCCCAGGCCGTAGACCAGGGCGGCTTCTTCACAGACGCGGTCGATGACTTTTTCATATTCATCGTTCTGGAACGACGGATCTTCGTAATTGATGTTGATATTCATGGCAATTCCCCCAATCTAGTGATCGTGATGATAATAAGTTTCGTAGGCCCTGATGATGCGGCCTACCATATCGTGACGGACGACGTCTTCATCGCTGAAGTAGACCATGCCGACGCCGCGGACGTCTTTGAGTATCTTTTCGGCTTCCGTCAGGCCCGACATGCGCCGGTCGACGAGGTCGATCTGGGTCGCATCGCCGTTGACGACGACCCGCGAGTGGTTGCCCATACGGGTGAGGAACATCTTCATCTGTTCCCGCGTCGTGTTCTGGGCTTCGTCGAGGATGATGAACGATTCTTCCAGGGTCCGGCCGCGCATGTAGGCCAGTGGCGCCACTTCGATGATGTTGCGGTCGATCATCTTCTGGAACTGGTCATAGCCGAACATGTCGGCCAGGGCGTCGTAGAGCGGGCGCAGGTACGGGTCGATCTTTTCCTGCAGGTCGCCGGGCAGGAAGCCCAGTTTTTCCCCGGCTTCGACAGCCGGCCGGGTCAGGATGATCCGTTCGACTTCGCGGTTCTTGAGATAAAAAGCCGCCAGGGCTACGGCCAGATAGGTCTTGCCCGTCCCGGCCGGGCCGATGCCGAAGGTGACCAGGTTCTTGCGGATGGAATCGACGTAGCGTTTCTGGCCCAGCGTCTTGGGCTTGATGAGGCGGCCCCGGGCAGAAATGCCGACCGTATCTTCATAGAGGTTGTGCAGGGCCTCCGATTGGCCTTCTTTGATGAGTCTGGCCGAATAGCGGACGTGCTGCGTCGTCAGATAGGTGTTTTCCCGGAACAAGTAGCGCAGGATGCGGAAGACTTCTGTCACATAGGCCACATCCTCTTCGCTGCCGACGATCATGGCCGTATCGCCGCGGACGGCAATGCGGCAGTCCGGGAATTCGCGCTGCATCGTTTTGAGGAATTCGTCTTTCATGCCCAGGACGGCCCGGGCTTCACGCAAATCGGAAAATTGCAGTTTCTTTTCTACCAAAGTGAGATACTCCTTTATTTCATGAATTTACGGACGGCCTTGCCGTGCAGGTAGTCACAGCGGGCTCCCTGGCAGGTACCGCGTTTTTCCAGTTCTTCATCGATCATATCGCGGATGCGCCACCATCCCATGCCCCAGTTGGCGAAGTCCGTCGCTTCCTTCGGCGCCCGGCCGATGAGGCGCTGGAAGACCGTATCGGGCCGGCTGTATTCGAGGAAGGCCACGACGCGGCGGACGTACTCTTCGCAGGTCCAGAGCTTGATCTTTCCCTGGGCATACCATTCGGCCATGGCCGTGTTCTTAATGATGTACAGGGCGTGGAGCTTGACTTCGTCAGAGCCGAGGGCGGCAATGATTTTGGCTGTCTCGACGGTGTCTTCCATGGTGTCCCAGGGCAGGTCGAGGATGACATGCGTACAGGTCCGGAAAGGATACGCCCGGAGCATGACCATGGCGTCGATGTATTCGGCAACGGTATGGCCGCGGTTGATCTTGGCCAAGGTCTTATAGTTGACCGTCTGCAGGCCCAGTTCGACGAGGATATCGACGCCGTACCTTTCTTTGACGTCAGCCATGATATCGAGATAGGTCTCGTTGAGGCAGTCCGGCCGGGTCGCTACGGCCAGGGCCACGATATCGGGCTGGCAGGCGGCGGCGAGGTAATCCCGGAAACGCTCTGGCGGCAGGTAGGTATTGGTGAAATTCTGGAAATAGGCGATGAATTTATTGGCCTTGTACTTGGGCTTGATGTGGGCCATGTTCTGCTCGATCTGCTGGCCAATGGTCACCGTCGCCGGCAGGTTCTCGTAGCCGGCGCCGATGGAGCCGCAGAAGGCACAGCCCCGGACGCCCAGGGTCCCGTCGCGGTTGGGACAGGTATCGGGGATGCTGATAGGCAGTTTATAGACTTTTTCGCCATATGTTTCTTTTAAATACGTCGAGTAGACACGGTAACGTTCGTTCACGATGGTTCTCCTTTGACCGGGATGACGCACCATTCGGCCCGGTCTTTCTTTTTTTCAGCCAGCACATAGGCCGCGCCTTCCGGGACGGGCCCGTAGCGGCGCAGTTCCCCTTTCAGGGCCGGGCCGGCAGGCCAGATGCGATAGCGCATCTTGATGTCGCGCCAGTTGGTGAAATGATAGTCCCTGGCAAATTGGCGGAGCCAAGCTTCGTCGCGGAAGATGGCGTCGGTCTGGCTGCGCGGCGCTTCGTACCAGCCGAGGAAATCGGGATGGAGGCGGAAGCGGAAAAAGGTCAGCATATCCAGGGCCAGCAGGTCTTTGGCCAAGCGCTGCTGGTCTTCTGTCAGAGGCAGGATCTCTTCGATGCAGTGGCAGAGGAAATGACACAAGGACTCATCGGACAAGGCCTTTTGGTCATTATGCAGGACGAGCCACTCGTCTGTCAAGGCCTCGTAGAGTTTCATATAATCCGGAGCATAGCGGCGGCCGAGCCAGTTGAAGAAATAAGTGAATTTCCCGGAATTATAAGTCCGCTCGAAGACGTCTTCCAGGACCTTCATATAGGCGACTTTTTCATAAGGCAGCCACGTCGTCGCCAGGACTTCATAGGGCCCCTGCGGGTCGTACCGGTAATCGTCAGGATAGTCGCGGCGGATGCCGGAGCCCTTGAGGAGCTTCAAGAAACCGATCTGCAATTTATGGGGGTGCAGGGCATAGATATCGTTGAAGGACTGGCGCAGATGGCCGTAGTCTTCATAAGGCAGGCCGACGATGAGGTCTAAATGGAGATGCATCGTCCCCAAGGCGACAAGGCGTTCCATGATATGCGTAATGCGCGGCCAGTCATTATGACGGTGGATGGCCTGGAGCGTCGGCTCATACGTCGTCTGGATGCCCATTTCCAGCTGGATCCGTCTTTTCGGTGCCTGGGCCAGGAGGTCGATGTCGTCATCGGTAAGGACGCCGGGCTCGATTTCCAGGTGGAAATTGATGGGCTTATCGACGGCAATCATGTACGCTATGAGCGGCCGGTGATGGGCCGGGCTGCAGTTGAAAGTGCGGTCGACGAATTTGACCTGATGGACGCCGGCATCGACGAAAGCCTGCAGTTCCTTCAGGACCAGCGGGACCGAGCGGAAGCGGACGCGGTCGTTCATGCCCGACAGGCAGTACTGGCAGTGGAAAGGACAGCCCCGGGAGCTTTCATAATACATGATGCGGTGGTCCAGTTCGCGGAAGTCCTGATGCTCGTAAGGAAAAGGCAGGCTGTCCAGGTCTTCTACTTCCTGGAAGGTCTCGTCGCCCTGGATGACGCCGCCGACGCGGCCGAGGACGCCGGGGACTTCTGTCCCATCGCGGCCGGCTGCCAGGGATTTCAGGAAAGCCGGTACCATCTCTTCCCCTTCACCTTGGAGGACGTAATCAATATGCTCATAATCTTCCAGTATCTGACGGGCCGTATAGGATACTTCCGGGCCGCCGACGAAGACCTTGGTCTGGGGAAAGACCTGTTTCACCAGGTCGATGAGATGACAGGTCATTTCGATATTCCAGATATAGCAGGAAAAGCCGATAACGTCGGCCTCGAACGAGGCGATGTGGCGCAGGATGTCATAGCTGTTCTGATTGATCGTATATTCGGCTACGGACACGGCGACGCCCTGGTGGTCACACGCCGTCGACAGGCAGCGCAGGGCCAAGGACGATTGGATGAATTTGGAATTCAAGATGGTAAGCAGTGTTTTCATGAAAGCCTCTCTTTAAATTTTTATATGTATTAAGTATACCGCAAGGACGGCGTTCTGTCATGTCTTTTCCGCCCCTGGCCGGGGACAGCCTTTTCGCCTGCCCCTTTTTATGATAAGATGAGACTGTATATAGTTTTTCCCCTACGAAAAGGAGGCTTTTCCTTGTTTAAAATAGCACTTGCCCAGACAAATGTCCACCCTGGCAATCCACGGCAGAACACGGCCGTCATGAAAGAATGTATCGCCAAGGCCAAAGCAGCCGGCTGCGACCTCATCGTCTTCCCGGAGCTCGCCATTCCGGGCTATCTCATCGGTGATATTTGGGACCAGCCCGACTACATCGACGACTGCGTCCGCTTCGGTGAAGAAATCAAGGCCCTGTCCGACGGCATGGCCATCATCTTCGGCAACGTCGCCAAAGAGACGGACCGGGTCAACCTCGACGGCCGGACGCGGAAGTACAACGCCATGTTCATCGCTTACAACGGCCGCTGGATTTCGCCGGCCCGCTCGCCCTACCCCTTCTACATCAAGACGCTCCTGCCCAACTACCGCGAATTCAGCGACATCCGCTACTTCACGTCGCTCATCGAAGTCGCCCAGGAACGCCATGCCTTCCCGGAAGACTTCCTGTCGCCCGTCCAGATTCCCTTCGACGACGGCCGCAAGTTCCGCATGGGGCCGCTCATCTGCGAAGACAGCTGGGACGAAAACTATCCCTTCAAGCCCATGAGCTATTTAGGGAAAATGTACGACATCGACATGTTCATCAACATTTCCAACTCGCCCTTCACTCTGGGCAAGACCCAGCGGCGTCACCGCCTCTTCGGCCAGGCCATCGACAAGGTCCACTGCCCGGCTATCTACGTCAACTGCACGGGTATCCAGAACAACGGCAAGAACATCTACACCTTCGACGGCGCCAGCAGCACGTACCAGAAAGACGGTTCGCAGCACGTCGAATGTACGCCTTTTACGGAAGAAATGGTCATCGTCGACTTCGATGAAAAGGCCCAGCGTTTCGTCTCGCCGTCGCACTTGCAGCCGGAAAAGTCTCCCATCGAAGACATCTACGCCAGCCTGCACTACGGCCTGAAATCCTTCATGGATGCCATCGGCGTCCATAAAGTCGTCCTCGGCGTCTCCGGCGGCATCGACTCGGCCGTCAACGCCGCCCTCTATGCGACGGTACTGCCGCCGGAAAACATCCTGCTGGTCAACATGCCCAGCTGCTACAACTCAGACATGACCAAGAGCCTGGCCAAAGAACTGGCCGACAACATCGGCTGCCTGTACACGGTCGTCCCCGTCCAGGACAGCCTGGAACTGACGCGGCACCAGTTCGAAGGAGCCGGGCTCAGCCAGAAAGGCCAGGACAAGGGCCATCTGGAACTGACCAGTTTCATTGAAGAAAACATCCAGGCCCGCGACCGGTCGAGCCGTATCCTGGCCGCAGCGGCGGCAGCCTTTGGCGGCGTCTTCACGTGCAATGCCAACAAGGCCGAACTGTCCGTCGGCTACGCCACCCTCTACGGCGACAGCGCCGGCTACCTGGCGGCTACGGCGGACCTGTGGAAGCATCAGGTCTACGACCTGGCCCGCTACCTCAATGACCAGGTCTTTCAGCGCGAAGTCGTGCCCCAGGGTAGCATCGACATCGTCCCCAGCGCCGAACTGTCGGACAAGCAGGATATCACCAAGGGCCAGGGCGACCCGATCATCTACCCCTATCACGACTACCTCTTCGCCGCCTTCGTCGAACGCTGGCAACGGGCCACGCCGGAAACCATCCTCGAATGGTACATCAACGGCACCTTGGAAAAGAACATCGGCTGCAGCGTGGATGTCCATCAGCTCTTCCCGACGGCAAAAGCCTTCATCGACGACCTGGAACGGTGGTGGCGCCTCATCGCCGGCTTCGCCGTCGCCAAGCGCATCCAGAGCCCGCCTATCCTCTCCATCAGCCGCCGCCCCTTCGGCAGCGACCTGCGCGAAGCCCAGCTGGCACCGTACTACACGACGCGCTACCTGGAAATGAAAGAACGGCTGCTGGCGAGAGATTAGGGGTTAGTGGCTCGTGGCCCGGCTCCCCTGCTAGGGGAGCTGTCAGCGAAGCTGACTGAGAGGTTGCTTTTGAAACGCGGCCTGCGGTAATTCAACCTCTCCGG
>ERZ836939.3943-NODE-3943-length-11804-cov-4.267512_pt1 | contig 11804 bp, 10 predicted proteins | sample MGYA00519912_ERZ836939 | MGnify/ENA primary metagenome ERZ836939 (study PRJEB31850, sample SAMEA3708810) | human gut metagenome | biome: human gut; feature: human-associated habitat; material: faeces | place: China | collected 2014 ... | reverse complement strand
TACCCCCATATAGGACTTTTATATTTCATTGTCCTATATGAGGGTAGCATATCAGGATGAATTTCTGACGAAGTGGGGAGTTTATTTTTTAAAGTTAGTCATCTACTATTTCTGTTACATAGCTTCCATGCCCGTCTATAGCAATAACTTTTTCTTTTCCATCTTCTGTTTGAAATATCCATGGAGCAGAATAAGGATTACGAAAAAAGGCTTACAACGAATGGTGGTGTGGTACAATGCTGTAGAAATAAGAATGCTGGAAAGCCGTATAGTCGTATGAAGGAGAAATTCACATGCAGTTTGATGAGAGGAAAGAGGGAATAGACCCTCTGACCTACGCTACATATTATTCTGTCTGCTTCTGTGGAAGCTGTGCAAGGATGATAGCGGCAAACATGATGACACATCCAAGGATTTCTTTAGTACTCAGTTGCTGTCTGAGGATGATCCATCCGGCTAGGACAGAGATGCAGGATTCCAGGCTGAGTATCAGGGATGCTACAGTTGGGTTCATGTTTTTCTGACCGATAATCTGCAAGGTGTAAGCTACTCCGCATGACATAACACCTGCGTAGAGGATTGGCTGCCATGCTGCCAGGATGGATGAGAGTTCCGGATGCTCAAGGAGCAGAGCGGGAATGCCGGAAAGAACTCCACATGTCAGGAACTGAATACAGGAGAGCTTTACTCCGTCTACTTTCGGAGAAAAGTAGTCGATGACCAGTATGTGCAACGAAAAAAGAAAAGCGCATACCAGTACGAGCAGATCTCCCTTTCCAATGGAAAATCCATCTGTGATGCACAGGAGATAAAGTCCGATCAGAGCCATTGCAACGGCAGCCCAGATAAATTTCGTGCATTTTTTGCCAAGGAACAGTCCGATGACAGGGACGATCACAATATAACAGGCAGTGATAAAGCCGGCTTTTCCGACGGTTGTATACTTGATGCCAAACTGTTGGAAATTGCTTGCCAGACAGAGGCAGATACCGCAGGCGATACCGCCGATAATCAGAGTTTTTTTCTCCTGCATATTGGATACAGTATTACTTGAGGTGTCAGATCTGCCAGATGCTTTGGAAGCAGAATCTGAAGGAGAGTTTCTCTTTTTCAGAATAAAAATCAGTGGAATCAGAACGACTGCTCCGATAAGGGAACGGACGGCATTAAAAGTAAAGCCTCCTACGTATTTCATTCCTACGCTTTGAGCCACAAAAGCGATACCCCAGATGATCGCTGCGAGAAGCAGGAGCAGGGAATTTTTTAATGGAATCTGTTGTTTTTGCATGATGTGTGTAATCCTTCCTTATATTAATGTGTAAATAGAATGTATAAAATGTGGATAAAACAAAATATTTATTCATTCAGTGTGGACAGAAGCACTGAAATTTTGTAACTGTTCAGTGCCCTCATAGTTATAAAATGTTTCAAATATATTTTAAGAGTGCCAGTGCCTTATTGATCTGAAAATGAAGAAACACTTTCATAATTATACATCATAGATGTAAAAAGAGAAAGACGATTATAGAAATAAAAAGAAGTCTCTGCAGGAGACTTCTTTTTATTTCTGTGTAATTTAACTTGTTGTGCTAGATAAAATAAAATATAAAGAAACTTCAACAAAATATGCTATCCTTTTTGTAGGGAATACAACGAAAGGAGGCATCATTATGTTGAAGTTCCAAGATAATAATACCACTGTTATTGCAACTTTTGAAGACTTTATTTTAACTGCTTACGTTATTATTGACGAATTGTATCATCAGTTTGCACCTCCAGAAGTTACCAGACGACGGCATATCCTGAATGCAAAATTATCTGACTCAGAAATCATTACTATCAGTCTCTGCGGAGAATTGGCAGGCGTTGATTCTGAGAATGCATGGTTTTCTTTTGTGAAACGAAACTACAGGCATCTTTTTCCGCAGCTTTGCAGCAGAAGTCGTTTTAACAGAACGAGACGCGCCCTGATGCAGACAACAGAATTGTTACGACAAAAAATGATTTCCGTATTCCCAATTCCAGTCAGTTCCTATTACATCGTCGATAGTTTTCCACTTGCAGTCTGTAAATTTGGACGTGCACGATATTGTAAAGCATTTCGTGGCCATGGTGCTGATTATGGAAAATGTCCTTCCAAAAAAGAAACCTATTATGGATATAAAGTACATGCATTAATTACATTAGAAGGATACATTGCATCATTTGAGATCACACCGGCATCTACAGATGATCGTGAAGGATTACGTGATCTGGCAGACCATTGGTCTAATGTTACAATTTTAGCGGATAAAGGCTATGTTGGAAAAAACATGAAACAGGAAATGCAGGAAAAAAATATCTGTCTTTTTGCTCTGAAACGTTCCAACAGTAAGGAAAATTGGCCGAAATCCGTACGTCAGTTAATATTCAAACTGAGAAGGCGGGTAGAAACCGTATTCTCTCAATTGAGTGGTCAGTTAAATGCAGAAAGAGTGTTAGCCAAAAGCTTTCAGGGGTTATGTACCCGTCTGGTTAATAAAGTACTGGCATACAATCTCTGTATTGCATTGAATAGTATTTTCGGTGAAACCTGTGAACTTGGAAAAATCAAAAAATTGATATTCTAAAAATTTTATTTTTTAATATCTGTAAGGATTCTTTGCGGTTTTACAGGTTTTCACATAATCTATTTGAAGTAGCACAATAGGTTAATTTAAAATATAATCATATAAAATGTAAAGCAGTATTGATTGTAGAGCCATGTGATGAAAGTGAATGCTTTTATCCGCCTGACTCTTGATTATGATATTTATATCAGATAAAGATATATTTCAAAATAAACAATACAGCCAGTACATACATCAGTACGCTGATTTTCTTTTCCTTAGCTTTACCTGTAACAACGTTGATGATCACATAGGAGATAACACCCATGGAGATACCTTCAGAAATGCTGTACAGGAATGGCATTGCGATGATCGCGATAAATGCTGGGATGGCTTCCGTCAGGTCGTTGAAATCAATCTTGGTTACTGATGTGAGCATCAGGAATCCAACGATGATCAGAGCCGGTGCTGTGGCAAAGGACGGGATTGCCAGGAAAATCGGGGATAACAGCAGTGATAATCCGAAGAGGATGGCTGCTATCAGGGAAGTAAGTCCTGTACGTCCGCCTTCAGCAACACCGGAAGCACTCTCTACGAAAGTAGTAACTGTGGAAGTACCACACATAGCACCTACTGTAGTTCCTACTGCGTCAGAAAGAAGAGCACCTTTGATGTTTGGAAGTTTGCCTTCTTTGTCCAACATATCAGCTTTGGAAGCAACGCCGATCAGTGTTCCAAGTGTATCGAACATATCTACAAACAGGAATGCAAACATAATGACTACGAAATCAAGTGTGAAGACAATGGAGAAGTCCATTTTCATAAATGTGGGAGCCATGCTGGGAATGGAGATTCCGTTTGAAAAATCAGGCAGGAGGCTGAACCAGCCGGCTGCAGGATCAGGTTTGTAAAGTCCTGTCAATTGACAGATAATGCCAAGTCCCCATGTGATCAGGATACCCCAGAGAATGTTTCCTTTTACACTCTTAACAAGAAGGATGGCGGTGATGAGAAGTCCGATCAGCGCCAGAAGAACTGTAATTCCTTCTGTATTGAAGGTCCCGCCGGAAACGGAGGATTTAAAGGAAAATACACTTACCAGAGTGGAGTCATTGTTAACTACGATCTTAGCATTCTGCAGTCCGATGAAAGCAATAAACAGTCCGATACCAACAGATACTGCATGTTTCAGGTTCATTGGAATAGCGTTAAAAATCGCTTCACGCACATTAGTGAGTGATAAAAGGATAAAAATAATACCTTCTACAAATACAGCTGCCAGTGCCTGCTGCCAGTTGTATCCCATGCCAAGAACAACTGTGTATGCAAAGTAGGCATTTAAGCCCATGCCCGGTGCAAGAACGAACGGGTAGTTAGAAAGCAGTGCCATCAGGCAGGTGGCAATAAAGGATGACAGTGCGGTCGCTGTAAAAACAGCACCTCTGTCCATGCCGGATGCTTCCAGAATGTTTGGGTTTACAGCCAGAATGTATGCCATTGTCATGAATGTGGTAATACCTGCCATAACTTCGGTCTTTACATCTGTGTGGTTCTCTTTGAGATGGAATAATTTGTCAAGATTCATAATCTTTCCCCCTTTTGATTTTAAAAATTGCCGGCTGTTTTGTGGTGTCTCAGATAATCATCCCGAAAAAACAGGGTGAAACTCCTGGAATCAATCGTCCCGGCATATCGTTTTGTTAACGATATGCCGGAAAAACACCATCAGAATCTGTATTTCCTGCAGTTACAGAATCTTTCTTCCGGCTACATATTTAGCGGTAATATTGCGGTCATCGGAAAGGTAGATCAGTCTTTCGAGTCTGTCCTTCGGAGAGAGCTTCAGTGGAGTTGGAATAGTGCTGTCATTAAGCACAACCGCATCAAATTCATACCCCTCCTTAAAGCTTCCAACCTTTCCAAAGAAGGAACCGCCTCCTTCTGTTCCCATATAAAAGGCCTCTTCAACAGTGAGCGGCTTCATGGAAGAATCAACCAGCCGCCAGTACAGCTTGGAAACCTGAATAGCATCAGCCATGGCACGCAGAATAGAAACGGAAGTTCCACCTGCAATGTCAGAGCCCAGTCCGATGTGTAAGCCTTCGTCCAGATAACGTCTCGCAGGAGAGATACCTGAGGAGAGATTTGTGTTAGACTGCGGACAATGAGCAATATAAACGCCCTGCTTTTTCATAAGGGCAATTTCTTCATCCGAAGAATGAACACAATGAGCCATGATCGTCGGACAGTCACCGCCGAAAAGATCAAACTGGCTATATGCTTCTCCATAAAAATGTGTATTCGGGCAAAGCTCCTTCACCCAGGCAATTTCACCGAAATTCTCAGAAAGGTGAGACTGCATCGGCAGATGATACTTTTTCTGAATCTCCGAAAGCTTCTCCATCAGTGCATCAGAACAGGACGGAGTAAATCTCGGAGTAAGGATCGGCTTTACATTTTCAAATTTATCAAGCGTATCCTTAATCCACTGAACCGTAGCATCAGCAGAAGCCTGAGCACTCTCTTCCTGCAGCTGCGGAGAACCATTACGGTCCATATTTACCTTGCCGACCATAGCCTTTATTCCGGTTTTATCCAGCTGTTCCATCAGGATCTCGGTAGCAGGGACATGCAGAGTTCCGAAAATACATGCTCTTGTATTCGGGCTCTTCTTCATATCCTCAGTGAAAATAGAATAAGCCTCTTTTGCAAACTTTGTATCTTCATAACGCGCTTCCTGCGGAAAAGTATAAGTATTCAGCCAGTCCAGCAGCTCAAGATCCATACCCGAGGCACGAAACGTATACTGCGGAGCATGAAGATGCAGATCAGTCAGTCCCGGAATGATCAGCTCATCGCCAAAATCTGTACATGAGATTCCTGCAAATTTCTCAGGAAGCTCATCAAACACCCCTGCACATCGCCCATCTTCACATACTAAATATCCATTTTCAGTGATGGAAAGTTCTGTCAGAGAATTACTGTAGCAAATCGTTCCCTTTAAAACAAAAGTCCGCTCGTTCATAACCATACCTCCTTTTTGTGGTTAAGGAAAGGCAAAAAAAATCTACCGATGCTGCCTTTACCTCATTCTTTCTCCCTGGGGAGAGAACTTATAGACAACTATTACGGTAGTTGGTAGAAACGCCCAACCGATTATGGACATATATAAGTTTACTTATATTGTTTATAAAATGATTATAAAATATTTGTAGTTAACTGTCAATTCCTTTCTGCAATTTAATTTAATATTCTTTTTGCATTGCTATTTGATAATTCATAGTCTATAAAGCATTTTACAGGCAGAATTTATATAAAGTATATGATATCCCATGTGAACTTATACAATCTCTTTCATATTTAAAGTCTTTCTTATTCATGTAGGCTTTTAACATGCGAATTGATACGATATTTTCCACCTTCCAATTACCAGCTTAGAAAAATATTTTATCTGCTATGCATTTGCAGGCATCTTAGAGATTCTTAGTCCTCTTAAATCTGCGTTATGAGAAGAAAAGTCCATTGCCTGAGCACCAGCGAGCAATCATAGACTTTTCTTCTCATGCTTTTAGCAGATTTCAGATGACTTAGAATCTCTTAGATGCCGAAACCGCATAGCAGATAAAATATTTTTCTAAGCGTCCGTTTTTTGGGAAAATATGATATAATACTCTCCAATATCAAAAAGAAAGGAAAAACAAACATGCAGCTAGACAAAGAAAACATGAAAAAAATCCGATGGCTCATCGCATTCGCAATTCTCTTATACCTGGGTGTCCAGAACCTGCACATAGTCATCAGCACTGTCAGAGTTCTGCTTGGCTTTCTCTTTCCGTTCATCATTGGCTTTGGAATCGCTTTTATCCTCAATATTCCAATGAAATTCATAGAACATCATCTGTTCGGAAAAGCCTTGAAACAAGAGAAAAAAACAGCCCAAAAACTGGCAAGGCCAGTCAGCCTGGTGCTTTCTATCTGCTTTGTGATCTGTATAATCGTGATCGTTATGCTGGTAGTAGTACCGGAACTGGGGGCAACATTCGTAAACATAGCGAAAAAGATAGAAGAAAATATTCCGGTTTTCCAGAAATGGATCGACAATGTATTCGGAAACAATCCGGAAGTTGTGAAATGGGCGCAGTCTCTTGACATTGAGCCGGGAAAAATAATCGATTCTGTACTCGGCGTACTGAAGAACGGAGTCAATAACATTGTTTCTTCCACAGTGTCCATCACCATGGGACTTCTGACTACTGCAATGAATGTATCCATTGGCTTTGTATTCGCCTGCTACGTCCTTTTACAGAAAGAAAAGCTCCTGCAGCAGATAAAAAAAGCAATGTACGCAATGTTCCCTGAAAAACCGGTCAGATATCTGGCACATGTATGGAATCTGGCAAACAGAATTTTTTCCAGCTTTATTACCGGACAGTGTATCGAAGCTGTGATTCTTGGAAGTATGTTCTTTGTATCCATGACAATCCTGCATTTTCCATATGCAATGCTGGTGGGTGTCCTGATTTCATTTACAGCATTGATCCCGCTGTTTGGCGGAATTATCGGATGTTGGGTAGCATTTTTTCTGATCCTTATGATAAGTCCTGTAAAAGCAGTTCTGTTTCTGGGACTTTTCCTTATCCTGCAGCAGATAGAAGGAAACCTGATCTATCCTCATGTGGTAGGTGGTTCTGTCGGGCTTCCATCCATCTGGGTACTGGTAGCTGTAACACTTGGCGGCAGTCTGATGGGAATTGCGGGAATGCTGATCTTCATTCCGACAGTATCTGTCATCTATACACTTTTCAGAGAGTGGGTATATGCCCGTCTTGAGAAAAAACAGCTTGTTTTATGACGAAATGATTCGTGATGTGTAGAAAGATGTATTATTGTCCGGATAAACTTGGTAACAAATTTGTAAAAGGACTGTAAATCAGTGTAAGGTCTCTGTAATTGTAATTAATTCGATATTTCTGTATTATAGTGATATCTGGTTAAAAATGGAAGGAGATCTTAAGATGGACATCTTAAAAGGTAAACGTTATGATATTATGAATGTGCTTTGGGAAGAGGGAAGACCATTGTCTGCTTTTGAGATCAATGACATTGCACCGGAACTGAAAATGCCGACAGTAAGAAGATGCCTGGAGCTTCTTTTGAAAGAGAACCTGATCCAGGTTGCGGGAACTTCAATGAACGGCAAGGTGTATGCAAGAAATTATACCCCTCTTCTTTCAAGAGAGGATTATTTAAAGGGAAATGCCAAAAGCAGAAAGATTAATCCGGTGGAAATGATGAATGCGCTTCTGGAATCTGATGGGATTACAGTGGAAGAGCTGGAAAAACTTCAGGAGCTTATCGATAAGAAACGTGCGGAACTGGAAAGCAGATAATCATAAACATAGCAGATAAAACGGACATGGCCATCTGGCTGTGTCTTTTTTGTGCCATTTTTTACAGAATTGCAATACTGTATCAGGTAATAAAAACAGCCAGATGAATAAAGTGTCCATCTGGCTGAATCTGTTATCAATTAATTATTTCTTGTTCTGCTCAACTTCTTTTAACATCATAGCGCGAACTTTCAGTGGAAGTCCGAACAGTGTGATGAATCCATCTGCATCGTGGTGGTCATAGAGGTCACCTGTTGTGAAAGATGCAAGAGATTCATTGTACAGGCTGTATGGAGAAGTTGTACCGGCTTTGATGATATTGCCTTTGTACAGTTTGAATTTCACTTCACCTGTTACATATTTCTGTGTGGATTCAACGAATGCCTGGATTGCCTCGCGAAGTGGTGTATACCATTTTCCTTCGTAAACAACCTGAGCGAACTGGCTGCCAAGTTTCTTCTTGGTTTCCATTGTCTCGCGGTCAAGTGTAAGTTCTTCGAGCTGTTCATGAGCTGCCATCAGGATGGTTCCGCCAGGAGTCTCATATACGCCGCGGGACTTCATACCTACCACACGGTTCTCCACGATGTCCACAATGCCGATGCCGTGCTTGCCGCCGAGACGGTTCAGCTCGCGGATGATGTCGGACACCTTCATCTTCTTGCCGTTGACAGAGGTGGGAACACCCTTCTCAAAGGTCATGGTCACATACTCGGGCTCGTCCGGAGCTTTCTCCGGGGTAACGCCCAGAACGAGAAGATGATCGTAGTTGGGCTCGTTTGCCGGATCCTCCAGCTCCAGTCCCTCATGGCTGATGTGCCACAGGTTCCGGTCGCGGCTGTAGGACTGATCCGCGGAGAAGGGCAGGTCAATGCCGTGCGCCTTGCAGTATTCAATCTCGGATTCACGGGAATCCATGGTCCACTTGTCGTCACGCCATGGGGCGATGATCTTCAGGTCGGGAGCCAGAGCCTTGATGCCCAGCTCGAAACGGATCTGGTCATTTCCCTTGCCGGTTGCGCCGTGGCAGATAGCGACTGCGCCTTCCTTGCGGGCAACCTCAACCAGCTTCTTCGCGATGCCGGGGCGTGCCATGGAAGTTCCCAGAAGATATTTGTTCTCGTAGACGGCGCCCGCCTGTACACAGGGAACGATATAGTCGTCGCAGAACTCGTCCGTAATATCCTCAATATATAATTTGGAAGCGCCGGAGAGCTTTGCCCGCTCCTCCAGTCCGTCCAGCTCCTCGCCCTGCCCGCAGTCTACGCAGCAGCAGATCACATCGTAATCGTAGTTCTCCTTCAGCCAGGGGATGATGGCCGTGGTGTCCAATCCGCCGGAATAGGCAAGTACAACTTTTTCTTTCATCGCATGTTCCTCCATAGAAAAGTTCCTTGTATTTATATCAGAAGTAATATACAACAAAATCCTTCGGTATGCAAGTGCAAAATTATACAATATTTTAGAATAAATAATCAAAATAACGACAAAACACATAGGAATAGGCAAAAATGAATATGAATAAATATTCGAAAAAACTTTAAAAAATATGGAAAAACATCTTTACGAATGGAAGGATTTGTACTAAACTATTGTGAGTGCATTGTAAAGAAATGAAAAGAGGGATATCAAATATGATAAAAGTGGGTATTATCGGAGCCACCGGTTACGCCGGCGCGGAGCTGGTCAGACTGCTGTCGGGGCATCCCGAGGCGGAGATTGTCTGGTATGGTTCCAGAAGCTATGTAGATCAGAACTTTACGGATATTTACCGCAATATGTTTACGATTGTGGAGGGCAAATGCCTGGATGACAACCTGCCGGAGCTGGCCCGGGAGGCGGATGTGATCTTTACCGCCACGCCTCAGGGATATCTGGCGTCCGTTCTCACGGAGGAGATTCTGTCACAGACAAAGATCGTGGATCTGAGCGCGGATTACCGGATCAAGGACGTACATATTTATGAGAAGTGGTACGGGATTGAGCATAAGAGTCCCCAGTTCATCCCGGAGGCGGTGTACGGACTCTGCGAGATCAACCGGGAGCAGGTAAAGAAAGCGCGGCTTGTGGCAAATCCCGGCTGTTACACCACCTGTTCGATTCTGACGGCGTATCCTCTGGTAAAAGAGGGGCTGATCGATCCACAGACGCTGATCATCGACGCCAAGTCGGGTACTTCCGGCGCGGGCAGAGGCGCGAAGGTGGCGAATCTGTTCTGTGAGGTTAATGAGAATATCAAGGCTTACGGTGTGGCGACCCACCGGCACACACCGGAGATCGAGGAGCAGCTGGGTTACGCGGCGGGTCAGGAGATTACCGTCAGCTTTACGCCCCATCTGGTTCCCATGAACCGCGGCATCATGGCGACGGAGTACGCTTCCTTAAAGAAAGTGACGCTGCCGGACGGATCGGTGGGGTATCCCACTGCGGAGATGGTGCGCGCTGCCTACGAGAAATATTACGGCGATGAGATGTTTATCCGCCTGATGGCTCCGGGGGTATGTCCCGAGACCCGCTGGGTGGAGGGCAGCAATTTCGTGGATATCGGATTTGTCATCGATGAGAGAACCCATCGGGTCGTTATGATGGGGGCGTTGGACAACCTGGTCAAGGGTGCCGCGGGGCAGGCGGTTCAGAATATGAACCTTCTCTTCGGCCTGGACGAGGCGGAAGGCCTTCGACTGGCTCCGGTATTCCCCTAAGCCGCGGACAGGCCCCGGAGCGTGATCGGTCAAGAAGGGCGAGGACGGGATACAGAAGACGGAAAAGAGGAAAGAGATATGGAATATCATATCAGAACCATGACGGTAGAGGACTATCCCCAGGTGTATGACCTGTGGATGAGCATACATAAATTTGCCATGCGAAGCATTGATGATTCCCGGGAGGGCGTGGAGCGTTTTCTGAAGCGGAATCCGGGCATCAGCGTGGTGGCGGAGGCGGAAGGCCGGATCGTGGGAGCGATTCTCTGCGGTCATGACGGGCGGCGGGCCGGTCTTTACCATGTCTGCGTGCGGGAGGACTGCAGGAAACACGGCATCGGCAAGGCCATGGTAACAGCCTGCATGCGGCGGCTGCAGGAGGAGAAGATCAACAAGGTTTCCCTGGTGGCTTTCCGGGACAACGAGGTGGGCAACCACTTCTGGAACCGGGAGGGCTGGGAACTGCGGGAGGATCTGAACTGCTATGATTTTGTGTTGAATGAGGAAAATATAACCAGGTTTAATCAGTAGGTAACCGACAGGGAGGAGAAACATCATGGAAAAAATTGCGGGCGGCGTTACCGCCGCGAAGGGATTTTCGGCGGCACATACAGCCGCCGGGATCAAATATCAGGGCAGGGAGGATATGGCGCTGATTTACAGCAGCGAACCCTGTCAGACGGCAGGAACCTTTACCAGCAATGTGGTAAAGGCGGCCCCGGTCAAATGGGACAGGAAACTGGTGGAGGAGAGCGCTTACACCCAGGCGGTTGTGGTAAACGCGGGAATCGCCAACGCCTGCACCGGCGAGGAGGGAATGGAGTACTGCCGCAGAACAGCGGAGTGCGCTGGAAAGGAGCTGGATATTCCGGCGAACGCTGTTCTGGTGGCCTCCACAGGTGTGATTGGCATGCAGCTTCCCATGGACCGGATCTGTGAGGGAATCCGTTCGATGGCGCCGCAGCTCTCCGAAGAGCTTGCCGCCGGAAACGGCGCGGCAAAAGCCATCATGACCACTGATACCCACGAGAAGGAGGCTGCGGTTACCTTTACGGTGGACGGTGCGCAGGTTACGGTGGGAGGCATGTGCAAGGGCAGCGGCATGATTCATCCCAATATGTGCA